>Ga0316217_10006607_pt1 | contig 11384 bp, 10 predicted proteins | sample 1anoAmetaG_FD_203633 | JGI IMG/M metagenome (GOLD analysis project Ga0316217, IMG submission 203633) | Freshwater microbial communities from Trout Bog Lake, Wisconsin, USA - 1anoA | ecosystem: Environmental > Aquatic > Freshwater > Lake > Hypolimnion/Profundal zone | place: USA: Wisconsin... | reverse complement strand
TTGTGTCAAATATATGAATATGCTTGGCTCCATATATTTTGCTTTAAAGTACATTCACAAGATCAAAAATAAAGCTGATATTTCTTAATCTTTAAGGCAAAATGGCTTTGAAATATGTAATAAGTTTGTAACTGTGACTGTTGAGAATAGTTTCTTCCAAAGGAGATTCATAATAAAGTTGCACGAGGAAATGCAATAATTTTCTAATATGCAATCGTTTCCATTCATCATCCTGTATTTAATTAGTCAATTCAGTTTCATCTAAAACTGTTCATTTTGAATTTAATATAACTATCAAGCATAAGCGAATAAATAATTCATAACATGAAACGCTTTCTTCAGACTTCGCAAACTTAAAGCGGATACATATTGGAGTCGAACAAAGAATGCATGGCTGCTTGTTGTCCCTCCTCGCGTAGGCAATTCGTTTCTAATGCTTCCAAAACCTACAAAAAAAACAAAAAGTTTATAAGCTTGACCATAGGCAAGCAGAGGTAGCCTTTGGATCTGCTTTTACCAGCAAAAACCTTCTCAAGTTTGCTGCTATCCAATCGATAAAGCGCAAATTCTCAAGAAAAATCTCTTGAACTGTTCTAGTAAGACAAATCCGCCTTTCTGTATCATCTCCGCAAGCATACACTCAATCCTTAATTTTATTCATAGCTAGTTGAACCCGAAAAACACCCAAAACAAGTAGATTCAGTAAAACTTGATATCACGCCCAGATCCCGGGAGACCAGTCTATTCACCACAATGCTGTAAAACCTAAGCAACGAGGTCTTCAGCGACATGCTTGTGTCTTAGTCCATCAAAGAGAAAATTATGTTGAGTGAATCACTGGGCAGCATTTCAAATGTTAAATCTGAGATTTAGTTTTCGTGTACGTCGGAAATGATAGTCGACTATCTGCAGTTTGCCTAAGAAAGACAATAAGAATGATTTTTCTTCAACTGGTAACCGAAAAATAAATGTTTCGACTATTTTGCCCTTTTTAAAGATTAAAAATATTCATTATGAAAGCTTCAGCTAAAGGACGATAGGTTTCGTAAATACGCTTTAGGGCGTCTTGAAATCGTTAAGCTGAGCCATAATGCATTTGCTAATAACCTTTCTTCATAAAAGTGATTGATGTTTCCCATTCACTGTGTGTATTTTTCCAGAGCGACAACCAGGCTTTCAACCCTTGAACTATTCAGACTTAGATATTTCAGCTTAAGCACTGTACATCAATGCTTAAATAAACAATTTTTGCTTTTTGAGCAAGTTATCATTCATAATAATTTTATTTCCTTAGGGATATAGGAATATTTCGATTCTTTTAATCAGCAAGAGAAAGCTATATTCTAGCGGGTTTATAGTCCTCTCTACATCATTATGAAGCTAGAAAAATGGAACGAAAATGATTTCTTAGCTAATTTATTATTTATCTTAATCAAATCATTTTGTCTTTCACTTTATCAATCTTAATTTTATAATTATTCCTCTCGATTCTATGATAGCCAGCAGGCAATTCAAAACTGTATTAGCCTTTTATTGCCTTATAATAAAATGATAAAGGCGCGAGCACAACTGGTCAGTTGTAGCAATCTTCAACAACTCCCCCAAGTCAAAAATTCTGCACCCAACCCCACTCCGAACAACAACGAGACCACTTATAAAACAACATCCTCTTCCACTCTATGCACCAATACCCAATCTTCTCTCACCTCCTCTACCCTCCTTCTCAATCAGAAATAACACTAGGAACTTTCTTCGAACCAGTTGGAGACCCATTTGGACAAGACTGAGGAAGAGACTATATTATGCCAATTTGAACATTCTGATGGTGAGGACGAGTTGGGATGGAAGGAACAACTTGGAGAGTATCAAATAGAAATCACTCAATATATAGCCAGGAGATAAAAGTAGTTCACTATTGACTGCGAATACCTCAGAAGCAGCCAAATAATCACTCGCGTATTGAGAACCAAGCTAGTTCGCTATCTCTTCAAAATGTATCAAAGGTTCGAGTTATCGAGAAATACTCTCCATCTGGCAGTTTTGTACATGGACTTCTATTTCTGTAAATGTCCTCCTCTAGGCAACCAAAAATAGGTAGTAGCAGTGGCCCTGGCCTGTCTTTTCATCGCCATGAAGTTCTAGGAAATCTATACCCCGTAACTTAGAGAGTGGGTGAACCGCAATGACAGAAAAGATGTGCTCAATTATGAAGCCAAAGTACTCAAAACCTTAGATTACCAACTTGCCCATTACACAGTTGAGCACTATATCAACTTGTTTCAGTGGGAGCGAGGAGAGGAACAAAGAAATGAGAATATAAGTCTGCTTGCAGATCTTTCGCTGTTTGATTGCCACACCCGCCAGCTGAAAAGATCTGAGTTAGCTGAGGCCATCATCAGCTCGGTCAAAAAGAATCCGGACTAAAACTAAAAAGGGGTTTTGGCTGTAAAATTGATGGTTTAGAGAAACGCAGAGGCGGTCTATTGGCTTACTAAACACAAATACGGATCTCTGCGACCACAGTTCATCTGATTTTTATCACTACTGTCTCTTATTAATCATCCCCAAATCACCAAAAGTTTATGCCGATTATAATCAATAATGTACGCAGGCAAGACCCAGGCCAAACTCAACGAATAGAAGCTCAAAAAGAAGCGAGAAGCAGCCAAGGCAGAAATCGAAAAGAACGTGCTTCTGGTAAATGAAACAAAACGCAGATCAAAGATATCTATGGCAGGTTTCAGAGCAGCCTCAACGAGTTCGCAAAAAGATACAAAAACTAAATTAAGTCCGACTCCAAGTTCAGAGATAAATTCAGCGACATGTGCCAATAATTCGATGTCAACCCAATGCTTGGTACTAGTTACCCTATGCAGCCTAGAAAAATATATGGGCGGAACTCGGTTTCGGAGATTTTTACCAACAGCTAGCAATGGCAGTACTGGACATCTGCGCAAAGACCAGACATCAAAACGGAGGCATCATGCGCATCACTGATATAATGAACGCCTACCATAAAAGATAAAAAAACTCCATATCCAAGTAAAAATCAGACTAAATAGAAACGACGTGGTTCGGGCGCTGGAGAAGACCTATGTCCTCGGAAACGTTTCAGTGATCGATGGGAACTATGTGTGTACGGTGCCTCTCTAGCTGAATAACAACCTAGCCATGCTGCTAGAACTGGCAACCAAGTACGGCTTCATTTCAGCCAAACTTTTGAACAAGCAGAAGAACTGGAGCCGAGAGTAGTTCGAGCATAACATTCGAGATTTGCGGACTAAAGGAGTACTCTGGATCGACAAGCAGTCTCCCAACAACCCGCACTTCTACTTTTTGTCGCACCTGGGCACCTAGTTCAGCAAATTCGCTGAGTTTATGAAACAGTTTTGATTTCGATCAGCATCTGTAATCTCCAATCTTTTTTTGAAAACATTACCCCCTAATAAAAGAAATAAAGAGTAAACTAAAACGAATAGCCCAAAACTCATATGTTTTCCTTTAAGTTATATACTCCCCTGCTTTTCTGGTTTGATTTCTCTTCAGAAACTAAACTGTATTTGTTCCTGATTTTTCATAGAAAGTTGCCTGTAGCCTACTCGGTTTACGCAGGATCGAAATACTAAACTTTTTGTTCTGTGCGATCATTTCAATAATTATCATTGGCTATCATAAAATTAATAAAATTATCGATTTCGTAAAAGATGAATTCCACTCAACTTAAAATTACTTTCAATAAACCCTCCAACTTTCCTCTCCATAAACAACCAACGATTTTCGAACAGCTTAAATTGCAGATCCAGAAAGAAACATCCAAAAGCCCCTTCGAACCACTCACCTCCCTGCACAGACCGAAGCCCTTAAAGATCTAAAGATAGTCTTTCAACCCTTAGGTTTCTGGATAGCTGAGGCCTGCAGAAAGAGTAAGCCGAAAATCGACGATTTCGTTTCATAGTTCGAAGTAGGGTTTCCCAGGAAAAAGAAGGAACAATTTCCTCACTGTGGTGTCTCGGCTGCCCGACTGCAAAAAAAGAAACGCATCTGTTCATTGATTTTTAATAACAGTGATTCAAGCGGCATATATTCAAATGGCTTTGGAAATGAGCAGAAACGATTCAGGCGGCAATCATGGGTATTGATATTTTCCGGCCTCCCAAATACTCCACTAACTAAAGTTGCGCTTTGAGAAATTTCCACCTTTTATTGGGTATTTTATGCCTTCAATTTAGAAAATTTAGGCTTTCCGCTTTTAAAAATATCCCATCCCATTTATGACATTGCTTAAATCTATCACTTTGTTACTCTTTTAAAGAGTGACTACGTTGCAATTCTGAGATGTGTATCAAGCCTTAACTTTGGATATATTGGATGAATAAGATTTATTTGAAAGGTCAGCAATAATACCGGGCTAGTTTATATTTTTATGACTGACAACCAATCTTAAGATCCCAAACTTTAGATCAACGACAAAGCAGACACGTTAGATAATGGAAAGGGAGGGGATATCTACAAAGAAAAAATGAAGAAGTATATAGGCTCCATAGAGATAGCAAGGCAGCAGTGCTAACGATAGTTCATTAAATACTCAGTCAAGAAGCTAAAGGAGCAATAATTCTCGAGTAAACTATAGCTCAACGTAATTTACAATTCAATCAACAAAGAGGTAGTTGTGCTCAAAGCAAAGTGGGGCTACTTTTAAACAGAGATCTGCATTTTGAATGTAATTGGACAGAGCCGCACCCATCAGCTATTTGGCAAAAATTCTATAGGAAGCCGTAGTCTGCACATTCTTAATACAAAGTAAGGCCCCTTTATGATGAAATGCATCAAAATGGCCGACAATCTGAGCCGCCAGTATGCCATCAAAGAGTGGTTTTTGCTTAAGATAGCTTCGGCTCTAAAAATAGGACCAGCGACGAAGCAGTATATCGGCTTCGACCTAATAATGCACGAAGATTGCACCTAGTTTGCTATGGAGCTCTGCCACTAGCTCCACAAGTAGAATCTGGATAAAGCTACTCTAATCAAAAATATCGGATTAATGCATCACTACCATTGTACATCAGGACATCAAACCCGAAAATGTTATGTTTAGTGGGTTTTATGGCAAACCTGTATTAATTGACTTTGGACTCTCTCGTATTATCAGCGAGAAACTCGGGCAGCTAACCATGACTACATTTGTGGGCAATCTCAATTTTTGCAGTGAACAGATGACCGAATGTTTTATCTATGATAAGATACTGTCTTTGGATCTCTATTACAACGATCTTTATTCCATAATGCAGTCAATCGAAGTTCTGAAAAGATTTGTCCCGAACGAAGATGACTAATATGCCTCGAGCTCGTAAAAAAATTAAAAGCTAGCAGAGTATTTAGTGAACTTATGGCTATCTAAATTTTTCCTCCTAGATAAGAACAAAGAGGTAAATCTTTAAGTGCTTTCCAAAGTACATTAGCTCAAACAAACTGCTGAAATACTATTGTTCCTCAAATAATTAAATCTCAACCCTGTAACCTGCTACTTCTTCCGTCATGTACCTGAAACGGAGACTTAAAGCATGCTCTACAATGAACTTAAATACGTTTATCAATGCGACAACTAATATAACAGCTGCCTCACCTTCGAAACAAATCAATCGAAAATCGACCTCTTTTCTTCCTTCTACTCAGACCTTCGCCAGTAGCTCGACCTAAAAATAACAACCAAGAATCGGATCAAGACTATCAAAGAGCTAGTGACCAATAAATAGCTAATAAGCAAGACTCCCTACCTCAAATATGCAACGCTCTACCTTTAGTACATAAGTTACTTAGATAACAAATGTGGTACCACTGCTTAGTAGAGAGCCAACGTGGCTAAGCTCTACTTCCAGATCTTTATTAGTAGCTAAAATCTAGAATAATTGAAAGGGAGAGCGATTATCTCGTTGACAATAGTCGATATTCTCAATAAATGCCTCACTCAAACACAGTAAGACGGCGAGAGCAAAAGCCTCTCAAATCTGCTGTTCAACCTTTATGACTTCTTAACAATTTTGGATTGCGGTTCAAGTGCAGAATACCTTAAATGGGTTTCAGATATCTACAGCCATAGTGCTATAAAAGGGGAAGATAAACTATTGCTTGTCGGAAAGATACAGCTATCTCTATACTTACACAAAAAAAGAACCACACCCAAAAAAGGCGAATAGAGGTTCCATATGATAAATAAGCTGGAGTGCTGGACTAAGGAGCTACAAGACAGACATTTAAAGGTATAAACCATTAGCACCTATGAAATTAGTGACTATCAAAGAGAGAATTTAAGTAGGCTAATTCAGTTCAAGATGTTATCATATTGAGGAAACATAGTACCGAATAGAGAAAAGTGAGGAGACCTAAGAATTGATAGTGAAATAAATTGAGAATGCTCATAGCCAGTTCCTTTATTGCAAGCAGAACCACGGCTACTAGAAGTTCAATTATTAGCTCATGGTTGTTTACAATTCGTACTTTTTCTGTTTCAATCCTTACTTCTGCTCCAGAATCTATCGTATTTTCAGCAAAAATGCCAACGACCCTGAGCTGCTTCAGTAATTCTCTTTCGACTTCTAAATTAATAAACTAATGCCTTAACTCATCAAAACTGGAAACCGCTTTTAGGCTAGAGCTTTGACAAGAGCGGACTAATATTTCGCACTGATGGAAAACCAGTCTGAAAAGGAAACTTTCTACGTTGCCAAATGCTTATTCAACCAAATGATTTCTAAAAACTAGTAGAAATACGAAAGCTTGGATTAACATCTGAGATAGTATGTCAGCTAAAGATACAAATCGAAGATTGCAGCCTTTTGCGATAAAATGGTGCAAGATCTAACTGAATAAAATAGGTTTAAGCATAGCTGCGTGAAAGCCAAAGTCATATTAGACTGTTGTATAATGTCGAAAGTGATACTTCCTGAAAAGGGCGCTGATTTTATGAAACAACTGGTCGCTATTTCCAAATAGAAATAAACCGGCAAATGCTTAAAATGCCACTTTCTGCTCAAAATAGACCTAAATCTTTACTTTATGAATATGTGCCTGTTCAAGTAAATACAACAAACCCACTTTAATCCTGCAAACATGTAAATGGATAATGCTTCTATTCTATAAAAGCTAAACGAAATCCTTTAGCTAACGCATTCTAATTCCAGTAAGAAAATGCTCATTCCGTAGTAAATTTTGATGATCTAGGCCATGGCCTTGAATTTTCTGCAGCTTTTTAGCTTCATTGGCAACAACTAATAGAAATACCACGGGATTTAGCGATTTTTTGAGTTCTGCAACAAAAATAATTGCTTTATTCATTATCTAAGGAACGAATTTTACAAAAATTTCACTTTCTAAAATCTATTAGATGTGCTGCTCCAAAAGTGCCCAAAGAAATACGTCTAATTCTTATTCCGTATAACTGAAATCCTGGAAGACAAGCAAAATCGCGCCTTTTATTCAAAGATAAACCAAGGCTACACCAACCACGTCAATAAGAGTATCCATACTTAGTAGCAAGTGTGTGAGATAATTGATCTGATGCAGAAGTACCAGCTAAGCTGTGCCAAAAAATATGCCTACATCGTAGTGATATTTAACGTTCTACTGAACTCTGTACAAAAGACGACAATCAAATTCAAGCTTTTATCCTACATCCTCCGTCTTGTTCAATCAGTATCATTCTATATAAGGAGAGTCACCAGGGCCAATCTCTATTTCTGCAAATTCAAACTTTTGCAAGGCCAGCCTAATCGCCGCTGCTAGATCTATATCACTAAAAACCTAATCAAGGTGATGATGTATTTGCTTAGCAATTCAAAGCGGAAACCTCGCTAGTCTAAAATGGGTTGCGTCAAAAAAAGAATGCTGTAAACAAAATTGGGCAAACTAAATTAGATATTGATTTCAGGCTTTCATTTGAAACTGAGGGCATGCTAAAGGAAACCTAAAATGCTTTGAACGACAATGGAGCTAAGAGATCATTATATTTTCCAGATTCTTGAGATTTTCTTCAGTAAAATGCTGATATTATGCTAGATTTTTCATGGATAATCAACACTATTAACCATTCAAAAATGTATTCTATATTGGATTCAAATTTTATCATTCACAGGAGTCCAATTCCTCCAACTTGAAGCCTTACCAAACCTTATTAAATTGGCTCATAGAGAAGTCTAGCATGGAGGCGCAGAGGAACCTCCGTACGACTGATGTCAAAAACGTTCAAGAGGTTAATGAGGAATAATTTAGCTTACATTAGTGCCAAATATTTGCCAATACAGTTTCTGGGCCCAGCTGAAAAGGGGATAAAACTGTAGGCCTAGTTTGCACGAGATCCTTTGTTGTTCCAGCGGTATGGGTTGAATATTTATGGATCTTAGTAGTATTTTGGATTATACATTAATCCAATAATGTTAGTCCCTATTAATGTGTTGGCTGGTATCTTGAAGGGTCCGATTTAGGTATCTTGCCTTGTAACTCTTGCTAAAATACTAGTTCCTGGAGGCCACATTCTCAAACACTCATCCAAAAAGTTTGACATAAATTGTAGTTTCTGAATGAAAAGAAAAGTACAGAAAGAGTTTCGTAAGTAATGTTACTGATTTCTTTGATATTGGCTTTGATCTCATCAATGACCCTTTGTTTGAATTGAGGATATTAGGCCAAGGCGTATAAGGCAAATGCAAGAAGATGACCCGTGGTGTCAATCCCTGCGAAATAAAAGGAGACGAGTTGATGCATGATGTCCTCCTTAGTGATTTTAACGTATTTGTGGCTTTCTCCTTTTGCTTCAGCTTTCGCAATCAATTGCTCTACTCGTCTTTGCTCAGATATGTAATGTTGGATGAAATCTTTTTAGGGGTCATTCTCAAGAGTCATTCTTTTGTCTAATATTTCCTATATCTTGCTACGGATCTAGCCGAGCATTTCAAAGAGCTAGCGATCCTTTTTGCTGAAGTTGATGTCTTTGGCTTTTTCTCCGAAAAATAGGATGGACAAAATGTTAAGCCCAGACCTCGATCTATTAAACATGCAATTCGTATACTCTGCCAAAGCAACTGATAGAGGGGTGTTGCCTATCTTCTTCCTAGCTCCTTCCTCTGAAAAGAATATTTTGACCATGATTTAACCAAGTAGGACTTCGGTGTCTTGAATCACTTTGTAAGCAGCTGACTTTTACCCACTCTCTTCAATCCGCCTCCTAAGTATGGAGTGGTCTAGTGTGATGGTATTCTGGATGGTTGGTATCATGGCTTTGAGCTGTTAGTGAGTAAAAGAATGCCGGATTATTCCTCGGGCGTTGCTCCATAATTCATCCTCTGCAAAAAAAAGTCCACGATCAAAAGATTACCTAGAGTGCTTCATTACATTAAACTTTCTAAATTTTTTTGGGTTGAGCAAAACCTCTTTGATTAGCTGAGCATCGCACAGTATGAGCAGAGGCTAAGTGCCGAAGTTAGTGAGGTAAGCCTTTTGCTCAGGGCTTTCTTTGGCTAACTCTTTCAGGAAACGATGAGAATCTCCAAATTTGGCGATATTTCTTTGAAAACCCTTTGTAAGCCGAAAAATGGGGTTATAAAGGTTTTGAGACTGGGATCCATCTGGTTGAATCTCCAAGCCGCCAGATAGATCTTTACGACGATATGGTAGAACAAAAAGAGAAATATGAAGGTAGCTGAAATGATTACGTATTCAAACATTCTTTATTGAATAATATAATAGATCATAATCTTAAGAATAGAAATATCAGCTCATCTTTTTTAGAAGCTAGCGTTTTTTTTTGTGAAATTACACTCCAAAATGAAAAATGTGGGCTACCTGCAAAATTTTTGTACTTATAACACAAAATATTTGGTTAATTTAGTGGAAATGCACAAAGAGGAATCGATCCTAAGTTCTTAAAGATACTCTATCAAAGTATTTGAAATTAGTTGAGAAAGTTGTAGAGAAACAATGTATTTATTTCAATAATGAAGGTGGATGAAGCTTGAAAAACAATTTTCCTATTATCTCGAGGTCTTCCCATATCACTCTTGAGATATCCCGTATCACTCTTGAGATAATTACTTCCTAAATCTTGGTTTTTATCGAAAATAATCTTTCCTTTAAAAATGTGACAGCTCCTTTCAAGTCTTTCTTTGCTCATTAGCTATGCTAACTTCTGCTCATCATTTATGTTAGTTTCAGCTCATCACTTTTCTTTGAGCCTACCTATTATTTATGCTTATGAAAAACCATGATGAGCTCATAGATGACTGTCTCTTATTTCTATTTATGATAATCACAAACCCACGTCGAGTATACTTCATTTAAAACATGTGATATAATTAATAATAATTTGAGCAATTTATGGAGGATCATAGTCTTTGCTGTTTTCTCTTCGAAATAGCTATCTCAGCAGAGTTGGACTAATCGTCTGAATAACAAGAATCTTACCTTGAATGCCTGTGCCTCTAAGTTCGTTAGCAACACAATGAGAGTCCGAATACTAAATCTTGATGGGATGACAATCCTCAATATGCTAAACTTTGACATACACTGCTTTAGTCTGCTGCAGCTAAAGTAGTCTGCCCCTTAACTTGTAAATTTCTTTCTTAATTCTTTCCGTTTAGTACGTCAGGTATTTAAAAAAAGATGTGTAGCATTTGTGGAATCCTCTCTGATTGTTTTAATAGATTTGGGTGAGGCTTTTGATCGTTTTCTAAAAGGATTCGTAAGTTTAGACCACGATGCTTAGTTCCTTTAGATTTCGTTGCAGATCATGCTCGTTTGTGGGATCATACTACTTCGCTCGGATTGTACTAGCTTCGTTTGGTTCTTCTTTCGACTCCAGCTTCAAGTCTTCTTCTTTGACCTCTAGCTTGACTTCCACCTCAGAGTCGCTGACGATTTCCATTTGCCCCGATTTACAGAATTTGCTAAACTGATATAAAGCCTTTTGGAGTGTCTCCTCATTATGCTGCATCAAAGAAGAATAGATAGAGTTGTAAGTGTTGGAGATCGGAGGAATAACGCCGAATTTCATTTCATCTTTGATAGCATCCTTGGAATAATCAGCCGAGCCGTGCTTCTACTAGCTTTCCTAGTAGATTTGCTATTCTATCTGAGGAATAATAAGCTAAGAACTCTAATGCGACTATTGCACTTTGTTTGCGACCTAGGTTCCTGAGCTTACCTAGCTGGCCGCTATCACTTCAATAGGCAGCTAAAGTTTTGGCTTGGAAGGCACTGGCAGTAACTGGGGAGTTGATTTAATGGGCTAATCGTCGTCAGTCTCTTTCTTGTTCACGTAGAAAGGATTAGACATTGGATTATTTGAAATTATGGGAATTAATTCCCTCTCTGAGTTTTTGAAGCCATCACTTCAA
>Ga0316217_10006606_pt1 | contig 11384 bp, 5 predicted proteins | sample 1anoAmetaG_FD_203633 | JGI IMG/M metagenome (GOLD analysis project Ga0316217, IMG submission 203633) | Freshwater microbial communities from Trout Bog Lake, Wisconsin, USA - 1anoA | ecosystem: Environmental > Aquatic > Freshwater > Lake > Hypolimnion/Profundal zone | place: USA: Wisconsin... | reverse complement strand
TAAGTAGATATTTTCAATATAAATTGACTGAATCATCGGAGTCTCATTATTACTTTTGTAATTTGGTCATAAAGAGCTTGGCTTTGTTTATAAAATTCAAGAATTCTGGCTTCTTGTAACCAGTCACCACCTCTGAGTACTATTTTATTATCTCCTATTGAGTAGCTACCTTAATCCTGCTGCATTTTTGCCTCAGCTCACTGAACAGCAGCTGTAGAGGACTCATCGGACCTGAATCCCTTGGATATTTGATTGCAGTGGCTCCATTTCGCTACACTACCTCTTTCACTCCTTAGTAATCTCGCAAAGGACTCTCACTCACAACGATGACATTGGCACTTTACTTTGCTTTTTTCATCTTTTTGAACATTCTGCCTAGCAGATCGTAGTACTCTTCTTTCTGATAGTCCCCTCCCCTAATTTCCCAGTAGAGGTTGCCAAAGGGGCTGAGGAAGGTTATTAGTAAAATAGCGTTGCTAATAAATTTCTTGGAGTGGTAGGGTGCGTTCATATCTCCAGGTTTCTTCCAGTAAGAAACTTCATTCATATATCTGTGCAAAACGATCTCATCTAAGTAATAACAGTTAGTTTTCTGATTCTATAACTATGCATACTTAGCAGCAAGCTCTTTTCTTTTTTGAGCGGCTTAAACTTCCGAATTTACCTTGAATTACCTTTTTACTTTTTTTTTGATGTTGCCTAGTTTTAGTAAGTTTGTTAATCCAGATATTAAAATCTTTTTTCTACATATGTCATTTTAGTAGAGCTTCTCGCGAATTTACCTTTTAGATAGATAGGGGTTCAAATTTAACAGTTAGTTAACTTCTTTTATTATGTTATTAATCTTTTATTTTTTACCATCGAGTTCTCCTAAAGATTAATAAGTAGGCTTACAGGCCTGATTTTTGAGTTTTTATGCCTTTTTCCACTCTCGATACATTTTCATTGCATCCTGCCTCGTTATTTTACATCTATCGCAAGTTTATTTGATAACTTGATTTAGATTATAAAGGTTGATTTAACTGAAGTCTCTTTGTATACTCTACAAAATCTAAGGGGATAGGTATGGTTTTCCAGGTCGACCTTGCCCACATTTCTGAACTTCTTAACTCTTTTTTCGATAACTCTATCTGATTGGAAGCTAAAGAGTTTCTGGTTATTAGGAAAAACTCAAATCAAGCTAAAAGAAAGTATCCTAAGGTTACTTTTTCTACTAAAGATCTAGATTATCTCTATAGTCTGTAGTTATATGACTTTAAGCTTCAGTTCTCACCTTCTAGTTCAAGTAGAACTAAATAACCATTCTAGTCAAAGGGTTTTCTATCAGGCTTAGATTTTTTTTGAAAAATTGTTGAGAGACGCTATCGAATCGGACTTTGACAAAGTCTTGGTGATCTGAGTTCACCAAAATGGCCAAGACACCAGGGGAGGCATCATAAGTGTAAGTAGTTTGTGGCTGGTTAGGAAATCATAATCTATCTTATGTTGATAAATCCATCCTTTTGGAAGAAAGCAACATTTACCTTGTGATATCTGAGCATCTTGTAGGCTTAGCTGAAATTTGATTGGTTGATAGTTAGTGTTGCCTAGGTAGAAGTACTCTGTGGGTCCCACTAAACTGTAATCACGTTGAGAGAGGGAGTCAGTATCCACATATCTTTCCAGGAGTCCAGCGTGAGAAGTGACTCATCGAAATAGTTTTTCATTTGTCCAAGGAAGTCATCGATTGTAGCATTTCCGAAGCCATACTGACTGAAATAGCTCGTTAAACCCTGGAAAAATTTGTTTTCAGTCATCAAAAACATTAACTGCTTCATTGTCATCGACCCTTTCTCATAGGTGATGCTATCGAAGTTATTGAGGGCTAAACTTGTGTTTGGAATATCTGCGCGAATAGGATGAGTTGTAGTAGTGATCTGATCTTCCCTGTATCCTCCAACAACCCTTTCAAACCCTAAAAACCATCGAGAACCTAGTCTTTCATTTTATGGTTGATCAATGAATTTAGGTACAATTGAATTTGAAGGCGAAGTTCGGAATGGCCGCTTCAAAGAGCTGTTTATTTGCTATAAAGCATATGATGCAATAAAGCAAGCGAAGCTTTCTTTGAGCCATAACTCGTCCCACCATTTGATTGTGACGTAGTTGCCAAACCAATGATGCGATAGCTCATGCAAGAGCGTGTCTGCCAATTCATAGTAATCTGATTCTGTTTGTGACGGTTTTAGCAAAGAATCATCATAAACCACCATGGCAGCGTTCTCTATCGCCCAAACACTCAGTCCTCTTAAGAAGATTTGGTCGTACTTTTTGAAAGGATAGGCTTTTCCAAAGATGGTTTGAAAAAATGTCATTCCTTTTTGGGTCACATCCAATATGTAGGCCGAAAAAATTTCTAGATTTTCCTTCTTCGATGTTAAAGAATAAACGGATATCGGGACTGGTCCATCAACACTACCGACCATGACTAAGTGGCCAGCTCCAAAAGCAAAGACATACGTAGGCAGTAGTTCAGTTGGTTGAAATGTAGTTAAGATAGTATTCTTTCCTGCAATCTTTGCGAATGCTTCAAGTTGTTTGCTGGATGATGAGACTAATCCAGAATCCTTCCTGTGTTTGACTGCATTGAAGAGGCCTGTTGATGCGACGGGCTGGTTCGAGATGGGTTGGTTCCATTTAGATGAATTTACAACCGACAACTTCATTGTTGCCTTCAGATCTGGCTGATCGAAGCAAGGAAACACACGATTAGCTCCATATGGCTAGAATTTCGTGTAGACATACTGTTTCTTACCATCTTTGAAGGTATTGCACCCCAAGCCGTCAGTGTTGTAGGTATTAGTGTAGAGAATAGATATCAGGTTCCTTCCTTTTCGCAAATATTTCCTCGGAATAATTAGAAAATTAGTGATGCTTAGTGGAATGGGAAACTCCACTGAGTTGAGTTGTATGCTTTGAATGTTGGTAGGTGAAAAGTCAATCTATAGTTGGTCGAAGCTGGTCTTGTCGATTTAGAATAACATCTAACCCAGACCTGTGTAGTGATGAGTTTGCAAGATGATATTAAAGTTATAGCTTATCGAGTTCGACCTAATGATTGATGCCCTTTTGATTGATATTTCTCGAGATAAGCTCATTATAATCTTTATTAAAATTTCCAACCATATTCTATTTTATTTTAAACCAAATATCCTAGATTAGGTCTTTATCAAGAAAATCACTCCATTTAGCAAAATAATTACATTATAGCTTAATCTTTAGTTAATTTTTCTAATGCTTGATGATTATTAAGCAAAATTCAATTTTTGAACTATGTGTTAATCCAAACATATTGCAAATTGATCATCAATTGTTATTCGACAAAGGTATCTTGGCTTTAAATCCTAGCTTTAATCATCCTGAGCTCTCTATATTCTTTTGATTCCTCAATGTTTTTACTCTTGACTTTGCAAATGTACTCTTGCTTTTACCTTTACTTACCTATGTGAGCGAATCTCTTTCTGAGCTCATCTTTAAGAATTTTGGGTTCTTAATCGCCGCCTCCATCTTCGAATCCACATAGTTTTCTTCAATATTCAGTACTCTGGCTCTAGATTTTCTGAGTGAAGGAGAATCAAGCGCAATTGATATTTTAGAAGTGGAGTTGTAAAAGTTATATTTATCCGATGCAAACTTTGAGAAGTAAGTTTTCTTCATTCTTGTATACTTAGGTGTTGAATCATTGAAAAGAGATATTCTCTGATCCATCAATTTCGCCAATTTTTCTATCTTATATGAGGCAGACTGCTAATCAACTATTCGACTGAACTCTTCGAATTTCCGGCTTACTATTATCTATTTCTCGGGCAATCTCCAACGCTTTTCTTGTGAAAAGGATCCTACCTTCACTAAATCATAAAATTTCTACTGTTTGGTTACTTGGAGTAATATCTTTATGGCCTGAGAATGTTCTCTTTAATCTTTTCGCTGATAAAAGGTTGGTCTGTGGCAATGGGGGTTATGTTTGTAAACTCTGGGTAGATGCTTTTAGTGGGTTGTAAGCTGGGCTGAATGATTTAATGTGATTTAGTTAGATACAGTGATTTAATTTTTTCTTTCTTTCGGCTAAGATTACCCAGAATTTGCAGATTCGCATGCTAAATTTCCCTTTGAGATAATTCTTTTGACAGGCTAACAAGCAATTTTCGAGGACTAAGGAAATATGTAGCTTTCTAAGTCATTATACTTTTTAAATCTAATATAACAAAATCTAAGTTTGCTATTTTGATTCAAATATACTCTCGAGAATTTGAGATTAATTAGGTTTTTATCATTACTTTAGTTATTTACTATTTGTAACTATGGTGAGCACAATGCTACTTCTTAGCTTCGTAGTGCTGGTTTTGGGAGATAGAGATTTCATGGAGTTTCGGCTCAATTCCAATCAGCTTGGCCTGCCTATTTTCAATTTTTGTGATAAGTACTAGCTCATGATAGATACTGGCTCGGATTAGCTTTGGCTTTCTGATTCTTCGTGCCGAAACTGCCAGAAAACGATGAATCTATGTCCCCATTTGAAAGAATCTAAGCATCAAATTGACTATTTTCTCGGAGACGTAAAAGGCGACTTCACTGCCTTAAATACTTGTCTAGGTATCATTCAGATATTTTGTGTCAAGTAGGCGCACTTCTTTGACAATTTAAACAGTCACGGAATCCTTGGAATCAATGGAAATTCTACAGGGAAGCACTTTATTGCCAAATACTTTTAGACGAACCAAATAAACCATTTAACTGTATCTTTTGTGCTTTTGAGCAAGGAGTAAAAGTTAATTTTCGGAAAAGTGCCATAAAAGTACAAAAAAGGAGAGTTCTACATCGAGAATGCTGGTTGGAATATCAACATAAATGGAATGAGCTATGACAATCATATGTAAACTTTCGATTCGTTAGTGGGCTATTTCGACAGTGGATCAAACATGTTAGTTATTCCTGAAATCATTTACAAACTGATCCATGCTTATATCAGACAGGTAATGCATACTTTCAATTGCGCTGACGAAAGTGAGGAAAAAATAATGTTCAAATGTCAGTAACCAATAGACCTGCATCAAAAACTCTGCTTTATGATGAAAGGTATGGGTTAACAGAAGCAAACTTAGATTAGCATACAGCTCATTCATCTATTATAGGTCAAGGGATAGATTTACTATTTTCAGGTCTAACAAACCAAGTAAAACAAAATAATCTTCGGCTTCAATACTTTTCGAGGGTACATCGTTTGCTTCGATCTTAGCGGCAAACTCAAAATTTATGAGAGCAGATTCGAATAGTTAGTAAGGTAATAGTAGTTCAACTTTTCACTAGTCATTATGTAGTACATCGTAGTGGTTGCAGTTGTGGCTGTAGTTGTAAGCAAACTGCAACACCTCATCAACTAGAACATTAACAAAAAGATTGTCATTTGATCCGCAACTCTCATTTTAATTGTTTGGACTTATTAATAGCTGAGAGTAAGGTAAAATTTATTTCTGATCCTATTCATATCCTCTAGATTAGATCACTATCGAGATATGATTCAGTAAAGGTTGAAAATTGAAAACAATTAAAAATACTAATCATTGAATGTGCAGTTCAGCTCATAAACTACTTGATAGTCCATCCTGCAATGTTTTGTCTTGAGTTTGTTTTCAGCTGAGAGATCTTCTGATTCCGGCCAAGCCTGTTGCTGCTCTTTATTGGCTTTAATCCATATTGTTTTGTTATGGCTTATAACGCTTAAGATGACCCTTCTTGTCTCGTTTGCTTTTTACTATTAAGAGGTGCATTATCTGCTTAGTTTCTTGAGTTTACAAGTTCTCTTTCATGCTTGTTGCTGAGGTCCAGTATTCTTTTCAAAATAGTATTCTTGGGCTCTATATGTGAACTTGAAATCCTTAGTCCCTAAAATCCAGTTATTTTGGTGCGTTTACGCACAATCTAATTCTAGTTATATTCCTTTATTTTTGTTGGCTCTAAGGTTTTTGAGATTTCATTTTTCTCAGCCTACTCCTCATTCTTTTTCAAAGAATATCTTTCGATGCTTGCAAGCTGCGGTTTCCAATTATTTTTAAAGTTCACGAAATTGACCATTCGCATTCTGTCTTCTTAAGCAGAAGAGAGAGGAGTCTTCATTTAGATGCTAGTTGGTGCCCTTATTATTTTCATCAGCTGCTCATACCTGTTCCGAGCTTTACTAGCCAACTAGCCTTAGTTTGCGATTGTTTCTTCAATTAAGCACTTTGGTTTGGATTGGCTGACACTTTTGATCAGTTTGCGGGTGGGAAAAAACAATAAGTTCCTTCTCACTCTAGAGAGATCTCTCTTTTAGAGGTTTACGCTAGAATTGATATAGTTTTAAAGCTACAGCATGAGTTTATTGCTTAAAGATCAATAATTATAACTTTGATACAACCAGGATACAAGAAGGAAATGAAAAGTTCAATATTTGTAGCATTCTTATTGCAGAATAGCCCAAATTAGCTTCGTTTTTCTTAGATTCTCAATTTATCGATGCATTGATCTACTAATGTACTTTTGTTAATATAATCAGATATAATCAGCCCGATGTTAAAAGCATTTTGATTTGACGCATTGCAACCTTAAACCTTAATACATTAATCCCTATTTGCAAGCTTCTATTTATTTTTTTAGTCCCTAATAAATATAAATGCAGCCAATAAATAAAACTACCCGACCGAATCTTGTAACCCAAATCGAGTTTTTTAAGTATTTTTGGGATGATCAGAAACTACTATGAGCATCGAAAGCGAGTGGAATCGACATTGCTACGTTCGCCACTAAAAAAATCCATATCCTATGACGAATCAAAACAAATTTTGCATGAATACATAAAAAACAGAAAAGAATACACTTTCCTTTACAATCGCAAAGGTAAAAACAAACGAATAAATTAGAAACACTCAAAGAAAATGAAATGCGTGATTTTAAGATGATACGAAACATCTTAGACTATGACTCAAAGATATTTGTTTTCAGTTTAAATAAATATCCCAGAACCCATTCCACACTTCACCACAATTCGATCGTCACTTCAAACAGAAAAAATGAGTCTATAGACTCCGCAAACGAAAAGCTACACTTTAGAATATCTAAAGCCAAATCACTTTATAGCCAGTAACCTCGAATAGATTTAGCTTAAACCCTTACAAATCTATGGTTTCTTCAACTCATCAATTCTATGACGTCAAGTAATATCCTAAGAACAAAATATAGCACAGCTTCTAAAAAAAGTTCAACACAGAAACTTCTAACGAATAGCTTGAATTTTCTCTAAACCAGGTTTTCACTAGAAGTCATCGAACATAAGCCAAGTAGATGCACAACGATGGGCAACATTATCGTTATAAGAACCAAAGCAACATTCACGAAAGTATTGCTGATATGATTTAGTGAAAATGAACATGCTTAGGTCGCAGTTTTCGTAGCCGAGTAGAAAGATATGCGAAAGGGCAAGGAGAGAGAAGTTAGCCGAGAAACTGTATTAGAGAAAGCAGAGAATTCAAAAAAACATTCTTTCCAAATTCAAGACATCTTGATTATTCTCTCTCCAATTCAATACTTCAGCCTATTGTGCATAGCTTGATTAGTTGTTTCCTTGTTTATACTATATTCATTTTATCTCTCTAAAAAATGAATTTTTTACTCCCAGATTATGTAAACATCATAAGAAAGCAAACAAACTTATCAGTAAAAAAGTTCAGTATTTTTCAAATAGGCTCGCATCCAGATCATAATAGCTGCTTTGATGATCATATTTAGATTATCAAAATAAGAGCAGCCTTAAGTAATTAAACCTAATTCACCTATTATTTAAAATTAGCAAATAGAATATTATTTAAATGCAGAAAAAGAAAAACGAAAACAAACTCAACCTCCCGTCTGTAACCGTCTTAAAGCCCACCTAAAATAGCAAATGCTACACTTCAAAGGCCAACCTCAAGTGTAGGGAAGTCTAATAGAAAAATATCTACTTTTAGATGCCATCCATCCATCAAAACGATCTAACCATGAAAACCTTTATAGAAAACTAAGATAAAGGACTCAAAAAGATTCAATTCAAAATCCTTAAGTTTTACTAACAATTCAAAGATAACAAGATGACTGAGGAATGGGACTTGTATATGAAAAAGAGTGAGATTATTAATAGTAGAATTACTGAGTTCTATTAAGTTTAAGAGTTCCTCCTCAAAAACACCTGCAAATTATTGGCCAAAATCAACTAAACTCTTTTGCAAAACACTTTTAGCTTCAATAAATCCAAAATCAACCAAAGTGACAATTCCTATCTCAAATAAGAGTTTTCCGGCATAGGTACTCCTGATAACTACAAAACCTTACTTTTCGAAAAGTCTTTAATTGAAAAGGACGGGAAGTCCGACAAAAATGGGTTTAAAAGCTTGATTTATTAAGATAAAAGCCGATTCGGAATCAACGGAAAATAGTAGTCAGTTGATCCTATCAATGCTCTCAGCAAACAAAACGCCCTTCTTGATAAAAAGGCTTAGCTGTTTGAAAAAAGAATTATTTAGCTGGAGGAACAACTATAGCAATTCGAATAAAAAGAAAAAGATATTGACAAAGAAAGAGATGTTACCAGCTAGCTAATGACTGCAATTACTTTGAAAAACAAGTATAGGCATGATTCATAGGTTAAAACATTACAGCTTAACACTTTGAATGAAGAACTAATCATTTCTAAAAAACTGAACTAAAGCTACTAACTAAAGATCGCTTAGCTTTAGAGTTCTTATAAGGAATGCAAATAGCTTAACATCAAATATAAAGAGTATCTTAAATACAAGGAACTTTGGTTGATGTCAACATAGGAGACTCAAGCTTGGAGAGTCCTGTGCGATGAGTATAATGAGTAAAATACCAAACTATCTTCAAAAGTGAAGATGTTGAAAGACAAAAACAAGCAGCTGCTGAACTACTTTAATATGTCAAATGCAGTCAATCCAGACCAATAAGAAGATAAGCAAGATCTGGACAAAATCATTAAATAATTCAAATAATGGCTCATGATCATGTCAGTACCAAAAGTCAATATCAACCAGCCCAACTCAAGCGAGGGCTAGCAATTTAATATTCATGATTTAAAGAGCACCGAAGTTGGCTTGAAACTCTTGCGTCCCAATTTCTATGTCTTTTTTGAGGCTTTTGAAAACACCCTGTTGATGGAAAAAAACATCATTAACATTAGGCCAGTTTAGTATCACTTCTTTCTCAAGATAAGATCCATTTTCGATACTATGTACAACGCATTCCAAATAGCTACTTCCTACAAGGAATATCCAAGCTTTCCTGAGTATGTGATTGGATTCCTCTAGAAGTACCAAATTAATCCCACCACTAACTTGGTCTAATATCGGAAGAAGCCAATAGAAAATTAAGAAAAACTGACATTCTTAGTCAATCTTTTCAACAAAAACTTTTGTAATACTTGGTAATGCGACATTTTCAAAAATTTCCTCTTCGAAAATTACACTCTAGATGAAGTCTACTTCTTTTTGGATTGCAGAAACTAGCTCAATAGTGGAATCTCAAGCACACATACTTTAGGATCTACTGATCCGATTTCCTATGTTAAATTGAGTAAAGCACTCAAATTAGTAGCGAAAAAGCTGGCGCCCTACTAGAATTACATCATTTAGAGAGTAAAAAGTATTTTGAAAAGCAAAAAGAAGATCAAGTATGCTGAATCCTTTATCGATAAGCATTTTGTACTCAAATTGCTTTTGTAAGTATACGGATTGGAAAGATCGAAAAGTGAGCGAGTTTTTTAGTTTAGTTTCAAGACTAAAATGAAAAAGTCTTATATTACTTTCGGAGACTTTCATAACTTTATGTGCAAAAACTTTTACTTCCTGAGCTCAATTTAAATCGCACAACTTTATCGATAGGCCTACACTTTAAGTTCAGGACATTTGACTTACAAAGCCATTCATTATATTTGCGGCATGAAAGGTCTGTTTATTCCTTTGTTGCTGGCAAGGAGAATAAACAAAAACATGTTTGAGCAAACTCTAAATAATGATATGTTGCTGCTAGATATTCAAAATAGCTTAACTAAGATGAATGGGCATTTTGAAGAAATTGGAGTTTAGAGCTTCATGAGGACTTAGCTTTCTATAAATAACTTCATGAGACAACTTGACTGGTACAAAAACAACAAAAGCGCCTTTTACCAGCGTTTTGCTTACTAAGCAACCCAGCTGATCAAACTAAATATGCATTTCTTTTTGAAGAGTTCCCATGAACTTACCATGAGCGAATCTTTATAGGATTCTGAAATCCAGAATCACATGATCCAACTTCATTCGCTCATTCACCAAACCGATACACAAGTGCACTACCTTACTAAACAGAAAGACAAAAGAAACAAAGCCATGACTATGCTCATCCGCAACTTCAAAATAAGAATCCAGTAGTCCATGCAAGAGTTCCAAAAAGTGAACGAAGAAGAGATCCATAAGTTGAAAGACCAAATCCAGCGCAGTTCAGATACCAGCAAACTCAAGGAGAATTTCCTTCTTATGGGCCAAACAACACCTTCCTGATATCAATCAATTGTAACTCAAATATCAAAAATTATCATCACACTAAAGTCTTGCTCTTTCTGTTTTACTGCCTGAATCTGATACTACCGCCAACAATCTACAGGTACTTGAAAATGTTACAAGGATTACCTTCAAGAGTTTCTCTTTGAAGTTTCATGTATTAGCCATATTACATTTATAGCTCGATTTTCAGCTACTTGTTTTGAGCTATTAATCTGTATCCTTGCCTAGACAGCAAAAGTTTTGTCTTAAACAGGTATCCATCGATTTCATTCCAGCCGAAGAATAATGTTTGGATCTCATTCACTGTACTTTCCTTCAGTGGTTGCACTCTTGACCTAAAATTTGGTGGGGGTTCAGCTTCTTTCTTATATCCGTACTCAAATGAAGTTTCTTAATTATTAGTTAGCCTAATTTTCTTCTTTTTCTGGCACCACTTATTTCTGGACTGCATTGTTTATTTGAGGCTTTGGAAATGGCCCATTATTTTTTAGTACAGAAGTCGATTGTTTCTCTAGATTTCTGTGTTTCGTTCCTCTTAAAGCATGTATTTTTTCTGAATCATACTAAATGTACGTTTTTGTTAAGTTTTCGAATATGTTAAGCAACGCTGCTTGTGCTGTGAAATCGCTTTTTTGTCTCAGATTTGGAGTGCACTTAATTCGCTTGATCACTACTTTCTAAATCCCTGAGCAATTTGATTCTTCTGATTTCGTTGAGGCTCATCAAATAAATATAAACCTAACAATGCAAATATTTATATAGTGATTAATGGGGTTGGGG
>Ga0316217_10006605_pt1 | contig 11385 bp, 8 predicted proteins | sample 1anoAmetaG_FD_203633 | JGI IMG/M metagenome (GOLD analysis project Ga0316217, IMG submission 203633) | Freshwater microbial communities from Trout Bog Lake, Wisconsin, USA - 1anoA | ecosystem: Environmental > Aquatic > Freshwater > Lake > Hypolimnion/Profundal zone | place: USA: Wisconsin... | reverse complement strand
CTTGAGGTAATTGCGGAAGCCGTCCGCAATGGGTTCGAGCACGGCGAAGGACTCGACGTCGGTCTGCTTCTGCGAAGCGTCCATACGACCCGGAGTGAACGGCACCTTCACGGCGTGGCCGGCCTTCTTCGCGGCCTGCTCGACGCCAACGCCGCCGGCCAGCACGATCAGGTCGGCCAGCGAAACCTGCCTGCCGCCTTTGGCCGTCTGGTTGAAAGCGCTCTGGATGCCGCCGAGGGTCTTCAGCACCTTCGCCAACTGCTTCGGCTGGTTGACTTCCCAATTTTTCTGTGGCGCGAGACGAATGCGCGCCCCGTTGGCGCCGCCGCGCTTGTCGGAGCCGCGGAAGGTGGATGCCGAGGCCCAGGCGGTGGAAACCAGTTGCGAGATGGACAAGCCCGACGCGACGATCTTCGCCTTCAGGGAGGCAATGTCCTTCTCGCCAATCAATTTGTGATTCACCGCGGGAATGGGGTCCTGCCAGATGAGTTCCTCCGCCGGAACGTCCGGCCCGAGATAGCGCGCGCGCGGCCCCATGTCACGGTGCGTCAGTTTGAACCACGCCCGGGCAAACGCGTCGGCGAGCTGCTCAGGATGCGCCAGAAAGCGCCGCGAAATTCTTTCGTAGGCCGGGTCGAAACGCAGGGCGAGGTCGGTGGTGAGCATGGCCGGCGCGATCCGCTGGGACGGATCGTGCGCGTGCGGCACGGTGCCGGCGCCGGCGCCATTCTTCGGCGTCCACTGCTGCGCACCGGCGGGACTCTTCGTAAGCTCCCATTCGTAGCCGAACAGGTTCTCCAAGTAATTATTGCTCCACTTCGTGGGCGTGGTGGTCCAGGTCACTTCCAAGCCGCTGGTGATCGTGTCCGCGCCCTTGCCGGTGCCAAAGCTGCTCTTCCAGCCCAGGCCCTGCTCTTCGAGGCCGGCCTTTTCCGGCTCCGGCCCCACGTGGGTTGCCGGACCGGCGCCGTGGGTCTTGCCGAAAGTATGGCCGCCGGCGATGAGCGCCACCGTCTCCTCGTCATTCATCGCCATGCGGGCGAAGGTTTCGCGGATATCCCGCGCCGAGGCCACCGGATCGGGCTTGCCGTTCGGGCCTTCCGGGTTGACGTAGATCAGCCCCATTTGCACGGCTGCGAGCGGGTTTTCCAGGTCCCGGTCGCCGGAATAGCGCTGGTCCGCCAGCCAGGCGGTTTCCTTGCCCCAATAAACGTCCTGATCCGGCTCCCAAACATCCTCGCGCCCGCCGCCGAAACCAAACGTTTTGAAGCCCATCGTTTCCAGCGCGACGTTCCCCGTCAGGATCATCAAGTCGGCCCAGGAAATTTTCCGGCCATACTTTTGCTTGATCGGCCAGAGCAGACGACGCGCCTTGTCCAGGCTCACGTTGTCTGGCCAGCTATTGAGCGGGGCGAAGCGCTGCTGGCCCCGGCCGCCGCCGCCGCGGCCGTCGCCGGTACGGTAGGTGCCGGCGCTGTGCCAGGCCATGCGCACGAATAGACCGCCATAATGACCGAAGTCCGCCGGCCACCAGTCCTGCGAGTCGGTCATCAGCGCCGCAAGATCTTTCTTCAACGCGGCCAGGTCGAGACTCTGGAACTCTTTGGCGTAGTTGAAGTCCCCGGCCATGGGGTTGGACTTGGCGGAATGCTGGTGCAGGAGTTCGAGTTGCAACTGGTGCGGCCACCAGTCACGGTTGGACGTGCCGCCTTTGGCCGCGTGGTGAAAAGGGCATTGGGCTTCGGTTGACATATATTTTTTCCTTGGTTCTAGCTAGTCGCGACGGGATGGCCGCCGGTCGCGGCCACAATTTCAGATTTTTTGGCCATAAATGTGTTTTCCGTCTGCTGGTCTCAGCCAATTAAACCAAAACCGGAACCATTGTTGAAATACTTTTTTGCGGAAAGGAGGGCATGGTCAGGCACTCGATTTTTGCGAGCGGCCGAACACGATTAACCTGACGCCACCCCGTTTGCCGTCGGACAGCCAAAACAAGCCGATTATTTTTCCGCCGGCGCTTCCCGCACTTCCGATTCCAAGTAGCGCTCGATGTGACGATCCAGATCGGACAGGCTGCCGGCGCACGAAGCCGCCTGCACCCGCTCCACCATTTCCGCGGACCAAGCTTCCTCCTCGACCTGCTCGTTGATGAACCAGTGCATGAGTACTTGCGCGGGATAATCTTTCGCGAGGACCGCCGCCTCGTACACGGCGTTGATGCCTTGCGTGTTGGCGTGTTCCTGCGCCTGGGCCTGCTGGGCCACTTCGAGCAGCGTCTTGAAATCCTGTTTCGGCGCCGGCACCGCCGCCACTTCCGCCGTGGCGCCACGGTCGGTCAGGTGTTTGAGCATCCGCTCGGAGTGCGCGCGTTCTTCCTGGGCCTGCTTGACAAAGTAGCGACCGAAGCCCTTCAAGCTTCTGGCATCACACCATATGGACAAGGCGAGATACGAATGCGCGGCGGCGAGTTCCAGGTTGAACTGGCGGGTGAGTTCTTCGCGGACTTTTTGCGGAATTTTGGATTCAGCCATAATAATTTCAACTTTAAATCATTCAGTCGCCCGCGCCAGCAAAAAACCACGACAAAAACCCCCAGACCCCCCAGACCCTCAGAAGCCGGGAGTCTCACGAACCTCCAACCGCAGGGGGGCGCGAGCTAAGGCTCGCAGCTCGCCCCCCTGCTCGTTTTAACTCGCTTCGGAGCCACGAAATGGTTAAACAAAACAAAGGCCATTGGGTAACACCCTTTTGGCACAGCGATGCCCCCTCTCGGGTAACAGTTACTTTTGACGCACGGCGCCATGACAAAAAACCATGACAAAAAAATCACGCCATCCACCCAAAGAAAGGCTTGAGCTTGGAGGCGTGCCTCGGCAGAGTTGTGCAGCTTTTTTATGAGTGCCACACGACCCAAGCGGTCTGCCAAGTCCGCCCCAAGCTCCAAGCCACACTACATCATGATCGGCGGTTTTCTGGGTGCCGGCAAGACCACCGCCGTCGGGAAACTGGCGAAAAGTTTGTCGGACCAAGGCTTGCGCGTCGGCCTCATCACCAATGATCAGGGGAAAAACCTCGTGGACACCAGTTGGCTGCGCTCACAGGGGTTTGAGACCGAAGAGATCCCCGGAGGATGTTTCTGTTGCCGGTTCAATTCGTTGGTCGAAGCCACAATGACTTTGACCGCGCAAGGCCGCCCGGACGTGATTATCGCGGAACCGGTGGGCAGTTGCACGGATCTGGTCGCCACCGTTGCTTATCCGTTCCGTCAGTTGCATGGCAAAAATTTCACGGTTGCGCCCGTCAGCGTGCTGTTGGATCCGGTTCGCGCGCTGCGGGCATTTGGCCTGGAAAAAGGCGGCAGCTTTTCGGAAAAAGTCCTTTATATCTATCATAAACAAATCGAGGAAGCCGATTTGGTCGTCATCAGCAAGTGCGACTTGCTTGGTGCGGACCGACTGGAAGTCCTGTGCGCTGCCATTCAAGCCAAGTTTCCGAAAAAGGAAATTCTCGCAGTATCCGCGCGTGACCATACGAATCTGGCCTCGTGGTTTGCCCGGATTGCCAGCGAGCGACAGGCGGCAGGGAAAGCGATGCCGGTGGACTACACCGTTTATGCGGACGGCGAAGCGCTGCTGGGTTGGTTGAATTGCACGGTGCGGCTGGCGGCGAAAAAGGGAATCAACCCGGCCGCATTACTTGCCCGGTTGGCGGAAGAGGTTCAAGCGCGGTTGCAGGCGCGCAAGGCGGAAGTTGCCCACCTGAAAATGAGCTTGCATCCGGCAGGTGGCGGCTTGGGTGAGCTTGCCGTGGTGAACCTGGTCAGAAATGATCATGTGCCGGAAATTTCGCTGCGGTTGGGACATCCGATCACGGACGGAGAGTTAATCATCAATCTCCGCGCGGAAGCTCCTCCCGATGTGCTTGGCACGGTGGTTCGTGAAGGGCTGGAAGCGACCACCAGAGTTTTCCCCGGATTGCGAGCCACTTTGGATCATTTGGAACATTTCCGCCCCGGCAAGCCGACTCCCACGCATCGTCTGCTGACAGCGAACTGAAATTCATGATGAAGCATATTCCCAAGTGGTTCATGGGTGAATTCTTTGGCACATTTTTGCTCGTGTTTTTCGGCTGCGGCAGCGTATGTGCGGCCGTCCTGACCGGCGCGCAGGTGGGTGTGTTTCAGGTTGCCATTGTTTGGGGGCTGGGCATCGCCATAGCCATTCACCTGACCGGCGCGCTAAGTGGCGCGCATCTGAATCCCGCGGTCACCGTGAGCATGGCGGCCTGGTCGGATTTCCCCAAACAACGGACGCTGCCTTACATTGCCGCCCAACTGCTCGGCGCTTTTGTTGCGGCGGCGGTGCTCTACTTCATTTTCAGCGACGCTTTGACGGCTTACGAAAGAGCCAATCAATTGGTGCGCGGCCAGCCGGGCAGCGAAGCCAGCGCGATGGTATTCGGTGAATTCTTTCCGAACCCAGGCGGGCATCCGTTGACGGAAGAAGTTCGTGCGCGCATGTCGCCGCCGGCGGCTTTTGGCGCGGAGTTCATCGGCACCGCCATTCTATTGCTGGTTATTTTTTGCAGCACCGACCGGCGCAACCGAGGCCGTCCCCGGATACTCACGGCTGCGGCCATCGGGCTTACCGTGACGCTATTGATTTCGTTGCTTGGCCCGCTCACGATGGCTTGCTTCAATCCCGCCCGGGATCTCGCCCCGCGCTTGTTTTCTTCGCTGGCCGGCTGGGGTGCCGTGCCCTTCCAAGTCAACGGGATGGGATGGTTGACGGTTTATGTGCTGGCACCGCTGCTGGGCGGCCTCTTGGGTGGAGGAATCTATACCGCCTGTTTCAAGCCGGCCTATCGAAATCTCAGGTAATCCCGAACACCGAAGTTGCCAGTGGCACAGCCGACTGCCAGTCGGCGCTACGTCGTGGCCGCACCGCCAGCGTTTCCTCTGGTATCAGCCCCCCGGCGAGGGGAGGCCATGCTCCTCACACCGGCGGATGCCGGTTGCCTGTTTTGTCCAGGGAAATCCCATCGGGTAGCCCGGAGAAAGCGGTATTGATCGGATTCGACACGGATTCGACCACCACTTGACAACCGTGCAAGGCGCGGTAAGTTGCCATAAATTGCCACGCTGAGGACAAAAAATGTCCAGCGCGTGGGATAAAGGAGAACGCAAAATCTGAAGCGTATGAGCACAAGCATTGGTGTTTGGCGCCGGCGATGTCTAGTCGGCGTGACTTGGCTGCTTGCCGGCGCCGGGGTGGAGGCCGCCCCGCTCACGTGGTTTCCGGGGCCGCCCGTGGGTTCCCCGTTCAGCGGAGCGGCAACCGTGGCGGAGGCCAGCCTGGGCAACATCCTGATCGGCGGCGACAACCTGGTAGATCCCGAATACTTGGTGGCGACCAATCTCTATTGGGGCTATCTGCCACAGTTCTGGGGCTTCCAGATCGCGGCAGGAGCCGTGGCAACCAGCGACTATATCATCGTTTATGGCGGCACCGACGGCACCGCTTCCTTGAATACCGTCACCGGCTACAGTCCTTCCGGCGACGGTCAGACCAACCTGGCATCCATGAGCGTGGCCCGGTCCTACCTCGGCTATGCGGCTGATGGCAGCGGCAATGCCTTTGCCATCGGCGGCTTGGATGACACCGGCCTGCCGCTGGCTTCCGCGGAGCGTTACAAATCTGGCGCAACCAATTGGACCGCCATCGCCGCGCTGCCGGCACCTCGCTACGATTTCCCCGCCGTGTATGACCGCACGAATCGGATTTACATCTTTGGCGGGATCACTGACGCAACATCCGGAACCGAACTTGCCACGGTACTCCGCTATTCCACCAAATCAAACAACTGGACGGCGGTAGCCTCAATGCCCGTACCCACGGCCGGCAGCACGGCAGCATTGGGAGCGGACGGACAAATCTATGTGGTTGGTGGTGTCTCCGGTGGCGTCACCACCAATGTGGTGCAAGTGTACAATCTGGCCTCCAATTCCTGGACAATTTCCACGCCGCTTCCCGAGGCATTAAGCGCCGCGGCCATGGGGGTGGACAGCCTTGGCCGACTGATGGTCATGGGCGGCATGAACAGCGATGGCAATGACGTGGGCGACGTCTGGCGCAGCCAGCGATTGGGGGTTCCCGACGTCGCGCCAGTGCTGACACAGTATCCCGGAACCAGCGCCATCTACGGACAGCCCTACACCGCCACGATCAACGCCTCGGGCAATCCGCAGCCCACGTATCAAGTATTGAGCGGCCCGCCCAACCTGGCGGTGGATGTTTACAGCGGCGCCATCACTTGGACGCCCCAAGGGGCCAGCCAGATTGGAACGATCGCGGTGACGATTCAAGCGGGCAATTATGCCGGCGCCACCAATTTCGCCTTCAGCATCTCCGTGCCACCACCACCGCCCATCGTGCCCACCAACTTGACCGTCGTCGGCGTCAGCGACGATTCGATCACCTTGTCGTGGGCGCCCGAGAGTCCGCTGGTTGGGGCGGCGACCTACAACGTGGCGGAATGGCGCTTTACTGGCGGAGGCAAGGGCGGTTCGCATGGGGCTTTTTTTGCGGTGAGCAGCGGCCAGACAAACGCGACGGTTACCATCAGCGGCCTGACTCCGGGCACCGGGCACTCTTATGGCGTGGCTGCGTCCGTCGGAGGAACCGTAACCGCCTATTCGGCCACGGTCGGAGCCACCACCACCAGTCCGCAGCCTCCCGCCAACGTACACCTGACCAGCCTCACTTCCACCTCATTTTCCCTGGCTTGGAATCCGTCAGCCGGCCCGGCGCAGAGCGCAAACTATTCCGCCATCACCAGCTACGCCATCGGACAATACATTCCAGTTTACGGTGGATACAGCGTGACGCCAAAAGTGGCCGCCATCCCCAGCAACATCACTAACGGCACCGTGAGTGGTTTGACTCCGGGGTCGTCGGCTTTTTGGACGGTTCAGGCTTTCGACGCCCAAGGATATGGATCATCCCCGATCTCCCCGATTTATGACATCATCGCTATCACCAATCCCGTGCCGGCTGCCGCCCGAATGAGCGCAATGCCGACTTCCGGTGGCGGGAGCTTCCAATTTAGCGCGTCCGAAGGCGGCCCGGTGCTGCAAACAGTTTTGATTCAGGCCACCACGAACGTCGCGGATCCCAACTCCTGGATGCAAATTGGCTCGCTGCTGCCCACCGCAAACCCCTTCACGTACTCCGACACGAATGCGGCCCAATATCCGTTGCGTTTCTACCGGGTCATCGCGCCATGAGCCCGCGTAAAGGGGTGGCCGCTCATTTCGGGCCTTCGGCGGGCTGGTTACGGAGTTGGCCACGTCGAGGAAGCTCAAGCTCTAATTTGGAACAGTTGTTGCAGCCGCTCCGGGCCGGAGGGTTCCTCCGTCACCCAGGGCACGATAACTGTGCGTTGGGAGAGTTTCTCGACCACTTCGCGGATGAAAGGAATTTCGCCCCGTCCGCGGGCCACCAGCAATGGATCGCGGGTGCCGGTTGCGGCAAAGCACTGGTTGATAATCCACGCGAACGGTTCAATCTGTGCACGACGCAAGTCGGCTTGCAACATGGCGGCTTCGTGAACTGGTGTGGCTTCGGGCAGGGTAACGATCAGTATGCGGGTAAATTCTCCATCGCGCAGCCGGGGCAGTAATTCGCGGACTTCCTCCGGCAGGTCGCTCGCCTTGCGTGCGATTTCACGGTGATAGGATTCCGTCGCGTCCAGCAACAGCAGGGTGTGACCGGTGGGGGCAGTATCGAGCACGACAAAGGCATCCTTGCCGGCTGCCACCGTCCGGGCAAACGCGCGAAATACGGCGATTTCCTCGGTGCAGGGTGAGCGCAAATCCTCTTCCAGAAGTGCGCGGGCGGCGGCATCGAGATTCTTGCCAGCAGTTGCCATTACATTCGCAATGTAGGCAAGGGTTTCTGTCCGGGGATCAATCCGGCTGACGTGCATCCCTTTGCTTTCTCCGGCCGCAGCCGCGATGTGCGCGGCCGGGTCGGTGGTACTCAAATGAACCTTGAAGCCGCGTCGCGCGAGTTCCGTCGCGATGGCCGCCGCGATGGTGGTTTTGCCAACGCCACCTTTGCCCATCGTCATCACCACGCCGCGTCCCGACTGGGCCAGCCGGTCCACCAACGCGGTTAAGGATTGGGCGGCTGGCAAGGCAACGTTGGCCGCTTCCTCAGCCCGGCTTTCCGCGGCGGCGGAATGCGCCGTCACCATCGTCCGCAGCACCGGAATGCCAACGAGGTTTTGGCGCCGCAACGGGACCTTGGACAAGGGCAGCGTGGCCAGGAACGCGCCGGCTGCCTCCAAGGCTTCGGCACCACGCCGCTGCAACGCGAGGGCGACCGGGTCGGAAGCCTGGGCCTGAAACAATCCGTTGAGCATGAGCCGCTGGTTGCGCACACCCAGGGCGGCCAATTCATGGCTGGTGCGCTCCGCCTCTGCCAGTGCCGATCGCTGTGCCCGGCTTACCAGGACCAGGGTCGTGCGTTGGCCGTCGGCCAGCGAGGCCACGGCCTGCTGGTAAATGTCCCGCTGTTTCTCCAGGCCGGCAAGTGGGCCAAGACAGGAATTGCCCGTCGAGCTGTTCGCCAGAAACCCCGTCCATGCGCCGGGCAACGATAGCAACCGCAAAGTGTGGCCCGTCGGCGCGGTGTCGAAAATGACGTGGTCGAAATCGGCCGTGGCGGCCGGTTCGCCAAGGAGCTTGGAAAACTCGTCAAACGCGGCAATCTCCATCGTGCAAGCACCCGAGAGTTGTTCTTCCATGCTGCGCACAATGGCTGCGGGCAATTTGTCACGGTACGGTCCAACCAATTTTTCGCGGTAGGCCGCCGCCGCTGCCGCCGGGTCAATGTTCAAGGCGGCCAGTCGCGGCACAGTCATAATGGCGGTGGGTATGGGATTCAGGCGCACCCCCAGGACTTCGTCCAAATTGGAGGCAGGGTCCGTGCTGACCAGCAACACGCGCCGCCCGCCGTCGGCCAGCGCGATGGCCGATGCACATGCCAGCGAAGTCTTGCCCACGCCGCCTTTGCCTGTGAAAAACAGGAACCGTGTCGGCGATTCCAGAAAACGGGCGAGCGACTGCTCGGTGGGAAAGTCCATCTGAATTCAGCACGCGCCGCCACAGCCACAACCCGGCTTCGCGGGCGCAATTGCCGCCGCCGGCGTCATTTTGAACCAGTCAGCCAGGGTTTGGCGTTCGGGATAATACCCCGTCGCTTTGACCTTCCCATTGACCAGCAATAGCGGGAGCGCCGCTTCGCCCTTTTCCGTCAGCGCTGCTTGCACGGCTGCGTTTTCGACAAACGTCGCCGGGTTCTGCGTCAGGTTGTATCGCTGGACAATCGCGCCCTGGGATTTCAGCCAGTCCAGGTCGGCGGCGAATTGCACCAGCTTCGTGTCAACTTCCGGCCCGCATACGCCGGTCGAACAACACATCGCGGGATCAAAGACTTCGAGAGTTTGGGTTTTCATATTTGGCTGGGTTTCATGGTTTTCAGTTGGTCGCGGCGGCCGGCGGCATAGGCTTCAAACACCAGCTTGATTTCATCGCGCACGCGACGAAACACCGCCAGTTTCTCCGCGTCCGTGCCGGCGGCATGGGCCGGGTCAGCAAACCCCCAATGATACCGGTTCACTTGGCCGGGAAACATCGGGCAGGCCTGGTCAGCGTTGCCACAAACGGTGATGACCGTTTCCACCGGCTGCTGCAAGAAATCGTTCATGTGTTTGGAACAATGCCCGGAAATATCAATCCCGATTTCCTGCATCACCTGGATGGCCAGAGGATGGACGTAACCTGCCGGTTTCGAGCCGGCGCTTTGGACATTCAGGGTATCACCGGCCGCCGCGCGCAGGATGCCTTCGGCCAGATGACTGCGGCAGGAATTGCCCGTGCACAAAATTAAAACCGTCGGTTTCTTTGTGATCATGGTATCCATTTCATTTAATCGCCAATCGCATACGGCAATCCGTATGCAATCTTCGGGCTTGCCGTCAAATATGTCAAGGCGTATATATTCGGCATGCGCGACCTGGTGTTATTCCATGCGGCGCTGGCGGATGAAAACCGCTTGCGCCTGCTCAGCCTGATGCAGGATGGGGAAATCTGCGTTTGCCACCTGCAAGGGGTGCTGCAAACGAATCAGCCGAAAATTTCACGCCATCTGGCCTATTTGCGCAAGGCGGGCTTGGTCGCCGCCCGGCAGGATGGAAGATGGACGCACTACCGCTTGCAGAAACTGGGCGGGAATTTTGGGAAAATTCTGTCGGAAACATTGAACTGTTTGCGCAGCGAGCCGCAGATCAAACAAGATCTGCAACGCCTGAAAAAAATCAAAACTCCCAGTGGACGCGCGCGCTGAGGACGGAGACGGGGCCGCGGGCCTGGTTGTAGGCCGGGTCGGTGATGAATTGATAATCCACCGTCACGTGAACGGTCTTCCACACCCGGCAATCGTAGTAAGTTTCCACGATTTTTTCCCAGCCATAATCCAGATTGCCGTCGCCCGCCAGAATGCCCGAGCCGCCGGCGGCGAAAAAATTCTGTTCCGCCTTGGAGATGCCACTCATCACTCCCGCCAGGCCAAAGGCATCGTCCGGCCGGCGCCAGGCCGCGCCTTTGACGCTCAAGCCGAGTGAACCCGCATATCCGACGTCGCTGAAAACCCAGCCCTCTTCCTGGTCGTCGTTCCAGCCCAGGCGCGAGAACACGCCCACGTGCTTGACGATTTCCTGTTCCCAGTTCAAGCCAAAGCCGTATTTGTAGCGGAAGGCGCGCGCCGCAGAGTAGTCCGCGCCCGGCCCGGCCGCCTGCAAAATGGCGGTGGCCGCCGCGTAATCGGCCATATTGGCCCGGTTGAGAAAGGCCAGCAAACGAACGGTCCCCGGGTGATCCGCGAGGGTGTAGCGGCGCTCAAATTCGCCCACCATGCCCCAAGCATCCAAAAATGGGCCATCCTGGGCCGCCCCGTCAAACGGCCATTTGAGATAACGGTCATCGCCGGTCAAATTGTTTTGATATCGCGGCAATTGGAAGAATCCGTAACGCAATGTCCATTTGGGCTGGTTCAATTCCACCGCCAGTCCGGTGGTATAACCGAGCGCGTCCGCCGGATAATCCCAGGCTTCGTTGGCCATCAACGCCCAACTCATGAACTGCGTGCGTGGGTCGTTGGCATAGGCGTTGTTGTCGAAAATGTCTTTGACGCTCATCCGTCCGACTGTGAAAGTGAGCCGGGAAACATCCTGTTTGCCCGCGAGCGTGAGCTGGTCATCGGGCACGTCTTCCTGCTCGCCGCCCAAACCGATGGTCTGGCGGATGAACAGGCGCGTGATGGC
>Ga0316217_10006604_pt1 | contig 11386 bp, 7 predicted proteins | sample 1anoAmetaG_FD_203633 | JGI IMG/M metagenome (GOLD analysis project Ga0316217, IMG submission 203633) | Freshwater microbial communities from Trout Bog Lake, Wisconsin, USA - 1anoA | ecosystem: Environmental > Aquatic > Freshwater > Lake > Hypolimnion/Profundal zone | place: USA: Wisconsin... | reverse complement strand
AGCTCCAGAAAGAATTCAATAAACTGCCTACTTTTTAAAATGAACTATCAGAAATAGTTAACAAAGTGTGTTAGGTAAGCAGCTACGAGGAAAAAATGCTCATATTCCAGCCTTAGATAGAAAAATAACTTGCCATTCTCAAAAACTACGAGTTCAATAATTATATCAAGAAGAATTGGGTCAAGAGTAGTTTTTAGTCTTAGCTGGTTTAAATATCTGAAGCTTACTAACTATTAAGCAAGATGAAAGATTTTTATAACTAATACATCTACCAAAACGGTGATTCTTATGATCTTGAAACTATTAGTAATCTTTTGACTAGAAATTACAAGGAACTAGAGTAACTATCATTGAAAGAACTTTAAACCTATTTTACTTCCACCAAAGACTAAAGCTTGTCCAGCAATCTTAATGTTTTCCTCCTGATTTCAGACATATTCTTGGAAAAGAAATTATCATTCCTAGATATTCACTTGGTTAAGCGATCTTCCATAAAAATGCAGAAATAAATTCAAGATCGATATAGAAATCTAAAAAGCTAGTGTTAGATAAAACTTGAATTGCTTAAAGCAGCTTGGAAATAAGAAAAACTCAAGATTGAAAGCTTAATTAGCTAGAAGGATAAAAAAATAAAAATGGCCCAATAAAATATTAAGCGGAAGTATGAATAAAACCGTCAAAAAAAATAAATAGCTTTAAATTTACAGATCAAAAATGAGTCGGACTAAAATATCAAAAAGTCGTTGTAGCAATAGCTAATAGCACAAATATAAACAATTTAAAATGAGGCTGGATAAGAAAAAATATAATAATAAAAGAGAATAAAAGCTTAGCATTCTAACAAATTAAAGTAATTGAAGTAAATTACTGGACACGCTGCTGAAATTTTCTGCCAAAAGATTGTTATCTTTTACAACTGTGCTCAAATCATCAGTTTTTAGAATTAATCACAAAACAATCAACTTGAATAGCTGATAAACAAAAAACTATCTTAATTGGGCAAGCTTACCACAAAGATGGTGATTGAGAAGTTATCAAGCAGTAATCTCGAAAATCCAGGCAAAATAATCATCAGAAGATACAATATCTTTTCGTTTTATGTCTACGGTTAAATCAAAGAGCAAATTAAAAAAAGCAATAGTATCGAATACGCCCTTAAGGGAATCAATCAGCTTTCTAAACTCCCGAAAAAGTAGCTAGAAAATGGCAACAAAAAGACAATATAAACCAATTACAACAAATTCGTCAATAAATACAAAGATTGGTTAAAAATATATTCTTAATAACCTACAAAATCAACTATAGACAGACTGATAACGAAATCAAAAGATTTGGGATAAGAGCTTAAGAAACGTTGTTATTTTGCTAAAAACGGAAATAGTGAGGCAAAAATTCCTTTGTTAGCAAATATTTGTGCATTGTGGGCAATAATAAAGTCTGTAAAAACGTAGGCCGATGAGGTTTAATATTGTTTATAGCCGCATAGTGTGCAAATATCAGCGATTTTCCTACTATTGGGGCTGACAGACAAATATTAAAAAATCTAGAACAGGCTACTACAAGTGAAAACGGGGTAGGGAAAATCTATCATAATAGCAGTGTTGGCCAGCTATCTCGCGCTTTCAGGTTTTAATGTAAAATGTGCTTGCTACTCATCCTATCTTAGCACTAGAGATAACCAAACCTTCAAGTAGCTATTTTAATCTCTCAGTGTTTCAAATAAGATCAAATATGGCACCTTTAACTAACATTGTGAGGACATACTTAATTCTGGCGGCTGTAATTTCAAATAAGAAATAACCAACAAAATTTTCAACCGTTTTGTCCCCATTCCCAAAACATAGAAAGCTTTGTTACCAATTCAAGGGTAACAAAAGGAGATCAAATCAGATATTCTGATCATTGATGAGGTTGATGTCTTCTTTGAAAGCAACTTCTTTGGAAAACCTTACTGTCCAAGTATGAAATTGAGGGATCAGACCGTTCAAAAACTACTTTAGTATGTTTGGGAAGTAGTGCAGAAGGACAAATATAGCACTGATATACAGAAAATCATCAGAAGCTAATGCTTCCTTGAGCTGGTTAGGAAATACCCAAGCCTGAAAAGTATATTGGAAAATCAAGTAATAGGGATGGTGTCAGGTGCTTTAGACTACAATCACAGCTACTTTTTACTTGATAATCGTATAGTTTACAAAGACAATGATACTATTTCCCTCAATTTGAGTTACGGCTACAAAACAGTGTTTGCAAACATATACGAATACCAAAGAGGAAACTTATCAAAGATGAATTACTAAAATGCTTTAGCCATAAGTTTGGTATTAGCCTAATTCAGCTACGCTTTGTTGCCAACCTACTTTTCAAACATTTTGGGTGTAACTGGAACTCTAGAAGTACTACCGTAATTCAAGAAGCAATTGTTAAGGTAGTAGTATAAAATTAATGAGCTTTACTCCATTCCTTCAGCCTATGGCATAAATAACCAGAGAAAAGAAGCTTATTTTATAGTCAGTGATGAATTATTCTAAGACAAAATTGCCTAAAAAATAGCAGCTGCCAACAGTAGGCCCATTATCATATTCTTTAAGGATAAGGCTGAATTGAGCAGATTTCATCAGTCAAAAGCTAATGAACCATATTTAGGTAAGACTTTTACCTTAACTTAAGAGCACGATGCTGCGGATAGAGATAGAAGAATCGAAACGTCAACTTATAAAGAAAGAATCACTTTAATGACAGGGGCATTCGGCAGAGGTACTGACTTTAAAATTTATGATGAAAAGATCATCAAAGAGGGTGGTCTCCATGTTATCCAGACTTACTTATCTTTAGACGAATCAGAAGAAGAGCAGATAAAAGGAAGAACTGCAAGGCAGTATAATCCTGGGTCATACGACTGCATCATCCAATAAAGTAGCCTCGAACTGTTAGGCTTAAAAAAATCTGATTTCTCTGGAATCAGTGATTCTCAACAAATTTATAAAAAACTAGCGGAAGGTAGAGAAAAGAGAAGTTTGGAACTATCTAAAGACATCAAAAAGTAGCTGTAGGAGTCAAAAAAATCGCACAATCTAGTTATCAGCAAATACAGCAAAAAAGTGTAACAGAAGTAGCTAATTGAATATATTTCCTCCATTAATAGATTTTCGTAATCATCATTTGGCCCTGGATCTAATGTAAGAACTATATTGGGAATAGACGCTACTGGCTCTATGTCGCAAGCAATTATCAAAGTTAAAGTTATATTGGGCTAGACTTTTGAAAGAACTTAAATGACTTTAAGATAGGCCAAAAAAAAAGCCCATTTTTAGATCAAGATAATAGTTTATCGTAACTTCAATACTCCCGCTGATAAGCTACTGGAATATTCCGCATTTTAAAGAGAGGCTAAAAATCTAAAGACGTTTTTGGATAAAATACAAACTGCAGGAGGATTAGGATACTAAGCAGTCTAGGTATTTCTACAGGCTGCTAACAGATAAGAAAAAGTTGATCAGATTATTTTGGTGGGTGATGCGCCTGCAAACACTAACCAAGAAGTCTAAAGCCATAGAAAAATGTATTAAGGATAATAATATTGGAATAAGCATAACTTCCCTAAAACTACTATGGAGGAGTAACTGAAGAAAACCAAATAAAAGAACATACCTATTCATACCCTTCCTATTGCTTGTCATTAGCTAATCGGGCAATACAGCACAACAACAGGAGGTGTCTGCAAGCCACTAAATATTAATTCGCCCAAGACCGTAACCTAGTTGACCGATTTCTTTGTGGAGAACATTTTGAGGATAATGGGACAAAAGTCGGGAGAAGTAAACGGCAGTTAAAAGTTGGTCAATCTATACAGAAAAATGTATTCCTGAGCGAACGTGATCTTATCATTTATGTTAGCATATGAATTTATTAGATGTAGCTAAAAACTTTAGATCTATCAAAATAATAAAAGTCATATTTTCAGCAATCTTATTTTATCACTCTTAGGCTTAAATCACCCGAATTTTATATGTCCGGCAATAAGCAAAGTTCAAATCTAATGTGATTGAGCTTGCTTCCAATATTTGCTATAACTATTATTTTGCACGCCTATGCAAAAGAGATATATGCCTTTTTTACTACGATAGATAGGACTACTGTGCAGGAGGAATCCTCGAGAATATTTATTGGTGCCAGGAGATAGCGGTAAGCTGAATCTGCCTTTAGTGCAAGTCTCGAAAGATGCCAGCTTTGAGGATGAGATTCGTTCATATTTCAAAACAGGCTAACTGAATTGCGAAGTAAAGGGTATCGTGCAAGTGCAAATCGGAAATAACAAAGTCAGCAGCTTTTACAGATGGATCTACTTTTTTAGTGTAAACGGCAACTAAGAATTGCGGCCAGACTTGGGTAGCTTCTACAGGTTGGAGGGTGATACCGAGAACCAGATATAGAGCTAGGTGAAGGAACTGATTAATAAAATTGAAGCTGGAAAGAGAGTTTGGAATAGAGCACTTTTCAGGTAGAACTTTAAAGAACTAGCGCCCAGGGAAAAAGATTTGAAGATCGAAGTTGATATTTGAAAGTTTAGTCATATTTGAGAAGTTCACCTCAACTGCTACTCAGATACAGCTTCCTTCTTTTATCTATTAAGTAAATGAGCTAAGATCAGCACATGATTTTCTAATCCGCCTGATGAATCCGGATAGATATTACTTGAGTTACCTGTAAACTACGAATTTGTTATTCTTCAGTCAATATATGCGCAACCTGACTTCAGCTTGAAAATGTCCCAAACAGACCTAAACAGTAAAAAGGTTATCTTCTAGTTATCTGTTTTATGATTGTTAATCCTTATCGAAGCTCCAACTAGAATAAATAAACAATAGGTGAGCTAGGGAGTTGGTAACGCGGAATCTTAAGTTTTGCGTGTTTCGGAGTAAGTGACCCACGCACGTAATAAACTATAAACAAAATAATTAAGTCTAGCTTGATTAATTGCATATAAGTTCACAGATTGTACCTGATGCTTGATAATTATCGAAGCTAGCCTGCAGGTAATGGGCTGCTGTTTTGGCATATAAAGGAAGCCAATCACTCAACTTTTTAACCCTGATTTCGCTGCCGACCTACCCAAGCTCTTCTCGGCATACCTTACCATAGTTACCTTCATTAGAACTTCTAACATTTTCAAAGAAAAAACACCTGAACTCACGCAATTCGTTGAAGTCTATCTGCAGGATGTTAAAAACTTTGATAAAACCAACAAAAACCTAGAAGCGATCGACTGCATTTTCAAGCTCCATCCTTTAGATTATCCCAACAAAAAAGATAAATAATGGCTGATTGCTGCCTGCCTGAGGCAGCATAACTCCGTCTTAGATTTTCCACTGGAGGAAATCACTTATGAAAAGTGTAAGCAATAGTATTTATACTTCTTATACCTATGTTCGAAAGAGCCTACAAAGGTGATTGTGCCAAACAAGTTGGCCGATTTCCTGTGGCACTCGCATATGCAAGACCACTAACTCTATTTAAAAGATTCCTTCAAGATATTCAATAAAACTCTCAATCACGTTGATGATTACCCATAATTGCTTCAAGAACAATACAAAAATGAGACTCATTAGCTTGAAAAAAAACATCTAGCTTTAAATTATGGAAGAGGTGGAAGAGCCGATGGAGGTGCTTGTGGTGGTGGAAGTGCATGCGGCGGAGGAGGAGGTGGACATGGTTGTGGTGGGCATGGACATGGCTGTGGAGGAGGTGGGCATGGGTGTGGTGGTGGTGGACATGGGTGTGGAGGAGGTGGATGTGGTGGGCATGGATGTGGAGGAGGTGGACATTGAGGTGAACATAGAGGTGGAGGTGGGCATAATTGATGTTTTTGTGCCTTCTATACTAAATTATATGTTAGAATTCAGCAAAAAGGTTTCAATTAATGCTCAGATATTATGAACAAGAAAAAAAGCCAATTATTACTTCAGTGACCTTACAAAGATTTTGGTTTCAGTTATCTTTTTTACGTATCAAAAAAATTATTAAGAACTCGGTAGTATTAATCAAACAGAGATGTAGCAGTCAGCTGATTTATATTTCACAAACAGATACAGGTCAGGTACTTCACCAATTATTCAGCAAGGTTGGCGTCATATACCTCAATCATATGATTATTTCTGATTTTTAGACTTTGGTGATTTGGGGTAGCTAGCAGGATTATAAGAATCTTTTTGGATCTATCCCTGATTTGGAGAGTCAAGAAAACAAATGTAGTTGATCTTGTGGACAAGTCGATGAAAAACATATCATACCTATGTTTATCTAAAAAGATAAAAATAAATACAAAGCAGGTCAAACCAAAGAGAAAATGCTATGATTGCTTTTAAAAGGGTATCCATGGAAGCTGTGGCGAGTATGGCTTCAACCCTTTCGCAATTAAATCTGGTCATTTCTGACTCTAATTTCTAATATAACTAAAATTAAGTCTAGATGAGCCGAAACTCGAATTGAAGAGATCATTACTTTCAGACTATAATAAAACCACATGTGCAAACCATGTAATGACTCCTGCTGCTATGATTGCTCTAAAGAACTCTCATTCTTTCACGTTGCACTCTTCTTTTGTGGACTGCCTATCTTTACGATTAGTATGTTCTTCAATCTAGCTATTTGGATTTCGCTTCTAATCGACCCATTAATTACCTTAGGGACCTTTTGTAATTATGCATTAGCAGCTTCTAAAAATTTTCTTGTCTGTTATCAACAATTCTTAGTATTTTATTCAAAAGGAACTGGCCTCGATGGTGATATCAAATCCAAAAAACAATGTCGAGGTATTTTCTCTTGCATGATGTGTTGTTTACCAATGCTACCAACCACTATTATGACAGCTTTGACTATTCCTTTAGGCATTTTTCCAGATTTGCTTATTTTGGCTTTATCCAAAGGAAAGTTATGCTTCTAGCTAACATCTACAAATATAGGCACTTTAAAAACGACCTGCACAATTTATGCAAATATGGTTCGAGGATACGGCTAATTAATTGAAAAAAACAATTACTTACAAAAAATAGAATAAGGAATGAAATCTATGGAAACTCAAATCGAAAGAATTTGATGATCTAGCTTACGTAATATTGAAAATTTCATTAGTAAAAAACAATTAAATTTTGTATCTTTAACTAATCTTTTATCGCAGCAAGTTATATTAGTTGTTTGAGATTCTGCAGTGAGAGTGCTTGAACCACTTTAAGATTGCTGCTGAGAAAGATGAGTGTTGTTTGGATACCATTTAAGTTCTAGACTCAAAGCCGACGAGTAAATTGTCTCATCTTTGTTAAGCTAGAGTTATAACTAAATTGTTTGTTGAGATATTAAGAAAAACTTAAATTATGTTTATTTATTTAAACCATTTATTGAGGCCGAAATCAGAAATGATTGACAGACTAATATTCCAGTTCACTTGACTTCTTTATCGTCGATCAAATCATGCAGGAAATCTTGAGCCAAGATCGCAATCATGGCATGGGGAGCCACCCTGAAATAATAGGTAGTCAACCCTACCCAAAGACTCAATACTCCTTCTTTGGAGACTGTTTTAGCAAAGCAATCGATCATGCTTTTATAGGGTAGCTCTCCAGTAGAGTCTACATTAAATTAGTATTACTGGGTTTCATTTTTAGGATCTTTGTCTTCACATTATCGAAAGGTAATGAACCTACGGAGGCAGCAATTCCTGAAATGGCGGAGGCAAGCAGCCGAATAGGCGTGGTTTCTTTTGTTTCTTTATAAAAAGTTTGTAGTCTTTATTTAGCTTAATTATAGGGGACCAAAGTAAAAGAGTTCATCGCCATAGCTCTAGTAATGGTAGGAATGGAACCTCTCCACATGCCGAAAAACCGAAGCTACTTGTTCATCTGCCTAAGGGCGTCAACCACATTCCTATAGTTCCTTTTTTCTGAATCAGGCACTGCATTGTCGGCTTGAAATCTTATCAAGGCCATATCCAAAGGATTGGCGACTGCTGAACCAATCAGACCTGCGCCCATTGAGTATAGAGTTTTTTCGGTCAAAGTCATCACTCTATTCTCTACCCTTTTTATCCTTTATTCCACAGAACGGAACAACCCGAGCCTCAATCCACAGTAAATCACTTGTCTCAGAAGCGCAGAATCCAATCCTCTGTATAACCCTTAGTACTTGTTAAATTACCTATGACTCCGTTCCTGTTGATGATGTCCTTGGCGACATTCAAAGGGGAAAGGTCAACTTTAGTTCGACCTGCTGCCTCTCTTTTGGATTGGATATTGACCTTGACTGTATCAATTGGCTGAATAACTGATGTAGCTATGCAACCGGAGAGTGAGGCAACTATGAAAGGTTTAAATATTAAAGCGAAAGCACCTGGTTTGAGCTTTTATGAACCCGAATTCGCAGTCATATAATATTCAATGATTATAGACTATTGGTTCATAACAGCAGAAATTACTCTAGAAATCATTTATCAATCACTCGATTTCTTAAGCTTTACCGAATTCAAGAAGATTACTTAAGTTACAAATAGAGAAGCACGACTTAAAAGCTATTCTGTATAAACATGGCTTGACTATCATGATAAAAAATTTAGTTGCTAAAAAAGGGTTGATGATTTATCACTTCCTTGATCATCTCCAAGAAGAATTGATTGTTAGAATTCGCCAGTTTAGTTGATTCCAACTTATGAAAGCCAAAGTCCATTGTTTGCTTCCATGTTATAAGATGGTTCAAAGGGAAACCACATGAAATGAGTGACATTTAACTAAAATGACTGCAAAAAGAATAGACAAAAAGGTATCAAAATCAAGACCTCGATTGGTTTATTCATATTGAGCTAGTTTTGATAATAATAAGCATATCTGCAGTGATTATCAGAATTCTTCAGCTTCATTTTTCATGGGTTCTCGGGCTTCTCTTTACTTGGGTGCTCTCTATTCGCGTTAGCCTCTATCTGCATATTATCTTTATCTTCTTCTTTATCTACCCCTATCAGTTTATCTCTGCCTATCGTAGTCTCTATGCTATCTCGTTCGATCCCGCTACTGCCTCTCTGGTCTGTCGTTTCTGTCTCTTTGTTAGTAGTTATTTTTCTTTCTTGGCCTCTATGCGTCTTCTTTGGTTCTGAAATCATCTCTTCTTTGCTGTCCGCCAGTTCCTCTTCCTTTTTCTCTACCCTTTTTATAACCTGCGTCCCAGTCGACTCTAATTATGCGATCGTTGAGTTTAGTCTTTGAGATGAACTCGACTGCGTTTGAAGCTTATTCATGAGTTTAATAGCTAAATATTTTTATGGTGTTACATAACGAAGCAAAATCCGCAGGGATGGCCATCATCATTGATACCCATAATGATTTCTGTAACTTTTCCAGCCATGGAGAAAAGCTAATGGACTGAATCCTGGGAGGTGAAGAAAGAAAGATTGCCTACATAAACAGTTGTGGTGACGGCTAAGGCAGCGTTGTAGTCCTCAGAGTTGTCGTAGTATTTGCGATCGAAGTATGTATTCTATGGCTTGAGGATATTGTAAAGCTACGCCATGTTTAATATTCACTATATTATATTTGAAAAAGAGGTGGAAGGTCTTTTAGATTGGAGAATATCGTTTATTTTACTAAGTCTGATAAGAAATTCCACATTCTGATTAGTCTATAGCTTAAGCTACTCAATATTAACTCATATTTCCGGTTGTCTACAAACAAGAAAGTGATGGTTTTTAGCTTTGGATTCATAAGAACCATTGGCTAGTAAAAGATTCAAAGAATCAGAAAAATACGGTATGTTCAACCAGAATTCAATCATAATGGCTATGCATTTCTTTCTTTTACATGCTAACCTGAGGCCTTATGCATTATATCGATTCAAGGGTTTATATTCTTGATAATACGATTGTAAACAAAATTATGTGTCTATCAGCTGGAACTGCTTGATACTTCTCTCTTTTTGCGTTTTTTCATTTTTGCATCTCTACTTCTGTCCTGTCTCTTTTCTTTATGTTTATCTTTCTTCGAACTGCGAATGGTTCTTTCTGGCCTCTTTTTCTTCGACTTTTCTCTTTTCTTGACTTTCTTACGTGATTCTGAACTGGATTCTGAACTGGATTCCGAACTGGATTCTTGACTTGATGAACTGCTACTCCTCTTTTTCTTTTTGTGTTTTTTTCTTTTCTTTGGAGATTCTGATCGTGATGATGCAATTGATTTATCACTTTCTTTGTGACCTTTCTTTCTTTACTTTCTAGCCCCTATATGGGCTCTTTCTTGTTAGATAGATTGATTGCATTCTCTGGAAATATGACCCTCTTTACCACATTTGTAGCATACTTAATCTCTAGAAGATAAATTCCTATTTCTGCTACTATTTCCATTCTCTCTGCGCTAGGATTTTGGCGTCTAAGGAAGAGAAGATACCCAAAAGCAATTGATCCAGCTACCTTTGAATTCAGTTCCATTCATATGTTTTATTGCCTGTGAGACGGACTTTGCCTCTGGGTAACTGATGTAGGCTTGAAGAAAATTATATTTACTTTTTTGCTTAATAATGCACTTTATTATGTAGCCATACTTTGAGAATGCTTTCTTAAGATCCTATTAGTTGATACTTAGCGGTAGCCGAACGATATGAAGTGTATGAACCTGATTTTTCCTTTCTGAAGAGAGATTTCTAGAAGAGTGTTGTATATTCTATGACGGCTTCGGGACAGATTTGCTAAGTGAATCACTGCTGTAGCTGCTGCTAGACATTATATAATAAAAAGTCTACGATTTACGGAATTTGACGTAATTATAGTAACCTCTCTATAGATTCAAACTTTGATCGCTAAAATTTTTATTATTTCTAATCTTGTAGCTCAGAACTATGGGGGAGTCAGTAATCTACGAGGTTTGAGATTATTTTGCGCCTACGATCACCAGTAAAGCTAAGCCTGAAAAAGATGAAATTTACCATCAAGGTTAAATCTTCAATTATATCAAAGTCAACTTCTCTAATCAAAGAATAACTAAGAAAAACCTGTATTTTAGTTTTTTAGCCCGAATTAATATCTAAAAGGCTCGATTTGATAGATTGTATCACATGCTTGTGGCTTGAAAAAATAGGTGCAAAGGGTTAGTTTATGTAAATTGAGCTTAGATGTGGCTGAATATAGTGTGGCATCTCCCACGCATTATTCTACTGCATAAAATTCTCTTTTGCCATCTGTCGATGCTGATAATAAAATCACAGATATAGCTTGGAAGCAAGCAAAGTGATTTTATGTACTCTAACGAATCTAACTTACGCCATTCCAAAGTTTTATCTCTCTATCCTTGAAGCTAGATCACATTCTTGTTCTATTGCACCTTATATAAAATATTATATCAATTGTATATTTTAT
>Ga0316217_10006603_pt1 | contig 11388 bp, 8 predicted proteins | sample 1anoAmetaG_FD_203633 | JGI IMG/M metagenome (GOLD analysis project Ga0316217, IMG submission 203633) | Freshwater microbial communities from Trout Bog Lake, Wisconsin, USA - 1anoA | ecosystem: Environmental > Aquatic > Freshwater > Lake > Hypolimnion/Profundal zone | place: USA: Wisconsin... | reverse complement strand
ATGGGAAATCGCCATGCTTGTGGAGCGTGGCCGGTTGCGTCTGGCCCTGGATGTCCGGGACTGGCTCTGTCGTTGCGAGGCCCTCCCGTTTCTTACGTTTGTGGCGGTGAATAACGCCATTGCGGTAGAATCCGTGCGGCTCCCTGATTTTCCTCATGCCGATCCGGCCGACCGCATCATTGCCGCCACTGCCTTGTCTCTCGGTGCTGCGCTCGTGACAAAGGACGACAAGCTGCGGAACTATCCCCATATTAAAACGATCTGGTAATATCAATTCCAAGCCAAAGCGGCATCTGTGTCGGCTCGTTTTTTTGATCATCAACGTACTACACTATATACCTTCGTTGTCTCAATCCTCACCGCCTTGATGTCATCTTTGATTTGAAATCGGAATAAAGACGCCGTTATCCCTACCTCTTCCCCCACAGGGTCAGAAGCGCCGGCAGAAAGGCCAGGAAGACAGCAACGCTGGCCACCATGCCCAGTGACATGACCGCGCCGATGCTGAAGACCCCCTGGTGGTGGGCCACCATCAGGGCGCCGAAGCTGAACAGGATCGTCAGTGCGTTGAGGAACACGCCGATGCCGGCGCTGCGCGTGGCGACCTGACCCGGCGTCTCGCTCCCCTGCCGGTAGCGGTTGATGATGTAGATGGCCGAGTCGATTCCAACCCCCAGGATGAGCGGCAGCACGATGACATTGGCCGAGTTGAAGCTGATGCCCGCCAGGCGCATGCCCCCCACCATCAGGAGCAGCCCAGCCGCCAGCGGCAGGGCGCCGATCGCGGCAAACCTGACACTCTTGAAGTTGATCAGCAGGATGACGGCGATGCCTATGAAGGCGTAGGCAAAGGCCTTCAAGTAGGCGTCCCGCAGGATGGACAGGGATTCATAGACCATGACCGGCTCCCCGGTGGCGTTGGGGACGATGCTCCTGACCTGGGTGACGAATTCCCGGAGCGGCTCGCGTTCGAAGACCTCTTTTTTCGGTGCGACCTGGAGCAGCAGCACGCCGCTCTTGCCTACGAAGCGCTGTCTCAGTTCCGCCGGCACGTCTGCCTCAACGACGGGTGACGCCTCCATGCTCTCCTTCATCATGGTCAGTTTGGACGGAAGTTCGGCAAACATCCCCCCCTGGAAATCCCGCAGCATCCCCAAGGCGTTATTGTCCTTTTTCTTCTCCAGGGTGGCGAAGAAATTGTCCAGGGTTCCCAGAAAGGCTCGGACCGGTTTGGCTTCTGGCGCCCTGCGTGCCTCCAGTGTCGTTTTCAACTTGCTCACGCGGTCGCGGAACGCCTCGAAAACCCTGGGCAACTCCATGACCCGAAGGTTCTCCTCGTAGGGGGCAGGCTTGACCCCGGCCATGACCTGCCTGATCGCCGCCAGTTCGGCCAGCTTGGCTTGCTGATGGTCCGGCACCAGGGCCGGCAGGCTGACCACGTGGTCCACGCTGGGCAGTTTCTCCAGCCGATCGGTCAACTGTTTGGCCTCATCCTCGTTCCGGGCGGTCACCACGGCAAAATAGCCAGAATTCTCCTTGCTCCGCATCAGCTTGTAGGCGTACTCCACCGACTGCAGCCCCTTGGCCTGCAGGTTCAGAAGGTTGTAGTCGAAACGCATGGTCAGGGTGGGGTAGAGGCATGCGAGAGACAGGAGCAGGGTGGCGGCAACGACCGTCCGCGGGTTGGAGAACAGGGCGCGAAAAAATGGTTTTTCGGCAGGATCCGCCGCCTGTCCGGGGGATATGCCCCCTGCTTGCGGCTTCCTGTACCTCTCCAACAGGATCAACATGGCCGGCAGCACGGTGAAGGTGGCAAGCACGCAGATCACGACCCCGCCTGCGGCAATGATGCCAAGTTCGGCGATGCCCTTGAAATCCGTGAGGGCAAAGGTTGCAAACGCCAGGGCCACAGTGGCGGCGGCCATGACAATGGAACGGATGTTGGCGCTCAGGCTGGTCTCGATGGCCGCAAGGCCGGGCGAACCGCCCCGCACCTCCTCCTGGTAGCGCAAGACCACCTGGATCCCGTATTCTATCCCCAGGCCGATCAACATGATAGCAAAGACCATGGAGAGGATGTTGAGATGACCCACGGTGGCGGTGGCAAAGCCGAAGGAGAGGCAGATCCCCACGATCAGCGAGACCATGGCGCTTACCACGTTCAACAGACCGCGGAAGGCGAACAAGAGCAGGATCACGGTCAGCGAGAGTGAAAGAATGGTGGCGATTCCGATGTCCCGCTGGCTGGTAGCCATTTCCTCGTATTCAAGTACCGGCACGCCGGTGAGGCCGGCCGTGACCCCTTTGAACTCGGGCCTCTTCAATATCTCGGCCAGGGCGGCGCGGGCCGCTTTGATCGGCTTTTCCGAGGCCAGAAAGCTTCCTTCGTTCTTGACCGGCCGCATGGTGATGACCTGCTGTTTGCCGGCATTCTCAAGGGCCGACGGGGTGCCGCCGCCCCCTCCCTTGAGAAACGCATCCATGGTCATGGGGCTGCCGCTGCCGTCAAAGGCCTTGAAACCCTTGTCCAGGGTGGTCAGCATGAAGGTCAGGCTCTCCAGCGTTGCAGGATTGCCGGATGAAAGGTAATCGTCGATCTGGCCGGTCAGGCTGGTGAAGAGCGTCTGCACCGAGGGTGATGCGGCCAGGCTCTTCAGCACCGGTGCAGCCATGGTCAGGGTATGGCGCAGCCGTTTCAGATCCTCCAGCGGCATGAACAGAAGGCCGTTTTTGCGAAAGAAGGGGAGGCCGCCAGGATAGAAGACATCGCGGAACAGGCCGGTTTCCCGGTTCAGGCGCTGATACAGCGCATCCGCGGCGCGGGTTGATTTCTCGGCGTCATCCGACTCGATGACTGCCACGATCTCTTCCTGATCGCCGAATTCACGGCGATAGACCTGGTAATCCATCTGGAAGGGTGCGTTCTTCGGCATCAGCTCGTCGCGGCCGGTCAGAAACTCCATGTTCTTTTTGGTATAAATGACCGAAAGGGCGGAAAAGAGCAGGGCCAGCGCCAGGATCAGGCGCGGACGGCCGGCGATGAAGGCGAACAGACGGCTTGTTTTTGGTGTGTCAGGCACTCATGACTCCTTGGACAAGATAGGGACATTCCTCAATATACCGCTGGGGAGAAAAAGTCAATCAAAGGGGGAGGGGCCGGTTGTTCAGGTTACAAATCAAAGATGACATCAAATACGCAAGATCGAGTCGAAGTGGCGTACAGGCAGTCAGAAGCCCGGCATGCGCCGGGCTTCTGACTGCGCCTCATCCTTTGCGGCCCTTGCGGCCTGCCTGTATATTGCCGTGGGGGGTGATCATGTGGACATTATGGTTGGACGTGCGGCGGATGATCTGCTCTTGTTTGCCCGGAGTGGCCGTTTTCAACGTTTGTAGCGGTTTAGCCGACATATTTTTCGTCTCTTTCATGGCCGCCACCTCCTCTTTTTTCTTTACCTGATATATTATAACATGATTTCAGAGAAGGACGATGCAGCCATTCAAGTTGCGATCCCTATGGAGGCCTTTATGTTGAGCACAGCCGAAATGCATGTTTCGAGCAGCAAGAGGACCCAATTGATCTCGATTACGCGCCAGATTGAGGAGCTCGTGACCAGGAACAGGTGGCGGGACGGAATTCTGACCGTGTATGTGCCCCATACCACCGCGGCCGTGACGATCAACGAAAACGCCGACCCGGACGTGGCGCGGGACATGGAGTGGTTCAGCGACGAGTTGATACCCCGAAGCCGCCATTTCCGCCATGGCGAAGGTAACTCCGACGCGCATATCAAGGCCAGTTTCTTCGGCTCGTCGCAGCAGCTCATCGTGCGGGAGGGGAAACCTTGGCTCGGGACCTGGCAGGGGATCTATTTCTGCGAGTTCGACGGCCCCAGGGAGCGCAAGGTGTTCGTCGCCTTTTCGGGCTAGTGTCCCGTGCGGCTCAGCCGCACGGGATGCCGGTATCTAGTCGAGTGTCATACACGGGCTGGTATTACCACTTGCCCCAGTGGATTTTATCCTTCTGGTATTTGTCCTTCGGCTTGTCTTCTCCGGTGGGAACGCCTATCAGTATGACGTTCAACGGGATGATATTGGCGGGTATTCCGAGCACGGCGCGCACATGCTTCATCTTGTCCTCATAAGGATATGAAGCTGTCCAATGCCCGCCAAGCCCCAAAGCCTCGGTTGCCAGCAGGATGTTCTCGCTTGCCAGCGATGCGTCGATAATGGCGAAGTCCTTACTCTGCAAATTGGCTTTTTCCGGTTCGGCGCAGACAATAATCACTGCCCCGGCCTTTTCGATGCCCCGTGCGGTCGGCAGGCCGGTAGCCAGGGTATCGATCGCCTTCTTGTCGGTTACAACTACAAACGACCATGGCTGCTTGTTGACAGCCGTCGGCGCAGCCATGCCCGCACGTATGATCTTCTCCAGGTTTTGCGTGCTGACCGCTGCACCGGTAAAGGATCTAACGCTTTTTCTGGAGTAAATGACTGAAAACGTATCTTTTGCAGTTTCGGGTTCTTTTGCTGAAACAGAAACTGCGAACGACAATCCGACTAGTAATGCAACCATGAATTTCATTGTCCAACCTCCTCTTTTGCGTTTTATTTGTAATATCGTGTTCTTGTACCGCATTTCATGACAAGTCTATTTTACCGACCGGAGCGATATAGATGCAGTATTCCTCGTTGCCATCGACACCCAGCAGTTCATCGGCCAGCTTTTGGTTGTACGCCGCTATCGCACAGGTGCCTGCTCCGATAGCTTCACAGGCAAGATAAAGGTTCTGGCAGACATGTCCTGAATCCAGTGCAATGACCTTGTAGGACGCTTCGGCGTAGCGCCATTCCGTGCGTTCAGGAATGACCGTCCAGATGAAGGTGACGGCGGCTTGCCCGGCAAACCTCTGGCCACGGGTAGCGGCAGTGAGATGACCCGTGAGGTTGTCAACACCCCTCTCGAAGAGCAGAGCATTGTCCAGAGGCAGATAGCGATAGATGCCGCCGGCCAATCCTTCCACACGCTGTACGGCCAGATACGTCTCAAATGGATGGCGGCACCCCGCGGAGGGGACGGTACGCAGCACGGCCGTTTCGTTGATCCTCTCCCTGACTCCCTGGGTTGCCCAGAGAAGGAAGGCCAATTCATGGAGCGATAGGGGATCATCGTTGAATTTGCGATGACTGTGGCGGTTGGCGATAGCATTTTGCAAGTCGCATGGGGGTATGTCCCAGGCGTCGCTTCCGGAAAGCTTGATTATCCCGGCATCCGGCGATGCCGGTTTCTGTATTGGGGGCGGAGCTTCTCCCTCGCTCTGCGGTGTCAGATAGAAGTTGACTTCATCCCTGATCCTGTCGGTAAGAAAATACCTGCCGCTTTCAGTGGTTATGGTCGGTCGTTTCATTGTTCGTTATCCGATCCTTACAGGACGTGTCTTTGTAGGATGGCCGGCCTGTCTCGACCCGGAGCATCTTCAGCCAATTTATCACATACCTATAAAATTATTTACAAGTAATTGCCGATATTTCGGTCAATGCGGCATCTGAAGGTTCATGCCTTGTCCCGGCGCTCCAAAAACATCTTGATCAGGTCGATGGGGACCGGGAAGATGGTGGTGGAGTTCTTTTCAGCGGCGATTTCCGTCAGGGTCTGGAGATAGCGCAGTTGCAGGGCAGTCGGCTCGGTGGCCAGTATCGTCGCTGCCTGGGCCAGTTTTTCCGATGCCTGCAGTTCGCCCTCGGCGTGAATGATCTTGGCGCGACGCTCGCGCTCCGCCTCTGCCTGTTTGGCGATAGCCCGCTGCATCTCCTGGGGCAGGTCGATGTTCTTCACCTCCACGTTGGCGACCTTGACCCCCCACGGTTCGGTATGGCGGTCGAGGATCTCCTGCAGCTCCCTGTTGATCTTCTCCCGGTTGGCCAGGAGTTCATCCAGGTCCACCTGTCCAAGGACGCTTCGCAGGGTGGTCTGGGACAATTGGCTGGTGGCGTAGAGGTAATTTTCAACATCCACAATAGCCTTCTGGGGTTCCATGACCCGGAAGTAGATGACCGCCGATACCTTGACCGTTACGTTGTCGTGGGTGATCACGTCCTGTGCCGGGACATCCATGACAACGGTGCGCAGCGTTACCCGCACCAGGCGATCGATGCCGGGAATGATGAAAAAGAGGCCGGGCCCCCGCACCCCGGCCAGCCGGCCCAGGCGGAACAGTACGCCCCGTTCGTATTCGGGAAGGATGCGCACTGCGCTGGCAGCGAACATGATAAACAGGACAGCGACAAAAATGATCGGGATGAAATTGAACAGATCGGACATGACTGACCTCCGTTTTCTTTTGGGTACCGCAGCTGAACACCCCTGCATTACCTTCTTGACCTTGAGCCGCATGCCTTCCATTCGCTCCACTACTACCCTGGACCCGGCGGCAATCGGCTGGTCGCTCCAGGCATTCCAATACTCGCCGTTGACAAAGATCCTGCCCTCGGGAGCGAGCTCGCTCTCGGCGCGGCCCTCCTGCCCCAGCAATCCTTCAGGTCCGGTGACGGGTTTCAAGCGATGGATGTGCAGTGCCTTGGCGACCGCCACCGAGAAAAATCCGGTCGTGGCAATTACCGTCATCAGGACCACGCTCCAGGAGGCCCTCAAGTACGGCGCCGGAGATTCGAACAGCAACAACGACCCGAAGACCATGGCGGTCACCCCGCCGACCGTCAGCATGCCGTGGGATACGATCTTGATTTCGGCGATAAAGAGCACCAGCGCCAGCAGTATCAGCAGGACGCCTGCGTAGTTTACCGGCAGTGCCTGGAAGGCGAAGAAGGCCAGGATGAGGGAGATTCCTCCGATCACCCCGGGTAGCATCACGCCAGGATTGGACAGTTCGAAGAACAGTCCCAGCATGCCGAGCATCATCAGGACATAGGCCACATCGGGGTTGCTGATGGCGTTCAGTATGCGCTCTCCCGGCCGCATCTCAGCGGAAACCGCCTCGGCCCCTGCCAGTCGCAGCACCACTTCCCGGCCGTTCAGCATGATACGGCGCCCTTCCAATTGTTGCAGGAGATCGGCGCGGTCTCGGGCTATCAGGTCGATGACCTTGCCTGACAGCGCCCTTTCCGCGCTCAGGGAGATGCTCTCCCGCACCATCCGCCGTGCCAGCGTCTCGTCGCGGCCATGTTTGCGGGCGATCCCTTCCGCATAGGCTTCGGCGTCGTTCACAAGCTTCTCCTCCATGGCCTTGTCGGCCTTATCGCCCAGGGAGACCGGATGGGCCGCGCCGATGTTGGTGCCGGGAGACATGGCGCATACGTCCGCCGCAAGGCAGATGATTGCACCCGCCGATGCGGCACGGGCACCTGACGGCGACACATGGACCGCCAGCGGCACCGTGGCGGCAAAGATGCTCTTCACGATCTCCCGCATGGCAGTATCCAGCCCGCCGGGGGTGTCCAGTTCTACCAGCACCAGCCTGTCCCCGCTTCTGGCCGCATCGTCCATGGTGCGGTGTAGAAACTGGGCCGTCACCGGAGTGATCGGACCGTGGACCGTCACGATCCGTATCCTGGCCCGTTCAGCCATCGATGCTGTTGACCATAAAAGCAGGCAAAGGGCAACACAGAGGCAAAGGCGCATATCCCCTCCTGTCAATACTCTAAGTTTACCCCATGATGGCGATGTTGTAAGGCCGGTGATGGAAGAATCCGTGCAGGAAGGAGGCGGGGCAAGAAACTTGGGCTGAGGTGTCACAAATGCTATTCGGTTTGAGATGGATTACAGATATGCTTCCTTCTTGAACCCGTACTTCTTGATCTTGCGGTAGATGGTGGCCATATTCATGCCCGCGTCGCGTGCCGCGGCTTCGATGTTGCCGCCGTGCTTCTTCAGGAGCCCCATGAGCAGGTCGGCTTCGAAGCGCTCCAGGGCGGCATTGAATTGCAGTTCTCCCGTCGTGATGGCCGCCGCCGGGGATATGCCGACCGGCTCATGGCTGATCTCCACGAACTGGCCCAGTGTCTCCCTGGAGATGTATTCCTCGCCCACCATGGCCATACAGGCCTCGATCACGTTTTTCAACTGGCGGATGTTGCCTGGCCAGGAAAAATCGCACAGCGCCTGCATGGCCTCCTTGTCAAACCCTTTTACCGCGGTATTGAACTTGTGGTTTTGCTGGGTGATAAAGTGCGCCGCCAGGAGGGGGATGTCGTCGGTGCGCTCCCGTAGCGGCGGCAGATGGATGTTGACCACGTTCAGCCGGTAATAGAGGTCTTCCCGGAAGGCGCCCCCTTTGACCGCCTCTTTGAGGTCGGAATTGGTGGCCGACAGAAGCCGCACATCCACTCTCGTGGGGGTGGTCTCCCCCAGGCGGTTGAACTCCTTCTCCTGCAAAAAGCGCAGCAGCGTCTTCTGCACATTCATCGGCAGGTTGCCTACCTCGTCCAGGAAGAGCGTGCCGCCGTCGGCCGCCTCAAGGAGACCGTGACGGTTTTCCTTGGCTCCGGTGAAGGCCCCCTTCTTGTAGCCGAACAGCTCGCTCTCCAACAAGGTTTCGGGCAGGGCGCCGCAGTTGATGGCGATGAACTTGCGCTGACGTCGCGGCGAGTTGTAGTGGATTGCCTGGGCGATCAGCTCCTTGCCGGTGCCGGATTCGCCGGTAATCAAGACGGAAGTGTCGCGCACAGCGACCTTCTCGACCCGTTCCAGCAGGTTCTTCAACCCGCCCGAGGCTCCGATGATGTTGTCGAAGTGGAACTTGCCCTCCAGTTCGGCGCGCAGCTCGCGGTTTTCTTCCAAAAGGCGCGTCTGTTGCAAGGCGTTCTTGACCCGGTAGACCAGCTCTTCCGGCTCGAAGGGCTTGGTCAGCATGTCGTAGGCGCCCTTGCGCAGGGCCTGGATAGACATGTCAACAGTTGCGTAGGCGGTGATCATTATTACCGGGACATTCTTTTCCTTCTCCTTGACTTTCTGGAGCACCTCAAGCCCGCTCATGCCGGGCATCTTGATGTCGGTGATAAGCAGATCCCAGGCCCCGGGACGGAACTCTTCAATCGCCTTGATCGGCGAGGTGTAGGCGTGGGCCAGGTAGCCGTTGTCCAGCAGGACCTGTTCCATCATACGGCAAAGGCCTTCTTCGTTGTCGATGAGGAGAATGCGTTTTTTATCGGACATTTTACATCGTTCCTTTTAAAGGATGCCGGAATGGAATCTGTCACCGAGATACAGAGGAATCAAAAACTGTGTCCCTGTGGATGCTTGAACTTACAATCTGTCCCTTTCGACGGGTAACGTGACCGTTACCGTGGTGCCAGAGCCCGGATCGCTTGTGATGCTGATCTCGCCTCTGTGCTGCTCGATGATCTGGCGCGTGATGGCCAGCCCCAGGCCGGTGCCGCGCTCCTTGGTGGTATAGAACGGCTCGAAGATCTTCTCCAGGTTTTCGGCAGGGATGCCGCAACCGCTATCGCTGAATACCATACGGATATGCCCCGGGTCAACCGTTTCGGACCGGATCGTGAGGTTGCCGCCGTCAGGCATGGCCCCGCCTGCGTTCAGAATCAGGTTTATGGCCACTTGACGCATCTGGTCGCCGTCCAGAAAGACCTTGGGCAGATCGGGAGCGAATTCGGTACGGATGGTTACGCCGCGCATATCGGTGTGGTTTGCGGCGAAGTCTGCGATCTGTTCCAGTAGTTCGTTCAAGTCAACCTGCTCCAGGCTGGGGCGCGGCGTTCGGGCATAGGAAAGCAGGTCCTGGACGATCTTCTTGCAGCGCTTGCTTTCGCGTTTGATCTCGTGGATGTACTTGTAGTTCGGGTCTTCTTCGGCCATCTTTCCTTCAAGGTAGCCTGCGTATCCAAGGATTACGCCCAATGGATTGTTGATCTCATGGGCCACTCCGGATGAAAGTATGCCAAGCGAGGCCATCTTGCCGTGCTGGGCAAGGTTCGCCTCCATTTCTCTGTTGCGGCGTATAATGTCTGTCATTCGGTTAAAAATCAACGCCATCTCGGCCAGCTCATCATGTCCTTCAACCACCATTTTCTCCTCAAGTTTACCCTGATTGACGCGCCGAATAACATCGATCATGCGGGTGATGGGCCTGGTGATGAAGGCGGAGACGCGGAAGACAAGGACAACCGAGAGTAGCCCCACCAGAAGGCTGAGGAGAATCATGCCTATAAGGATGCGGTCCTTGATCTTGTTGGCTTCGCTGTAGAATTCATCCTCATAGGACCCGACAGCCACGATCCAGTCCCAAGGTTTGAAATATTCGTAACGTACGATCTTCATGCGCGGTTCGTTGTCGTTGGAGGTTTTCCAGGGGTAGCGGATCCAGCCGTTCTTTTTCCCGCACATCTCGCGGATGAATGGAAAACCGCTGGAATCCCTGGCGTCAAAAAAATTTCTCCCCTCCAAATCGGGATGGATGGTGAAGGTCCCCTTGCTGTCCATGCAGAAGATATAGCCTGTTGAACCCACCCTCTTGGCCCTGATCTTTTCCTTCAATTCGGTAAACGATTTACGCTCAAAGGCCGTCTCGTCGTAGGTTTCCTCCAGATAACCGCCCGAGGCGATGATCCAGTCCCATTCCCGGAAGTAACGGTAGGCTACGATCTTCTTGCGGGGATGTTTGTCGCCCAGTACTGGATTTCGCCAAGGATAGATGATGAAAAGCACTTGACCCGGTTTCGACTTTTTGGCGGTTTCGCACATCTCGCGGATGAAGTAGCGCCCGTTTTCATCCTTTTCGTTGTAGATATTCTCGCCTTCGCGGGCAATGTGTACTTTCAGGTCGCCTCTGGTGGTCATGGCATAGATGTAGCCGGTCTTGCCCACTTTGACCTTTTTCAGCACATCGCGAGCTTCCTGCTCGGCGGCAGCCAGGCTCAACCGGCCCTGTCTGTACTGCCTATGTTCGGACTCGACCATGTTATAGGAGAGATTGGTCAGGGTGGCCAGTTCCCTGTTGAAGTTCTTGATCTTGTCCTGCTTGTAGACCTGGAACTGCTGGTAATGGGAATTAAGCAGGTCAATGGTGAATGCGGTGATGTGCTGCAGGTCGTCCTTGCTGGTCTGGGTAACCCCCAGGTAGGCTTGATGGTTGGCGATATATCCGATTACCCCGGCAACGATGAAGATCGGGCAGATCACCAGCGGCAGCACCAATGCCAACAGTTTCCAGCGCAGCCGTAGTTTGCTGAAATATTCCGTCATTATACCCTCAAAATTTGAACATGCCCGTGCATGATATACTTTTACGTTTTGGAAAATCAAGCGGCGATGCTTGTGCCTTTACCTTGCCGCACTGTAAGTGTAAAAAAAACCGACAGTGATTATTGGTAATTTTACAAATTTGCAGAACAAGGAAGGGGCGCGTCAAGGGACGG
>Ga0316217_10006602_pt1 | contig 11390 bp, 19 predicted proteins | sample 1anoAmetaG_FD_203633 | JGI IMG/M metagenome (GOLD analysis project Ga0316217, IMG submission 203633) | Freshwater microbial communities from Trout Bog Lake, Wisconsin, USA - 1anoA | ecosystem: Environmental > Aquatic > Freshwater > Lake > Hypolimnion/Profundal zone | place: USA: Wisconsin... | reverse complement strand
ACGGGGAAGTTCACCGGAATACGTAGTTGATTGGCGGTGGGGTCCGGCAAGGGCGGTAGGTCGAGTTTGGCCCGGCCTTCATTGGCGGTGAGCAAACCACCGTTTACAAGGGCAAGGGTCGTGCTGGTCTGTGTGGCGGTGTCACCTCTGAGAAGTGCGTCAACGCCATAGCGGATGTACAGCCCCTTATCTTGTTCGGCTTCGGTGAGGAGTTTGCAGGATAGCTCTTGGCTGGCCTTTTCCACCCATGCCGACAGGCTGTACTTCACAACTTCAATGCCCATCGATTCGACGTTGGCCCATGTCGCTTTTCCCATGTCATAAACAACGTGCGGGGGTACGCGCAAAATCCGGCACATGTCCAATACCTCGAATTGGCGGGATTCGAGGAGTTGGGATTGCTCCGGTGGGATGGTCGAATTGCTCATCTTGGCCCCGCCGGTGAGGATGTTCAGGCTATAGTCACTGTCCATACCTGAATGGCTTCGGCGTAGGCGGTCGAGAATGCTATCAACCTGCTCTTTCGTGGCGGTCCCGGGGATTTCGACGGTGCCTTGTATCTGCGTTCCCTTGCGAAAGTAGCGGGATGCGAAGCGTTGGCCGTTGCGGGCGAGTTCCAAGGCTTCGTACATCAACCAAACCAATGGGAATCCCACCATGCCGTCAAAGCCAAGGCCGGGCAAGTGGAGCACGTCGGCGGCGGGGAGAATGAGGTTGTCCGGTTGGCCATTGGGTTTCACGGCCCCGCCCCGTACCATGTACCATTGGGCACCTTTGAAGCGGAATGGGGTTGTAGATTGGGGGTTAAGAGGGTAGTACCCAATGGGGGCGGCGGTTTTCTGGTCCCGTTCAATGAAGAGATACCCATTGCCGTGAATGATGGCGTGGCTATGCCAAGTCTCAAAAACCACAAACGGCGTCGTAAACGCATTGGCCTTGCGGGTGAGGAGTCGGTTTTGCGGATGATTCACCGGCTGCCGGCTGGCCCCGTCGGTCTGATACACCCCTTTCGGCAAACTGGCCAATGTTTCGGATAGGAAGCGGACACCGGACCAAAAGGCCGGGATGCTGAGTACCGTGTATTCGTTTACCACGGCGGCTGCCGGGTCCGTCATGCCACCGTTCCATATGGTGATGACATTGGCCGGCGCTACTGTTTCTGTGATGCTGGGTGTATCCATGAATTCCCCCTCATAACGATTATATGATCTACATTACGATTAATTCGCCGGTCCAAGGTTTGGAATTGGTGTCGCTGGCCCCGGCGGGCTGCCTCATTTTGCACAAAAGAGCCATCAAGGTAGCGGCTACACCGTCTATCTTGCTGCGGGCTTTCTTCTTATTCAGGCTGTAATTATCAGCCTTGTCTATGTCCACCACGGCATTCGACATATGCCAGCGTAGGATAGGGTTGCCAGTGGTGTGAATCTGGCCAGATTTGATGAGCTTTTCGAGTTCTTTCGCGGGTAAATCCTGCGAAATCCACCCTTGGCCGGCGGGTTCCACGGGGAATCCATCGGCGATAAGGTCCAATTCGAGTTGCATACCTTGGAATTTCCGATCTATTGCCAGCTTCTTAATCTTGAAGTGGCTGGAAAGGTCGCGGATATCCTGCCGGACGGCGGCATAGTCCACCACGTTCCCGGGCGTCAAGGTCATGTACCCGGATTTTGCCCATGCCTGATAGCTCACACGGTGCTTTTTACCGAGTCCCACGATGTTATCCTGCGGTAGCCAGAAGCGGGGAATGAGGGATATGCTGCCATCATCATTCGGGAAAAGTAGGATGAGGGCGGTGGTGTCATCGGTGGCGGATAAGTCCAGCCCGGCATAACATTCGCGGCCTTCCAAGGTCTTGGGGTCAAGCGTGTGGTCGAGTTTGTCCCATTGCTCCATGCTGAGCCATGCGTTGGCTACCGATACCCATTGGTTCAACCTGTAGCGGCGAAATGCGGCTTCCTTGGCGGGTGAATCCTGAGCCTCGATGAAGTCGGCTTTGAATTTGGCGGCGGGCACGGTGATTCCGTAGCTGGGGTTAGCCTTTCGCCATGTCTCTTCCTTCGTCCAATCGTCTTCGGATGCTGCCTCGGCAATAAAGGCGAAGTACGAATCGTCGATGTAGTCACCGGCAAGCCATCGTTTGGCCCGTTGGTACTCTTCACCGCATATGGATTCCAAATCGTCGCCGGCGGTGGTGATTATCAGGAAGAGCGGGTTAGTACGGGCGCTGCCGGCATAGTTCAAGGCGTCGTAAAGCTGCCGGCCCGGCCATGCGTGCAATTCATCGGCCAGTACCACACTGGCATTAATGCCTTCCTTCGTGTTTGCATCTGCGGATAATGCTCTGTAGAAGTCACGGCCCCGGCCAATCAATGTCTTCGTCGAATCCTTACATCGGATGCGGCGGGCAAGGGCGGGATTCGCCCGTACCATGGATGAAGCCTCTTTGTAGATGAGGCTGGCTTGCTCACGGTCGGCACCGGCGCTGTATATCTCTGTTCCTGCACCGGTCGTGAGGAGTAAATAGATGGCAAGGCCTGCATATAGGGTCGTCTTCCCCTGTTTTTTGGCCGTTGAGAAATAACACTTGGTGAAGCGGCGGCTGCCGTCGGCGTTGCGCCAACCGAAAAGCGGGCCTATGACGTTTCGATATTGCCAGTCCAAAAGTGTGAAGGGCGTCCCGGCCCACTTGTCCACGGTGTGGCGGAGATACCGGGGGAAGAAATCCCTAGCGGCTTCGGCGGCGGCAAGGTCAAAGTAACAGCCATTCAACATAGCGTGGTGGTCGGCTGGGCCTCGAATCCAATCGGCCCATCCCTCGGCTTTGGCTTTGGCCAGAAGTTGTTTAAGTTCTGGTGTCACTGAGCCATCCTGAGTGAGGGTGTGTCATATCCGGGCAAGTCATCATCACCGGCACCGGCGGGCGTCACGTTCAAGCGGCTGCGGGATGATGGTGTAAAGCCGAATTCGACGGCGAATTTATGGCATAGTTTCATGGCGGTGTTGGCTACGCCAAGGTAGGGGTTCGTGATGAGGTTCCCCGCCTTCGTCTTCACCACCGGCCCGGCCTCGGTTACTTTGGCCTCCGCCTCCATCCAACGGGCATACGTGATGCAATAACTAGCAAGGGCGAAAGCGTCGATTCGGGTGAGGAGTCCCAAAGTCAAAAGCTCGGGTACGATCCGCTTCCATTCCTTGCGCGCGGCCCCCTGCACGTGTGGCGGGCACTTGGGGGCGATGTCGGCACCGTACACCGGCATGGCTGCTGTCATGTCGGCAAGGGTGCGAAGGGCGGGCTTGTTTGGTTTGGTTGGCATGGTGTCTGTTTTTGACCCCTACATTCAATTTCGCGGCGTTGTGCAAAGGCCTACGCGGTCGGTCAGAGGATATTTAGGTCGAAACATTTGACCCGCCCCCTACCCCATCTTTGCGAATATCAGCACTCCCATTGCTGACACCTGCCATGGCTTTCCTGCACTGCTTCTCAACCTTCAACTTCCAATACCACCATGAAGGGCTGAACCACCTAAGCAAGCTTGGAAAGTATCTCACTGTGCATCCCTTGGGGAGTACAACCCATGGTCCCTTATTCACCGTCTTAAGCTGGTCCACCATGCGGGCAAGCTGGGCTTCGTTGGGGGTAAAGCTGAGGGTTATGATGAACATGATGTTGGTTCCTTGTGGTCTGTGTGTTGAAAGGCCGGCCCCGGCCGAGTCATACACTGAGGTTCGTGCATACGCTGCCGTTTCCTATCTCCATCGCTGGCCCCGGCCCCGTCTTCTCCTCCACCACGCCACTACCATCATCCCATCCGGCAATCGCCGACAATCGGTACATGGCGTTTTGGGTGGTCGTGGCGCTGCTGCTGTATCCGTAGTTGTTGACGCTGGACACGACAATGAGGGTGTCGGCTACAACCTGCCCCATGCCGAATTCATACTTGACCATGCGGTCTGTGGTGAGAAATACTCTGACCATGGTGATGTCTCCTATGTGGACGATTGGCCCCGGCGGGCTTACTGCTCTTGGTACCTTTTCAGAATCCGATGGTTGGGGTTGGCGATGGTCAATGCTCGGCTTAGGTCGTTGTTCTCGTCGATGAGGCGTTTTATCTGATCACTCATCGCTGCCATGATGCTGATGAGGTCACTGATGGCCTGCCGGGCGTCGGGGTTGGTGATGGCTTCATAGCGGGCGGTGGTGGCGTTGTGAGTGAGGCGGTTGGTTTGTTGCTGAGGGTTCATGGTTGGGGTTTCCTTGCAAGCGGTGTTTATTTGCTGGCCCCGGCGGTCATAACCACACGGCCCCGGCCGGCACTGGCAATGAAACGGTGTTTGGGCTTGTTGGCATCCTGTTGGGCAATGAGTGTTTCGAGTGCTTTCGGCGCTCGGGGTGCGGCGGATTCCTTGGCTTTGCTGGCAATGGTACTCACTTACTGGCCCCCTTCGGCGGTTCGTTTATTCCTGTCTTGCGATAGTTGGCAGTCACGATGTCGTGACAGTCACGGCATAGGCTGCGGACGTTGGTAGGGTCAAGTCTGGCCCCTCCGACTGCGATGGGCTTAATGTGGTCAACAAGTACAGCGATGTGGCCACATAGCTTGCACACGGGATTGGCGGTGAGCCATTGAATTCTGAATATCTGCCATTGATGATCGTAGCCCCGGCTCGCGGCGTTACCTCGCTGCCAATCATTCTGGCGTTCTTGCGGGTGTGCTTCCCGGTACTTCTGAAAGTAGCTTTTCGCTTTGATAGGCACGTTCCCCCCGCTCTCTTTCAATCGTCAACGTACATCGCATTGCGGCGTACCCGTACATCCATCTGCGTTGTCCCTACTGTCACTGTCACGAATAGGTTGTATGCTTGTCCCTCAGTCATGGCGGCGGTGTGAGGGATGATGCCGTCATAGTTACCGGCGCTGTTGGCAACGTAGGTGAACGGGATTGGCCCCCCAACGTCCACGGCGTTCCCGTCATCGTCTTCAAGGGTGGCGGTGACAACGGCATTGTTGATGATCGTTCCATCGGCCATTTGTAAGCCGGTGAGGTGTACAAGATTGTCGCTGGCGATGGCGAAAATACCCGATTTCACTGGCATGCGCTGCCCCCTCTTTCAAGTTCAAACCCTGCATTCATGGCTGTTTCAATAATCACACCGAACCGAAACGGGTTCACCACCTGCATGGATGCTGACAATGACTCATGAATGGGTGATACCCATTGCAGTGTCTGCCAATCTGAGGCATTCATGCTGCCCCAATTCACGTCGTTGAAATACTCCCAATCCATAAATCCCTCTGCAGATACTAAGCGGCGTAGGCGGTGGATTCGGTATTTTGATGCTGGCCCCGGCGTTGTTTTGGTGGTGCTGGCTCGTCCAATGGGTCGATTTCTGCAAGGCGTTCCCGAATCCGCAATAACTCGGTACTGAGTGAACCTGCCTGTCTATATCCCAGCATCGTGGCAATGTCCCGCATGGCCATGCCGGGATTGTTGACGATGGCTGTTAGTACCTTGGATTGCATGGCGGTGAGGTAGCGGCTGGGGTCTGACATGATGGCGTCGGCGAGGTCAACAATGCGGTCGTCGTGGCCCCGGTCGGGGGCTATCATTCGTCGCATGGCTGGCGCTGCGGCTGGTCCTAAGTCGGTGATGGTCTTTTCAGCGTGTCGGATGCGTTTCTGGCGGCGGAGTTCTCCCAACATGTAACGGGCAATGCACGAATGGGCGAAGGTTGATAGCTTTGTGTTTTTGCTACTGTCAAAACGGGGCAAACAATGTGTAGCAAGCCAGCATGTCGCGTCGGCTGCCATCTCCTCCACGCGGCCCCGGCCTTGCGTCGCAAAGTACCGGATAGCCTGCCGATGTACCATGTCATCTACGCTGGCGAGGGCGGCGGTGATAGCTGCATTGGCCTGTTGTTGCTCCAGTTTGGCCCGTTCCGCTCCCACCTGTTCCGCTGATGCCGCACGGTATGGAAAGCGGCGGTCTGCGAGTGGTTTGGCAAGGTCTGGCACCATCAACACCTTCTCATTGCTCATTTGTTCTCCCCTGTGCTGGCGTATCTCCACCGATAGCCTCCGGCGTGCTGGTACTTTTTCTTTCTGGCTAACACGTTGCAGATTTGGCTATGGTCAATCCCAGTGGCCTTTTCGGCTGCCCGGGCGCTCGGGTATCTTCCGATCACTTCACCGGCGTCGGTTACTTGTTCAATGAGTTGTTTTTCGATGTTGAGCTTTTGGCGGAGTGCCCAAACTGCCATTCCCGTGGCGTTTGGCTTCTGGTTCAACATGCGGTCAACTTCTGCGTAGCTGTAACCATTTTGGAGGTGGGGAATTGCGATACGTAGGGCTGGCGTGGCGGCGTCGTTTATTTGCTGCAGAGTGTTGGCGGCGGCTTCGGCGTCTGCCACGATGGTGGCGGGGTTGGTGGCGGTGTTGTCGGGGTCTGTGTCCAGAATATCGACGGGTACGGTCCCTGCACCTCGCTTCAAACGGCGGGCTTGACGGCGCAGCCATGCCAAACGATGGTAAAAGGCGATGTAGCAAAACGAGGGAAAATCACCGTGGCATCCGGTCAAAACGAAGTGGGGCAATAGCTTTTCCCACAACACCAGAAGACACTCCGCAACGGCGTCGTCACGGTCGGGTCCAACCCGATACTTCCGAGTGGCGGCGGATATCTTGGGTTCAAGTGCGTTGATGATTTCGACGGCGGCGGCTTCGTCCCCCTGCATGGTGCGGCGGGCCAAAGCTGGCCAATCCACATCTCTCTCAAAATCGTTCGGTACCATCTGCTACACACCGTTGCTAAATAAACCCCATCTCTCACTCATGCGTGCAAAACAAACCATCTGCTACGCATGTATGCAAACTAGACCGGGCTGCCCCCTCCAAACAGCCCGGCCTCTATATACCTAGTCGGCTTCGGATTCGGTTCACAGTAACTCCGTCAACGAAAATCTTTCGTGCTGTTTTTGGCCTGTTTTGCTGGGGTTTTTGGGGTGTTGTGTTGGGTGGGCGAAAAAATCTGCAAAGTGGTTGTTGTATATGCAGGTCGATTTCCAGCGCACCATAGGATAGGAAGAAAGTACATATGACGGCTTCGTTCATGCCCCAAGAATTCCGTTTTAGTTGTTTGGAATCGAAGCCGATGTGATCAAGTGAATGATGGAGTGCCTTGGCCGGCCACTCCAGAGACGGATTAGCGATACAACTACCCTCTGAAAATCCGTCTCCTGACCCGTAGCGCCGGCCAAAATCGCTGCGGGTCACTTTTTTGATAGGAGCGCGGACAATGAAACGTGATGAGCTTCGTAAAGATGGGTTTTTGGCCGTTCCTGATTGGCTGCTACGGCGTACCGATCTATCACCGGCTCAAAAGCTGGTGGCGGCGGTCATAATTGACCACCTCGGGCAAGCCAACGATGAGGCATGGCCCGGCCCCTCTGGAGTTGCGAAGCAAGTGGGGCTGACGGTTCGCGGAGTCAAAAACGCTATCCGTGAACTAAAACGGGCGGGCATCCTTTCACCCGGTGGCATAGCTGCTAATCGCTACGGTACCCGCTGCTACTCTGTGACCAGTGAAATCCATGACCGGGTCATAGATTTACCCGGTCATAGAATTACCCCCTCACCGGGTCATGAATTTACCCCCTCACCAGTGAACGGATTTCACCCAAAGCAAGGAAGTAATAAGCAAGGAAGTAAAAGCATGGAAAGTGGGCCTGCGGCCCTTGGCGGGCATTCGCCCGCGTCCTTTGCGGAAACACCTTCACCTGCTCAAATAAACCCTACCTCACCCTCACCTGCTGAAACTCACCCTGTCATACCTGCATCACCTGTTGAACCTGCTTTGCATGATCCTGCTTTGGCTGCGCAGGGGAAGCATGATCGTGTTCCAGCTTCCCTTGCTGAGGCTCAACAAGCACCTGCAGAATCGACGGCCCCGGCCGATACGATGGCCGTCTCGACACTTACGGACGCCACGGCGGGCAAGGGTGGGCGTCCGGCACACGTTCAAAAGGGTGAGTCAAAGCACAAACCTGCACCTATGACGCTGGATGAGGAAAAGTATGCGTGTTCCAGCCTGTCGAAAATGACGGATTATCTGTTGTACGGGGTGGCGGGTCTGCGGCTGCCGGCCGGCGCCGGTGTGGTGGAACGTGCGGCCTTGCCGTTGGTGGCCGGCAATTGGCGAAAACCCGGCCGTACTCCCCAAAATGTCCGTGCCAATGAATGGACCACGCTGGAATTCGCGTCGTATTGGTGGTGGTGCGTTTGTTGGTGGCGGTCGGCTCGGGGGTTGACCTTGGACATGCCGGATTTCGGCCGGCTATGCAAAAGCATTAAGGCTTTGCAGGAACGTGGGGTAGCTGGCCTGCGTCTCTACCTGTATTTCAGGAATACGGAACGCTTTTGGGATTTGATCCAATACCGAATCGGTGGCCGGCTCGGGGCTGAATTGATGCCGGGCAATGGCAGTCTCGACCACAAGCTCATATCGGAACATGCCGCGTGGGTGGAACGTGCCACGGATGCCGACATTCAAAACGAATATGCGAGGATGGCGGCGGATACGCGGTGGAAAACCCCGTTCCCGATCATTGAAGCATCGGCCCCGGCGGCGCCGGCCCCTCGGCTGGATCTGGAACCACGCCCTTACAGACCTGCCACGATTCGCCGGCCTCCCACACCGGCCCCGTCGATGGCTACACCTGCCCCAGCCCCGTTACTCACCCCCGATTTCGACACGGCGGACCACTTGTTTGCAGAGGCGGGCTAATTTGTAGGGTTCGCAATAATGTTTGCGTGAATTCGTATAGGTTTTTGTCGTATCACTTATAGAGAAACAATGCAATGAAAGGGTGTGACAATGACAAACTATGAGGGATTATCGAGGGTCGAGCTGGTGGCCCGGTTACAAGCTGCGGACACAAATATGATGCTTCTCACCGGCGAAATCGCCCGGCTCCGGCGTGATGCTGAACATGATGTGGGTGTGTTGGCTGATGAGGTGTTGAGGTTGACTGATCAATTGTCTAACGCCGACTCAATTATTGAGGCGTTGGTATCGTAGCCCCGGCGGGGCTGGGGCTGGTCTGGTGGCTATTGCTGGAGTGTCGTATGGATGCCGTGGCCTTCATCGAAGAACACATGAATGTCTGTGCGTGTGCGTGGGAGGGGAGTTATACCACACAGGGCTGTTTTACCGTGCTGGGGCAAGGGCCTTACTGCATGGAATGCTGGCGAAACAAGCGGGAGCTAATCACGGCGGTGTACGGGTCGTATCGTGATGGGTGGTCATGCAGTACGGGGCATCGGGGGCGGGCTGAGCGTCCACAACTTGCGTCGGGATGTGTAACGGTCAATAGATTCATTGAATTCGAGGCGGTCTGAATTGTCTGCTATCGTCGTTGTGACGGTGGCGTAATTGTTCTCTTTTGAGGAGTGTTTTCATGAATATGGTAGAAGTGATTGAGCATTGTCGGGTGGCGTGCGGTGTCGGGTTTACGGTGCGTGATCTTGGGCCCTTCTGCAACAAGTGCTGGGACATGGGGCGTGAGTGTATCCCCATGTCGCGCGATGAGTCCACGGGGCAATGGTCGTGTGAGCGTGGTCATAAGGCGGCAAAGCCGGTGAGCTCGCGGCGGGGTTCGCGGTTGAGGGTTCACCGGCCTGATATGGGCTGTGTGTTATTGAGCCGTGCGGGTCGTCTGCCGGCTCTTTTGCTGCGCCATAAAACCTTGGGGGCTATAGTTCGGTCGGTCCTATTTCGCTCCGCAATGTTGCCGGGTAAGATGTTGGTATTTATGTGAGGGCTGCGGCATGAAGACTGCTTTGGGACGGCTTGTGGCTGAGGCTCGGAAGATTCCCGGCTGTCTCGGCCGGATGGTGTGTGAGTTGGGCACCAACGGCCCTCTTGTTCAATGGAATGCCGATGGGAGGGAGTTTGAGCTATTGGGTGGGGACAAGGGGTCATGTTGGCGGTATATCATCGTCACTAACCAGACCGAACGTATTCTCGTGCAAGTAGACTTGCATGGCGATGGTGATATTCGCGTTCAAGCCTTTGAACCTGTCAGCATACAGGTAAGTGAGGCAGACGGGATACTGTGCGTTACGCGGCTCCAAGTGACGCGGTAATTACGGGTGGCGGTGTTTTTTGTGCGCAACAAAAACCCCACCGGTGGCGGGGCTGGATTACTTGGGCGTCCATTTTGTTTGTTGGCTGTGGTGCTGTGCTGCTCCTCCCTGTGCATCACGCATTGCATCCTCCACGCTGTCCCGGTCGTTCTTGTCTCGGGTTTCGCCTGTTAGATCGCATACCCAGCGGCCGAATACCTTCTTGCCTGTCGTGTGGACACTGAGGGTGTACGTCACTCCCTCAATCTCGTATTTCTTTGACATAACTTGCGCCATTACGGTTCTCCTTCTGGGTTATCGTCGCTGATGGGCTGGGCGCGGTCAAGGCGGGGGTGAAGATTTTAGATTATGAGCATGGCCAAGGGTGGTCTCGTCGTCGAAATAAAAGAAAGGGCCTAGTCCTTGCGACTAGGGCTCATGTTGTTCCGACATAGCCTTATTTCTTTATGGCATGGTATGCTAACATGCCGAGTTCAACTGCAACCAGAGCAGCCTTTGCTATAAGTATTACAATATCAATGCTCATAGACATTACCTCCTTTCTGTATATTCATACAACCTAAAGGAGTAACTCCCCTTCTTTTTCGAGGATATTTCTCGAATATATTTCATACCCCTTTTAGGGGGCCTAGCTATCATTTCCAGCACGCAAGGTGCATTGGAGCTCATGGTCGGGCTTCAAATGGCGCATGAAAAACCCCGCTGGTGGGCGGGGCTGGTGCTGGCGGAGCTGGTGGGGGTTACTTGGCGGTGGGGGAGGGGAATGGCCCATAGGCCTGAAACACGGCATCACACGCGGGCCTGACCATTTCCGGGTTCCTGAGAACATACGAATCCTGTAGGCCGGGGCTGCGGTGTCCTGCAAGCAATCTTGCCCACCTTTCGTCGCTGCAAAGTCTGCAGGCGGCGGTATAGGCGGCATCGCGGATGCTGTCAAAGGTGATATGAGGCATCCCGGCGGCGGTGCGGAATTCCCCAAAGGTGTTCACCCGTTTGTTGCGGTTGTACTTGGTGCCGTAGTGGCTGGTGAAGACGTATGGGCCTTTCTTCGGCATGGCCTTCAAGGCTGCGATGGTTTCCGGCCAAAGCGTGGCGGCACGGGGAATCCGATGGGCTTCGGTCTTTGCCCGGATGCTGCAATAGGTTCCCTTCTCCAAGTCGATTTCATCCCATTTGATTTCGCACACTTCCCCTATGTGCATGGCGAAGTTGAGCCCCACCAAAAGCCATGGCCTCCAAACCTGCC
>Ga0316217_10006601_pt1 | contig 11390 bp, 2 predicted proteins | sample 1anoAmetaG_FD_203633 | JGI IMG/M metagenome (GOLD analysis project Ga0316217, IMG submission 203633) | Freshwater microbial communities from Trout Bog Lake, Wisconsin, USA - 1anoA | ecosystem: Environmental > Aquatic > Freshwater > Lake > Hypolimnion/Profundal zone | place: USA: Wisconsin... | reverse complement strand
AGTCTTTGAATGAGAAAAGGACGATAAATATCAACTGTGATTCGATGATGTTTCGAAGTAGCATAAATAAATATTTGAATAGCTAATGAATTTAGTTAACCGAATATCATCAAAGAAACGCTGATGGATTATCCCATTTGATCTTGTAAGGAATGAAGTGGATGTTTTGTGGCACAACTCTAAGGCCGGGTCTGCCTGCTTTCTTATATATTTAGGCTAGGTATTTCTAGTCAGTGCAGACGTAGGGCTGCCCTCCTGCGATTTTCAGAATCTTCGTCTTCTCCATCGTCCATTTTATGTCTTCCTCAGTTATTCCTGTCCTCCTGCTCATGTCAGATAAAGTAAAGCTTTCGTTTTTATTTTAGCGGATGAAGTCAACTACCCTTTGCGTCCACCACGATAAATAGGTCTCTTTGCCTAGATCTGAAAGTGGCTTTTCAGGTCCTCCCACTCTTTGCTCGATTAAGCTCAGTTAATAGCTGAAGGTTATCAAAAACTTGCCGTAGCCTTTTCGCTGGAAGAAAGGTAGGACGAGAATGCAGCTCAGATTGTTTTAGGTTTATTTGACCTAGCTAAAGAAATACTTACTTTTGAGAAATAGCCAGCAATGTGATACTCGTTATTTTAGATTTCGCAAAGTACGTAGAACAAGAAGATGCTCATATCTTCGTGCAGATTTTTGTGGTCCAGGAAGAGTTTTGACAGGAAAGCGAGGTTTTCGCAGTAGACAGGGTTTTTGTTGCCGTCGATTTAAAACATCGCTACGTTGTTTTCTTCATCTCTGTAGATCTAATCTCCGGGAGGGTGGAAAAGAGGACATATTTCGGAATGCCTTTTGAGTTCGACTTCAAGTGCGAAGAAGCTGAGGCAAAAATCGCAGATGTAGAGACAGTCAAGGTTATGATAGTAGATGGGGTAGGGCGAGAAGTACCAGGCGTCAGTGGTGTTCTTTCCGAGCTGCAGTTTGAAAACAGTCTTGTACTTGGTGATTTCCTGATGCGCCAGTAGCTTTGCGTTGTTCATGCCGAAGTGCGGGTTGTCATTCGGATGCATGTTGGTTGGATTGTCTTATGTGTTTGAGTCCTAGATTTTGAAGTTGGTCTGGCGGATGCGCGAGAAAGGGACCCAGTCGTCGTTACGCTTGTCGAGGTCTTCAAAGTGGACGTAGTAGCAGTAAGAATTTTAATCTCGTGGTTTGGTGGCGTCATAATCTATAATTAGCAATAATGGCAAATAAAAGAAATTTGTCGCCAAATTTCTGGAAGCGATTGTACTTACCTTTGCTAAGCTTGCAGTCTAAAATTCTGGCCCGGAACCATCGCTCGCTGTTTTTCATCTGTGCTTAGACATAATAAGATTTGTCTAAAGTTATTTCATGACCTGAACTCAACCTCTGCTTCAGCTACTTGCTCACTCTCAGCTATAAACGCGCTATTTTCCCCTACAACTTTGAATTCATCTGCCCCCCAAAATTTAGATATGTTGTAATATCAATTTTACCACACACTACCACACAAATACATCGCCAAAAAGAAATGAATTAAAAATGCCTGAGCGTCCAAAAGACTCTCCTCTACGCGATAAAAAAATATAGTTCCCAAAGGCAGTTTTAGTCTTTATTAAAACCCCTAAATGCAGTACTTACCCTCAAATTAAACGTAGAAAAAATTCCCTTGAACCCAAAATCCAGCAGTGTTCTCAAAAATAACGCTATTAATGTTCTAGTTGAATTTTGAGCGCACCGAAATAATTAGGCTTTGGATAAATTTGAAACTATGCTTCTAATAATATGAAATGGCGGGTAAAAATAACTCAAATTAAAATGGAGACGCCGAGGATGATTTATATGCTTTTCATTTCACTCTTATTTCCTCATTTTGCACGAATTTTCATATACCTTAGCCAATTTTTTTAGAGAAGAGGAAGAAATCTTTGGAAAAAGTTGCTTTGTCTTTTATGAAAGCTGTTAATTTGCTTGCTAATGAAGATGCAAGATGAGCTAGTTTAGGGTTCTTCTTTCAAAGAAATGAAATGATCAATGCTAGACCGCGATAGGCTGAGTGAGGAAGATATTCTTAGATGACAGTAAATGAAGAATAAAAAGTATCCAAATCTCTTGTAACTGATAAATTTGGGCAGGATATGCCTTGCTTAGCATTTCTGCTTTTGGAAAACAAATGATTTGCCAATAATCCTCAGTCGTAGATAGAAGGAGAGCAAATAGACTTTTCATGATATTATTCTAAACAATACCGGCCAACTTCGCTTTGTAGAAAATTAATAAAGATAGATTCAGATTAACAAAGAAGGAGTATCATTTTTGAGGAGCTGTTTTGGGTTTGATTTGTAATCAATTAGAGTGTTAAAGCTCAATGAATAGGCTCAAATGGACATAATTTCAGTCAAGTAGAAGTGGCCGAGTGGTCTAAGGCGGTAGATTAAGGCTCTATTCCGAAAGGGCGTGGGTTCAAACCCCACCTTCTACATTTTTTTATTACAGACTTTAAAGCAGTACTAAGATTATCACAAGAAGACAAAAACACAAAACATGCAAAAATTCTGTTTTTAATGATGTCTTGATTTATTTTTGCTTTTTATAATTTCCGATTTTACCCCAGCGACAGAACAATCATATTTTTTTTTTGGATTCCAAAGAAGCTGAGTCACCTATTTATGCTTTGCGGCTACTTATTCACAATGTTCCTCAAATATGCCTCAAGTAAATGCATGCAAAGAGATGAATTACTGAAGAGTGGATCAAAGATATTGCCTTATCTTGAGAAAAGCCACCAACATGAGGAAAAGCATCCTTTTTCAATATTAGCGTAATTTAGTCTGCATTTCAAGGTCTAGCTCAGATTATATCAGCCATTTACAATCGAATAGACTAAAATTATTTTCAACTTCGAAGATTTAATAGGCCTACTTTAGATATAAATATTTTTATTGTAAAGAATACTGATAAACCTCGGTCAAAGATATTATTATTACCTCAACATTGTGAGTTGGCTTATAATTCTTATAGTTTATTGATGAGCAAAAAAAAATTATCCAAAGTCATCATTCTCGGAGACTCAGCGTACATATCTACTTATGCAGTGTCGGAAAGACTTCCCTACTCAATGCGTACCTTCACATTTACCCAGCTATGTTGATCAAAAGTTCCTGCAATCCTACAAGGCCACTGTGGGGGCGGATTTCATGGAAAAGGAAGTTATCGTTGACGGCAAAGTTATCAACCTTGAGGTAGATAGGACCTAAATAAGATCTGGGATACCGCCGGACAGGAGAAATTTAGAAGTTTGGGAGGTGCGTTTTACCGAGGAGCCGATTGCTGTGTGTTAGTTTATGATATAACTAACAAAAGAGTATTGCTAAAAACATTTAGTCCTTCGATAACATTGAATCGTGGATCACTGAGTTTTTGAACCAGGGGGCGCCCAAAGAACCAGAAAAATTCCCGTTCATCTTGGTAGGAAACAAAATTGATCGAGAGGAAGACCGAGAAGTTGAAGACACAAGTGTTCAGGAGTTTCTAACAAGCCATCCCAAAATAAAGCATCTAACAACCAGCGCGAAAAACAGACAGGGGGTATAGGCAGCTTTCGAGAAGATAGCTTTGGCTTCCATATAAAATAAGCAAGAGGAGATGTAAGCTTCGGTTTATTTAGATTCATCCCGGTTGAAGTGAACACTGGAAAGCTCAAAAACAAGAAGCCTGAGAAAAAGAAAGGATGTTGCTGATAACAATAAATTATTATTTAAAATCTCATTATCAGAATGTAAACGGGTTGTCTTCCTAACCTAGTTCACCGTCGGGCCTAATGCTTCCGTCTCTCCAGTAGTAGCCCACAAACATCGGCATTCCAAAGAGATAAGGTCTCTAGCTCATCATTCTCATTCTTATTGGGTCAAATTGGGGGCTGGGGGGTAGGTTCATTCCTCTAAACTGGAATTGAGGAGGATCTGGTATAGGCTAATCTTTGGTAAAAGTGCGATGGGGGGCAAGTCTTCTCGATTTGGATTCGATTACAACTTCTTTTGTATTTTTGTTTGGGTTCAGAATGACCTGATTTTTCGTCTTAAAGGTGACAGTTGCGGTTTTCCAGGCTAGTTCTTCTTCACACCAGTAATCAATTATAGCGCCTAATTCAATATCCTCAATTCTTCTGCTTGCTTATTTTCTTTGCATCTCTTTTTTCCTTTTAAGATAATTTTATCTTTCCTCGCCTTCCTGGTGATCCAGATAGTCATAAATTAGCTTCTCTATAATATTTGAGTGCGGGAGATCATAAGTAGGAAGATGAGTATGGCAAATACCGCAGGCAAATCCATTTTTTGCCAAATCTTCAGAGCAATGTAGACAAAAAGAATGGCCGCACTGCGCTAGTACCGGAGAAAGCAGCACTTGCAAACAGATAGGACAAGAAAGTATCTCTTAGTTCAACAATTTACTCATTTTGGTGGAATGGAAGAAAGGTTTTTTAGCGGGCACCTATTTGTTGATGTATTTTGTTTTGAGTTTGTCTCGAAGTGTGGAGGCGTTTAAGCAGGGATAAGTTTCTTTTGGCTTGCGGCCTGCAGCACTCTTTTTCGTGTTTTTTCCCATCTTAAAATAATAGTATAAAAAGGAGTGTAAAAAACTAATTAACATCATAACTTCCATTTATTTTTACCGGTTAAGCTACTATTCTTCATGACAACTGAATTGGACAAACTGCCCTATTTACGTTGCTGTCTTTATAAAGTCAAAATTACTTCACAGAATTGCAGCGAACCCGCTCGCCTGCTGGGAGCTCTTAGCCGAAAAACTTTTCTGAATTAAGGTGAAATTACTGATTGGCTACTCTTTTTAGGGCTTACGCTAGCTTCCGGCTTTTCTAATGCTGCCCCTTTGTTGTGAAATGGTTTCAGAAATTTGAAGCGAATGATTAGGCTTAACCACGATTACTGATTTATTTGAAGGCTGCTTCTGATTCTTTAACCCCGAATCTTTCAGGACTTGGTTATTAATTATCCAATTATTGTGCATAACCCTGTTTTCTTTGCCTTCTTCATTAGTTAAAACTGCAATGATATTCTAGCTTTTTGACTCTTTTTATTTTTTAGCAGGCTAGCTCTCTTTCTCCTTCTTTTACATCACTGCTATGCTTACATCCTTCGTCAACGGTTGTTGTTGAGTCTGAGTCCTAGAAGTATCTGGCTTGTTGGTTTGATTCTTAAGGATATTAATTTTTTATTGCAGCCTATCGTTGATCTTTTGTTCTTTCTTAACGTATAAAAGTGTGTTTACATTCCGCGGAACCTCAGTATTTGATTAAAAGTACATGTGGAGCAATTTAGTTGAACATTTTACTTCTACCTCATCCAGGCTTCTTTCAGTTAAGTCCATTTTTTGGTTACATTCATCTAAGTAAGTATAGAGGATGATTTATCAGCCTTTATAGTTTGCTTAGCTATTAAAATTTTGCCTGTGATGCTTTTGTTCTGGTTTTCTTAACTTTTTCTACTGCTCACTGAATCTGATCTTTGCTTATTTTCTATCATTGATGGCCTAGACAGGTTTATTTGGGCAATAATAGAGTTTTAACAATAAAAGTGCTAAATTACTAAATTTTATTTGAAGGTAACCCCTTTGGAAATCTGTTTTTTCTTTTTTTGAGGTCTAGCTTGTTCTTGCGCGCTTTTTCTTTTGGAGTTGAGAAAAGTATTTGTAAGTAAAGCCTATTATTCATTTATATCTGGCGTAAAGATCCATTGTTTCGAACGAATCAGTCCTCTATCTATAAGTTTTGAATGAAGGGTATTGAGCTGATGAATGAAAACTTCATCGACTTACGTTCCCTCTCTCCGTGAGTTTAAATATTAGAGGGCTTTGTAGAGATTCCACTGATATCTAGTTTAACTTTCCTGTACTTGATCATTAGGTAAATAGCAAGAAGGCAGAAAGGGCGACTTTCACTATGCCAGCCGTGAATAAGTAAAGTACCGAATTAACTTTTTGCCTATTCAATGAAGCTAACTATTGCATTAATGACATTTTGATCAATTATGTTCTGAACGCCTGTTTATGCCCAATCGAAGGTCAGAAAACACATGCCTTTGACTACCGTGTTATTATGCGAATGTCTTCCCGCGCAGTTGATAATGTGAGTAATTTGGTTCAAAGTTAGCCACTCAATATCCTAATTTCAGGTCATTTTACATGCGCAATCACATCGTCGCCCATAAAGATACAGTCCGTAATTTTTACAGGCGTTGAAAATTATTAGTTGGGCTAAATCTGATCTTTGCTTTTTTGCATCTAGTTCAATTTATGACTGTTATATTATAAACTTAATGATAATTTGGCGAAGAGTTTTCGATAGATCTTCAATAATCATTTGCTTCAAAAGGAAGAAACCTCATGCTGGATGGTAGATTTGGTTTAGTGTGAATTAGATTGTTCTTTTAGTAAGACTCCTCCTTTCCAATCTCCCATTTCAAATTATTGATGGTTGTAGTAGTATGTACCTCTGCCATCTCTGAAGTTGGCCTTGTATTCTCCCTCGAACCAATGTCCGGTATGAGACCAATAGTACTTCCCGCTTCCGTGCATTCTTCCTGCAACGAAATCTCCAATATAATAGGATTAATCAGGAAACTTCATAGTCCCTTTACCTTCTATCTTGTAAACGTTATTCCTGAGCTTGGCTTCTCCTTCGTAGATAGCTCCGTTTCCAAACTAAACTTTTACATTTAGCGTGTCTGTGAAGAATTCTTATTCTTTTTTCTCTCCAGCTTCTTCGACAAAAGTTATGCTACCATGTCTGCCCTATTTATTGAGGTCCATTTTAGTATTTAATTTGGGGAAACCTTTAACCCAAGTTCCCTTCAACGAAATGTTTTTATCTCCTAGAAAAAGTTCTCCATAACCCTAGGCTTTATTGTTCTAAATGCTTCCTCTGTATGAATATTTAGTTGGCCAAATGATCTTTCCTTGTCCCTTGGCAACTCCCTCAACAATCTAGCCTTCATAATAAAACTTCTCTGGAGCAAAGATAACGCCTTGTCCAGTTTTAGCTGCATCTTTGTTCCAACTGCCTTATATGTACCATTCGTTTTGAGTCTTAAGTTATTTGTTTTCATTAAGTTCAGTCTGCTGGATTGTAGCGAAGTAGGATCTGTATTCTTGAGAAGCGAAGGTTAGGCAGTGTTAGATGAATTCCTCATGCTTGTAGACTTAGTTGTGGCAACAGTTTATCGAGCCCATTGAAAATATTATAAACTACAAATTGCCAACTTTCCATAAAACAACAATCCGTAAAAACAAACTTTGGCACTCGTTGCGAAAGAAGCAATAGGCAAAGGGTATTTTCTAGCGTCGCTATTTTTTAATTTGGCGTTAAAAAAACAACAGTTCATAATATTATCTAGCATACTTTTAACTTAAAAAGTTGTTATTCTCTATTATTACTCATATCTTGAAAGCATAAATATCAACTTAAAATCAATGATTTAGCTTTGAATAGTTTGCATTCATAAGTCTTAACAACAAAAGTTCATTACGAGCAAGTTTTTATTCTTTCTAAACCAGTATTCATCCAGCTCTATTTCAGTAACTGAAAGACAAACTTTTGTAATCCTTTCTTGAATTTTGAATTGATTTGTCTTTTTTGAAATGAAACAAGAAACGCCTAGTTTTATTACTACAATCAAAAAATAAAGTTATAGATGTAGTCCCTTGAAAAAAATCTATTGAAAATGGAAAATAAAGTCTTAAATAGGCAAATTAGATATAGAAAGTCTTTGCAAATGCCTGTACTTACACTCCACTAGGCAGGAAAAAAGACAAAGCAGCAAATATAAAAGATAGCGGATTATGAAAAAAATCAATAATGCCCGAGAATCAAGCTGGATATATTTCAACGTATTTCTTTATCGCAAGTCAAGATTCTGCAAAGCATAAATGCTAGAAAAGAATTTGAGGCGAATAAGGATGCATAACTGCATATTCCAAGCCAAAGTTACAATAGGAAAAAGTGTTTTAAAAGTATTGGAAACATAGTCTAAGTAAAATAGCCAAGATATTGTCGAAACTAAGATTTCTAAAATTTGATGATGAGCAGATTAAATAAAAATATACATAAAACTCATTTGGGATCCAATTTAAGCTTAGTCATGTAAAAAATAAGCACTAATATCAATTAGATGTCTGAAAGAGGTATTACTAAAAGAAATTACAGTTCTTTGAATAGTTGTAGGCCGATTTCATAATACAAATTGAATTTCCATCCAAAAAACAGAACCAAAAAGCATACCTAAGCTTGTGTCAGGCACAAAGTAATGAGAAAAAACAGCTAAAGATCTCAAATTACTCATATAGCTCAATAAAACAGAAAAGAGGCTACCATAAAGTAAGAAGAAATATATGGCTGGGACACAAGCCAAAAACTCAAATAGATATAAGATTTTAATGGCCCTTTTGAGCCTTTGATAAGCTGATATTTTATACTTTTTCTATGAAGTAACTTCACTTAGAAATAAAGGAAAAAAAACCGCCATTTATTGGCTTTATCTACGTACAATCCAAAAGAAAGCGTTGAGGACATCATATTGTAATGTTTGTCCAAAAAAAGATGAAGCCTTAGATTTTAGGTATTTTCTATAATAATCTGCACTTTTGGTTCTTAGATAAACTTCTTCAAAAGCTTTGCATGAAATTTTTTATATTTATTAGTTTCTATGTAAAAAAAAGTCGAATTCAATAAACATATGCTTCACATCGAAATTCCTTTGAGCTAACAAAAAAATTGCGTGTCAAGCAATTAATTCGAGAATTTGTATGTAAGGCCACTCTACTCTGTGAAAAATAAAAATAAAACCTGGAGCAAAATCACTTTCGACGAATAGCAATTTCAATCTCTGACAAAAAGTCGAAAGGAGAAACGTTTAGAGAAAGACAACTAGTTTCTTTTGAGTTCTTTAGTAGCTCTCAAAACCGGAGCAGTTTCCGCGATTGCTTAAAAGCAGGAGCAGATCGAAAAACTCTAATCTAGGTTCGATTGGGAGGAAGAAATTAAGGCTATATAATAAGAGGTTCAAGATTTATACCAGGAAAGGCGTTAGCTTAAACATTAAATCTAGGATTTATCATAAAAACTCTAAAACCAAAAATAAAGCTTTTTGAGGATGCTTTAGTAAAAATAGCTGGTATTATAATAGCTCTACAGTGAGCTAAGTTCCGCTCAAGTGCATATATAAAACTTGTAAAAAAATTTGGAGGTGAAGGACAAAAAGATAAAGATAATTGAGGAAGAAAATGTATAGCTTTTCCATCAGCTCTCTTAGTTTTAGCTAGAAAGAATAAGCTATATGGGGTATATGTCTACTCAGCACACACAGAACAATGATTCGGATTGTACTCAACAGCTGCCTTCTATTAGGTAGGATTCGACCTAGAATTTTATAAGCTCGAAGGAAAACATAGGAGTTTGTAATATTTAAACTGAAAAGCTTACATAGCTTTAGCTCAAACATAAAGAATAGCTTCATTAGTTGTCACACTTCTACGAAAAGAGGATCTCTGAGATGAGAGAACTTTATGATAGATAACTCTTCGCATCACCTAGCTAAATCAAAGATAACTACGAATCTGCTAATAATATAGATCACTAAGCAGCTTACTCCTACAAGGGAACTCAGGTGGACCCGAAAAAACTAAGCTATTAGCTGATAAACTTTCCCAAAATCAGCTAATGTTTTAGTGTGACCAAGAAAAATCTGAGTCAGCTAGATAGATGCAGCATCTTTACTGGCTAAAGAGAACAAATTACATCCAGAAAGTTCATAGACTACAACAACTAGAATTAAAAAGTTGGAGCTAAATTAGTTAGCTAGCCCTCCACTAACTAAAGATAACAGCAAAAGACATACACCCAATGTTTCACTAATAATAAGATAATCAATTAATGCTAATGTGAGGTCAAGGTGGCATTAAGATTTAATCTAAGCTCTTTTATGATGGGGGCAACAGCAGGAGGGGCGATCGCAACTATTTTGTGTAAATGGATAAACTCTTGATTAATAACCTTTTATATTTATGAGCTCAATTGATAAATATCTCAGAGAAGCAATAGATGCTTGAACTGTGCTATTTTCGAGTTAATATGTTCCATTCTTTTCCTTCTTGATACTTCCATCTCCAATATCTTCATATCCATTTCGCTCTAGAATTTATAAAGAGCAATCTATATATTGCTTAATGTCTCACTTTCCCTTGGCCGACTAGACTATTCTAATTGTTTTTTGTGCATTTTGATCTTTTATTTTTAGATTTCAATTTTCTTCTAAGAATCGAGTAACGCAGCTTTTATTTAGTTCTATAGCTAAGCCATTTTCAAATTGCACTTTTCTTTTACTTCTGCTATCATGTGCTTTTCATTTGTTGTGGCCAATTTCATTTTTTATTTATAGTCCTTCAAAACAGCCAGAAATTTATTTTTCAAATTGCTTCTCTCTTCGACAGAGTTGTCACATATTTTTGGGCCCATTCTTTCTTAAACAGCAGTTTGAGTTTAAAACATTTTCTCAATTAAGGAATCTTTACGTCCATGTCAACCAATTTAGTCAATCTGTCTTTAAGAGAATCGACTTTAGCACATCTTTGCTCAAGATCAGTCGTTTGAAGCTTATTTTGGTTTTCTCTTAGTAATTTTGCGATATTTTAGAAAGAATAACTTTAATTAGCGTGATCCTCTTTTGGTTAGATTGCGTGTTACTCTTTTAATTTGTTCTAAATCATGAATATATTATAAAGCTGCCGCAATGTGCTTGAGATGTTTCTGAAAAAAGTAGTTTTGCTTTAGTTTTCTGAAGATTGGAATTTGATAAAATCATGCAAGATCATAGATTCTCATGAGCTTCTGAATTTAAATCTTTTAGTTTTTGGCCTTTCGATCATTATATTTGCCTGAGCTTGTCAAATCCTCAGCGTTTTAAACTTAGTTGCTCCTTTAAAGAGCGGCTGGCAATTTGCGTACAGATTTTATTTTCTTCTTCGTCTTCACATCCACTGATTCTTATGTTTTTGTTTTTGTATCCAACATCGTACTGGAACTATTCTTTGCTCCAAACGCCTAGGTTGCTACTCTCTCATTTTTTACTTTCTGAGGGGTACTATTATCTTTGGATGGGTTTTTTGATAATCTGGGACTTTTAGACGCAGGCTAATTTGGCTAGGTTTTGGAGTTATTTATTTACTAGACTTTTATGCTCGATTATTAAGCTCCTCCCATTTTTATTATATTTTATATCTTTCTGATAAATGTTCGTATTTCTTATCAAAAGGAAGGGGTTGGGGTTGGGGTTGGGGTTGGGGTTGGGGTTGGGGTTGGGGTTGGGGTTGGGGT
>Ga0316217_10006600_pt1 | contig 11394 bp, 7 predicted proteins | sample 1anoAmetaG_FD_203633 | JGI IMG/M metagenome (GOLD analysis project Ga0316217, IMG submission 203633) | Freshwater microbial communities from Trout Bog Lake, Wisconsin, USA - 1anoA | ecosystem: Environmental > Aquatic > Freshwater > Lake > Hypolimnion/Profundal zone | place: USA: Wisconsin... | reverse complement strand
GCGGTCCCGGGGGGCAGGGCGCCCCAAGCTGCCGACCCCCTTCCCGGAGCCCGCAGGATCGGACGGCCCCCGCTGCCGGTGTCGGGACGGGACCGGGGGAGGTCGGGTGGGGGTCAGGCCGAGTGGGTTGGAGGGGCCAGGTGCTTGGGTTCGCCCGGGCGGATGACGAGGCGGATGGTTTTGCCGTTGCGGAGGACGGTGAAGGTGAGGTCCGCTTCGGGGGGTTCGAGCTCGAGGAGGTCCATGAGCTGGGTGTCGCTGTCGATCGGGGTGCCGTTGAAGCCGACGATGACGTCGCCGAGGATGGCGTCGGCCAGCTGCGGGGGGTTCTTGGTGCCGGGGCGGAAGGTCAGGCCGCGCAGGCCGGCGCGGGCGGCGAGGCTGTCGGGGTCGACGACGTTGATGGCGATGCCCCTGGAACCCAGGGCGGCGGTGGTGGCGGCGGTGAGGGAGGTGAAGCCCAGCTCGGGCCGCTGCAGCTGGCCCTTGGCGATGAGCTTGGGCACGATCTTGTTCAGGGTGTCCACGGGGATCGCGAAGCCGATGCCGGAGCTGTTGCCGGTGTTCGAGCGGATGGCGGTGTTCATGCCGATGAGGCGGCCGGCGCGGTCCAGGAGGGGGCCGCCGGAATTGCCGGGGTTGATGGCGGCGTCGGTCTGGATGGCGTCCCGGATGTGGGTGTCGAAGCCGGTGAGGATGTCCCGGCTCAGGGCGGACACGACGCCGGCGGTGAGGGTGTGGTCGTAGCCGAAGGGGTTGCCGATGGCCAGGACGCTCTGGCCCACCTGGAGGTCCTTCGAGGTGCCGATGGGCAGGGGCTTCATGCGGTCGAAGGGGGCGAAGACCTGGAGGACGGCGATGTCCTGGGCCAGGCTGCGGCCGATGACCACGGCCCGGTAGGTCTTGCCGTCGATGAGGGTGACCTGGAGGTCCTCGGCCTCGCTGCGGGGGCCCGTGTTGGGGTCGTCGATGGTGATGACGTGGTGGTTGGTGACCACGTGGCCCAGGTTGTCCCACACGAAGCCCGTGCCGGAGGCGGGGGGCAGGGCGTAGTGGTTGCCCGTGCGGTTCTCCTCCAGGACCCACTTCTTGGTCGTGGAGGCGACGAACACCACGGAGTTGCGGGCGGCCTTGAAGGCCTTGACCCGGGCGATCTCGCCGGCGGAGAGGGTCGGCGTGGGCGTGGTGTGCCGCGGGGTGGCCAGCCTGCGGTTGACCTCGATGGCCTGGGCCTCCTCGGGGGTGAGGTCCTGCTTGGGGCGGTAGTACTGGTAGGTCTGGGCCGGGGCCGGCACGAGGCTGGAGACCAGCGCGAGGCACGCCAAGGCCCGGCCCCACCCCCTCCCCTTCCTGTTCCCCGACCCCATGGCAAGACCCTTTCGCTTCACGGCCCATTATTACTCAAGTAACCTGCGATGAGCCCAGGACTTCGGAGTGCCCTATGAATGAAACGTGCCGTCTGCTCAAAGCCCATCGTTCCATCCGCAAGTTCACGGGCCAGACGGTGCCCGACGCCGTGGTCGAGGAGGTGCTGCGTTGCGGGCAGGCCGCCGCGACGTCCAGCAACCTCCAGGCGGTGACCGTCATCCGGGTGCGGGACGCCGCCCGGCGGGAACAGCTCGCCGCGCTGGCCGGAGGGCAGGACTATGTGGCGTCCGCCGGGGCGTTCCTGGTCTTCTGCGCCGACCTGAACCGGGCCCGCCTCGCCTGCGAAAGCCAGGGCGGGACCTTCTGCGAGGACATGACCGAGCACTTCATCCTGGCCACGGTGGACGTCGCCCTGGCGGCCCAGAACTGCGTGGTGGCGGCCGAGTCCCTGGGACTCGGGGTCTGCTACATCGGCGCGCTGCGCAACGCCCCCCAGGCCGTGGCCGACCTGCTCGACCTGCCCCGGCTGGTCTACCCCGTGTTCGGGCTGTGCGTGGGCACGCCGGCCCAGGATCCGGAGGTCAAGCCGCGGCTGCCCCTGGGGGCGGTGCTGGGGGAGGAGGTCTACCCGGCCGCGGGGATGATGGCAGGGATCCGGACCTATGACGAGGAGATCCGGGCCTACTACCGTCGCAGGACGGGAGGGACCAAGGACAGCTGCTGGAGCCTGGAGATGAAGGCGCTGGTGGGCAGGGAGGCCCGGCCGCACATGCGGGGATTCCTGGCGGGGCGGGGTTTCGGGATGAAATGACCCGCTCAGACCCTGGAGCCCGTGACCGCCTCCGCGTCGTGCTCGCTGGCCATCTGGATGAGATTGGCGCTGACCGCTTTCAGGCCCGCCACCATCTCGCTGATGGAGGCGGTGACCTGGGTCTGGGTCTGGGCGTTCCGGGCCAGGGCCTTGGAATGGGCCGCCACCGTGCCCATGGAGAACTGGAGATGCGACTGGGTGCTGGCGATCGTCTTCGTGGACTCCTCGCTCTCCTTGGAGAGGTCGCGCACTTCCCTGGCCACGACCGAGAAGGCCCGCCCATGCGCCTGGGCGTGGGTGGCCTCGATGGCGGCGTTGATGGCCAGCATGTGCGTCTTCCGGGCGATGGACTTGATGGCGTCCACCACCTTCTTCGTCTCGTCGATGTCGGCCATGGAGGTCCCCACGAGCCGGACGACTTCCTCCATCAGCTGGGCCACCTTGGCCTGACCTGAATTCGCCTCCTCGACGCGGTCGACGATCCGGGCGATGGTCGTGTCCATGTGGGTCGCGTGCTCCAGGAGCTGCCTGGCCAGTTCCTGCTCGTGGATCTCCTTGGTGATCAGGCCGGCGGCGATCAGGGCGATGGGCTCGGTCAGCTCAGGGTCCCCGGCGATGCCGAAACTCCCGATCGTCGCGCCGCCGTAGCGCACCGGCAGGTTGACGCCGGCCTTGATGGCGCCCCCGGAGGCCTCCTCCTCGGCGGCCGTGACCTTCGCGTGGGGCAGTCCTTCCCGCAGCATGCGCTGGGCGGCGCTGTGGACCCCCCCGATCCGGGACCGGATCCTGGCGGCCATGATCGTGCCATCCGAATCGCAGACGATGGCATTCCTTCCGGTGGCCTTGAAGATGAAATCGATGATCCTGTTGGCGACCTTGACGTCAGGGGCGAGCCTGGACATGGTTCATGCCTTTCCTTTTTCAAAGGATAACACCCTTGTCTAGTCCTCTTCCTCGTCCCGGAACACCACTTCCAGGGACTCCTCGGGGTAGAGGTAGGTGACCTTCCCCTCGGGCCGCAGGAAGTACAGGCGCTTGGCGTTGGCGGGGTTGGGCGAGGCCATGATGAGGATGAAGCCCAGTTCCCGCGCGCATTCGCGGATGGTCTCCTGGTTCATGTCGTCCAGGGTGTCCACCTCGTCCACGAAGATCAGGAGCCGGACCTCGGTGCGGCTCCGGTAGAGGTCCCGCAGCAGGTGGGCGAGGAAGACCACCTTCAGGGTGATGGCCGTGCCGGTGCTCTCGGCGTCCAGGGAGGCGTAGATCTCCTTCTCCCCGTCCTTGGTGACTTCCAGCTCCACCCGGAACAGGTCGAAGAGCCGGAACACCTCCCCCTGGCGGATCCACTCCCCCACCTGGTGCCGGGCCCTTTCCGCCAGGCCCGTGTCCGCGAACAGGCCCTCCTCCTGGGTGAAGTTCTTCAGGACGGAGGTGCGGGCGGTGTTTTCGACCAGGCGCAGCTGGATGCCGGAGAGGTTCGAGACGGTGAACCTGGCCATGGCCCGGTTGAGCCGGGCCACCCGGGCGGCGAGGGTGTCGAAATCCCGGAGCAGGTTGGAGAACGAGGTCTTGGCGGTGACCGCGATGTGCTGCCAGGCGGCCTCCAGCTGGGCCTTCTGGTCCGGCAGGCCCTCGATGAGGTCGCGGATCTGGTCGATGCGCGTGGCCCGGTCGCCGGCGATCATGCCGTCCAGCTGGACCTCCACCTCCTCGAGCCGCCGGGCCACGGACAGGTCCAGGCGCACGGCCTCGGCCCATTCCTCGCCGAGCACCCCGAGGGCCTGGGCGTATTCCACGTCGGTCAGGACCGGGGAGCCCTCGAAGGGGTCCAGGTCCAGCCCCAGCGGCAGGGCCTTCTGCTCCAGGTCGGCGAGGGTGCCCGCGCGCAGGGCCGCGACCTCCTTGAACAGGGCCGCCGCGCGATGGCCCTCCACGCGGGCGAGGGTCTGGCTGGCCTCGTGCCGGCCAAGGGCCTCCTCCCGGGCCTCCTCCAGCCTCAGGCCGGCGGTTTCCAGCTCGAGGAGCCGGGCTTCGAGTTCCGGGAGCCTGCCCACCTCCTCCTCCCAGTTGCCGATCCGGGACAGGGACTGGCTGAGGGCCAGTTCCTGGGCCTCCAGGGCCGCCAGGCGCTCCTGGAGCTTCTCCCGGAGCCGGCTCTGGTCGGCCAGGGCCTCCAGGCGCCGGGCCTCGCGCTCGTGGTGGCCGGCCTGGGTCTCGTAGCCCTCGATCTCCCGCGCCCGCACCAGGGGGTCGTCCAGGGCCAGGCCCGGGGAGGGCAGCGCCTCCAGGTTTACGCGCACCCCGGCGCCCTCGTAGGCCCCGCCCTGGCTGGCCGCGGCCACGATGCTCATGAGCCGGGCGAGGCTGCGCGGGTCCACCACCTCCAGGCCGTCGCGGCCCTCGGGCAGGGTGAGGATGGCGGGGTTCAGGAGGCGCAGCAGGGGGGTGCGCTCCTCCTCGGGATACTCGTCCAGGAGCTCCATCCAGGCGGGGCGGGCTCCGGGGGCGTCGAGGGCCTGGAGCCGCCCGATGGCCACGAGGCAGTTCTGCCGGTCCTGGCGGTACTTCGCCACCCGGGCCCGAAGGGCGGCGCTGCCGTCCACGGCCCCCTGGAAGGCGGAGAGGTCCCCCCGCACCTGGCTGCTTTCCGCCCGCAGGTCGGCCAAGCGTCCCTCCTGGAGTTCCTTGGGCTCGGCGTTCAGGCGCTCGCGCACGGCCAGGGCGTCCTCGACCCGGCCGGTGACCCGGCCCAGTTCCACGCCGTGGGCCTTGAGGTCGTGGTCCAGGGTCCGGCGCCGCTGGTTCCATTCCACCTCGGCCTCGGACGCTTCCGTCGCCGCGCGCTGGGCCTCCTCGCCCCGGGCCTTCCGGTCCTGGATGCGGGCCCGGGTCTCCCGGTGCAGCCCCTGGAGCGTCTCCGGCAGGCGGGCCTGGAGGGCCTGGAGCCGGTCGTGGTCGGTGAAGAGGTTCAGGCAGATCTTCTCCGCTACCCGGATGCGCTCGTAGCGGCCGTTGGCGGCGAAGGCCTTGGTGTAGTCCCCGCCCACCACCGTGGTGAGGGCCACGGTGCCGCGGTTGCGCTCGTCGCCCGAGACCAGCTCGTGCTCGACCACCGAGATGAGCAGGTTCTTCAGGTCGTCGGGGCGGCTCTTGCGCAGGGTGAGCAGCTGCCGGAAGACCTCGATGAAGGTGTCGTAGCTGCCGCCGCCCGGCACCAGCTCCAGGCGGAAGCCGCCCTTCTCCCCGGAGCCGCGCAGGGCCGCCCGCAGCTGGGCCTGGCTCAGCTCGACGTAGTTGCGGCCGTCCAGGCGCGCCTTGACGTCCTCCCAGGGGCGGGGCTGGCCCGTGTCCGGGGCGAGGAAGTCGTCCATGACGTACGGGCCGTCGAAGCCGAACCGCTGCCAGTCGCAGCCGGCCATCGCCCCCAGGCCGTGGAAGCCCACCGTGCGGATGCCCCACTTGGTGTCGGCCTCCACCAGGATGGTGCTCCGCCCGTGGGGCTTGAAGTAGAAGGGCTTGGTCTTGCCGGCGAAGTTGCCGGTGGGGAAGTGCATGAGCTTGATGTCGTCGATGTAGAGGAACTGCAGGGCGTTCAGCAGGCTCGACTTGCCGGCGTTGTTGCGCCCGGAGAGGTGGACGCTCTCCTCCAGGTCGATCTCGGCGTAGGGATAGACCGCCGAATCGATGAGGATCAGCTTCCTGGGACCCGGAACGGGCATCGTCACGAAACCTCCTGGCTGTCGTCAGGCTTGAGCGCGCGCCCGGCCATGTTGAGGATGTCCAGCAGGCGGTAGGCGCTGGTGCGCAGGTGCCAGAGGCCGTCCCTGCCGGGTTCGGCCAGGCCGTAGCGCTTGAGGGAATCCAGGATCTTGAGCAGGGCCTCCTCGGTGGCGACGTCCACTTCGGCCATGACCCTCGCGTACTTCTCGTGCTGGAGGTGGGGCAGCTTGAGGGGATCGATGGCCACCTTGGTGAGGTCCAGGTCCAGGTTGATCCCCTGGTCGTCCAGGGTCTCCACGAGGATCGCGGTGAACAGGATCATGCGCTGGGCCGTGCGGGGCGAGGAGTCGTCGTCCAGGTAGAAGAAGCCCCGCCCGTGGAAGACGAGGTTGAGGCCAAGGGCCGTGAACAGGCTCTGGTAGCGCTCGGGGTCGGCGGCCAGCGCCTCGAAGGGGGCGCCGTCCTCCATGCAGATGTGCCGGCCCTTGCGCAGGTCCGTGAAGATGGTCTGGAGCAGCGGCAGCTCATGCGCTTCCACGGGCCCTCCCTTCGATGACGTTGGAGGTGATGGCCGCTTCGGGATGGGCCAGGGTCCGGCGCGCGCCATGGCGCGTGACCCGGGTGGTCTTGAGGAGGCAGTGGTAGGCGCGCAGGAGCTCGCGCAGGCTGGCCTCGGGGAACTCCGCCCGGAGCCAGCCCAGGAGATCGGAGGCCTCGCCGCCCCCGTGCTGGAAATGATGGAGCACCACCTTGTCCGACAGGGGCACCCGGAAGGTGGCCCGGGCCGGCACCATGAGCATCTGTTCGGGGTTGGGCCGGCGGTAGTACGCCTGGGCCAGCCAGGTCGCGATGGCGGTGCCGAAGGGCTTGCGGGTGCGGTCCTCCTCCCAGGGGTCCATGAGCCCGAACCAGAGGTCCCACTGGGCCTGGTCGGGGACCCTGCCCTGCTTCAGGGCCTGGCGGTGGTAGGCCGAGATCAGGCTGGAGGCCGACAGGGCCACCTGGGCGTTGCGCTTGGCCTGCTCGTAGAGGGGCTGCACCTCGTGGGCGGCCTCCTGGTAGGCCTTGAAGGCTTCGGTGCCCAGCCGGCGGAGGTAGAGCCTGGCCCACTGGAAATCCTCGACCACCTTCTGGGGGGCGCGCTCCTCGGCCCCCTCCAGGCAGTGGCGCAGCTTCATGGAGGCCTCGTCGAAGGGCCCGTCCGGCATGAAGACGTCCTGCATGGGCAGGACGTAGTTTTCCCAGAGTTCCCGGATGCGCCCCCAGCGCAGCCGGGAGCTGGCGGGGGGATGCTTGCGGTAGGCCTCGGTGGCCCGGTGGATGGCCTCCAGGTTGCCCTGGATGGCGCTGGCGAGTTCCTCCACCCGCTCCCGGATGTTGAGCACCAGGTCCGCCACCCGGCTGAAGGCGCGCACCCGCAGGCTGGCCTCCAGGCTTTCGCGCAGGCCCACCAGATCCTGGACGGCGCCTTCCATGAGCCGGGCGTCCACCAGGTGGCGCCGCTGCAGCAGGCGATCCATGAATGATTTCAGATAGCCCACCACGGCGAAGCGCCCGTGGACCTCGTCGGCGTCCAGGATGCCGGCGGCGACCAGGTCGGCCGGGCCGAGGTCCTTGTCGCGGGCGAACTGGCCGAGCAGCTCCTCCACGTCCCCCTGGCTGTGGGTGGTGAACCGGCAGAGCCCCTCCACGAGGTCGAAATTTTCCGCCAGGAACCTGAGGTAGGTCTTGGGGGTGGGAGAGGCCATGGGGGTTCCTGGGAGGTGGGTCTGGCAGGCGTGCCATCGGGAAGGGACAGGATACCGCCTAACTTGGGCGCTGTTGTTTTCGTGCTTTTTCCGCCATCCTGAAACCATGACGCATGCCATGGACCCCTTTTTCGCTCCCCCCGATGGCCGCATCTTCAGCTGCTTCCCGGAGGCCGAGGTGCGGCAGGGCCAGCGGCGCATGGCGGAGCTGGTGGCGGACTCCATCCGGGAGGGCGCCGAGCGGTTCGAGGCCTGGAAGCGGGCCGGGTCCGACCGGGACTCCCGCCCCGACGCGGTGCTGCAGGCCATCGAGGCCGGCACCGGCACGGGCAAGTCCCTGGGCTACCTCATCCCGGCCCTGGCCTCGGGCCGCCAGCCGGTGGTGGTGGCCACCCGCACCAAGCAGCTCCAGCGTCAGCTCCTGGACGAGGACCTGCCCCGGGCCCGGGGGATCCTGGGCCGGGAGATCAAGGCCGTGCTGGCCAAGGGGCGGAGCAACTACCTCTGCAAGACCGCCTGGGAGGAGCTCGAGGCCCACCCCATGGCCGCCATGGACGCCTCCGACTACGCCCTCTGGATGGCCCTGCCCCGGTGGGCCAAGGAGACCGAGCGCGGCGACCGCGAGGAACTGGGCAAGTACGGCGAGGGGGAATCCGAGCTGTGGGACAAGATCAACGCCCGGGCCGAGCGGTGCACGGGCCGGCAGTGCCCCCAGTACGAGGCGTGCCACCTGACGAAGCTTCGCCAGGAGATCCTGGAGGCGGACCTGGTGGTGGCCAACCACGCCCTGCTCCTGGCGGACCGGGTGCTGCGGGAGAGCGCCTTCGGCCAGGTGCTGCCGGACGCGCCGGTGCTGATCCTGGACGAGGCCCACGAGATCGAGGAGCAGCTCACGGAGAGCTGCGCGGAGCAGTGGTCCAACCGGGCCATGGCCCTGCTGTTCCGGGACCTGGCCGAGGCCAGCGCCCGGGAGCCGGAAGGCTCCGTCCTGGACGCCCTCCTCCTGCCCTGGCAGGATGCCTGGTCCGCCCTGCTGGCCTGCGTTCCGGCCGGCAACGGCACCTTCGGCTTCGAGGACGACCGCATGGACCTCAAGCCGCTGGCCGACGCCGTGGGGGCCTGGGTGGAGGCCGGGCAGGCCGCGTGGAAGGAGGCCAAGCGCCTGGCGGCGCGCCGCACCGACAGCAGTCCCGAGGACCTGGCCTGGCGCAAGAACGCCGAGCGCATCGGGGTGAGCTTCACCCGCATGGAGCAGGTCTTCGCGCAGCCCCAGGGCTGGGTCTCCACCATCAGCCGGGAGGGCCCGCAGACGGTGCTCTTCAAGGCCAACCCGGTGGACGTGAGGCCCTTCTTCCACCAGCACCTGCGCCGGGGCTTCGAGACCGTGATCCTGACCTCGGCCACCCTGCGGGACGGCAAGGGCTTCAACGGCCTGAAGCTGCGCCTGGGCCTGAAGGGCGACGAGGCCGAGCGCTCCGAGCACGTGGAGAGCCCCTTCGATTTCCCGAACCAGGGACTGCTGTTCATCCCGCCCGACCTGCCGGCGCGCCGCCCCGGCCGGGACGCCGTGGGGGACCCGGCCTGGGTGGAGGCGAGCCTGGGGGCCATGGAGCGGCTCATGCGGGCCAGCCGGGGCCGGGCCCTGGTGCTCTTCACCAGCCGCAAGATGCTGGCGGCCTTCCGTCCCCGGCTGGAGGCGGCGCTGCCCGGCATGACCTTCTTCGTGCAGGGGGAGGGCATGACCCGCACGACCATGATGGAGCGCTTCAAGCGCACCCCTCAGGCGGCCCTCCTGGGCCTGGCCAGCTTCTGGCAGGGGGTCGACATGCCCGGGGAGGCGCTGAGCCTGGTCATCGTCACGGCGCTGCCCTTCACGCCGCCGGACGATCCCGTCCTCCAGGCCCGGGTGCGCGAGGCGGACGCCATGCAGCAGGGCCTGGGCTTCATCGGCATCCAGGTGCCCCAGATGACCCTGAAGCTCAAGCAGGGCATCGGCCGGCTCATCCGCACCCGCACCGACCGCGGCGCCGTCTGCATCCTGGATCCGCGGCTGATGCTGCCCCACGAGGATCCCAACGGCAAGCGCTACGCCGCCCAGATCCGGGCCTCCCTGCCGCCGTTCCCGCTGAGCCGGGACTGGGGCGAGGTGGAGGCCTTCCTGCAGTCCCTCTGATCCCCCATCGGGCTCGGCGCCGGGCTGATGCTTTGGGGTTCCCATGCCAAACAGGTCCCCCGGCAAGGGTGTGCCGCGGGGTGGGGTTGCCATGGGGTGAGGCGTAATTATAATTTAATTATTTTTACTTTCGCCATCCATGGCACTGGAGTTGGTCTTGTTCGGTCTTCGCGCGCCCCTGCTTGCCGGCCTCATCCTCGTCCTGGGCCCCGCCGGGCCTCGCGCCCTCGCGGAGGAGGGTGCCCCGGTTCCGGCGCCGGGCACCCTCGTCGAGGTCCAGGAAGTCAGGTTCACGTCCGTGGGGGAATGGAACGACCGGTTCCGGGAAAAGCTGAAGACGGACCTGGAGGCCCGGGGGGACGCGTTCCGGACCTTCGGCCCGCTCACGGTGTTCCGCCAGATGGTCCAGGGCTACGTCTCCGACCTGGTGCCGTCCGTGGGGCTGCGCTATGCCTCGGAGGATGCGCGCGGACGGCCCCGCACCTACTCCGGACGGCTGTTCCTTCCCAGCCGCAGGCCGGGCGGCGCGCCCACCCGGGTGCCGCTGGTGCTCTACCAGCACGGGACCGAGACGCTGCGGGCCTACACGCCGTACTACAACCAGGGCGACGAGACCATGCTGGGCGCCCTGGGGGCCGAGGCGGGGGGCTTCGCCGTGGCCATGCCGGACGGGGACGGCATGGGCGCCGACCCTTCCCCGGAACCGCACGCCTACTGCCACGAGGCGACCACGGCCCGGTGCCTCCTGGACCTGGCCCGGGCCCTCGCGCACAGCGGGACCCGCATCTTTGATGGCATCAACTATGTCTGGGATGGCCGCCTGTATCTGCTGGGCTACTCGGAGGGGGGCTACATCGCGCTGGCCGCCGTGAAGGCGCTGAGCACGGACCCCGCCTGGAGGGACCTCCCCCTCACCGGGGCGGCCTGCATGGGCGGGCCCTTCGACCTGGCGCGGATGGTCCGGACCCTGCTGCAGGGCGGCGAACCCTACACGCGGCCCTACATTCCCGCCTACCTGCTCTCCACCTGGCCGGCGCTGTACCCGGGCCTGTTCCGGTTCGAGGACGCCGTCGATCCCGCGCTGCTGGCGGCCGGGCCTTCGCGCCCGGGCGGCCCGGACGAGGGCGGCCTCCGGCAGTGGCTGGACGGCGGCCTCGGGGGCGACCAGATCACGCCCCGGATCCAGGCGCGGCTGACGGGGGACCCCAACGGCGGGGTGAGCGCCCGGCGCGTGCTGAACGAGGCCTGGGCCAGGGCGAACGTGGATGACGGGGCTTCCGTGGTGATGCAGGTCCTGGACGACAACGGCCTGGTGGGCGGCTGGCTGCCCAAGGTCCCGGTGCTGCTGGCCCACGACCCCCACGACGAGTGCGTCGGCTTCTACAACTCCCGGAACCTGTTCGACGCCTGGAGCCGGATGGGCTACCGCCCCCTGGGCATCGTGCCGCTGGAGGCCGGGGGCCGCGGCGCCGGGCACGTGGGCGGGGCCCTGCTGTCGGTGCCCATGGCCTTCGTCTGGTTCCGGGCCGGCATGCCGGCTTCGCTGACGGGCCTGGCCGTGGACACCCTGAAGT
>Ga0316217_10006599_pt1 | contig 11396 bp, 10 predicted proteins | sample 1anoAmetaG_FD_203633 | JGI IMG/M metagenome (GOLD analysis project Ga0316217, IMG submission 203633) | Freshwater microbial communities from Trout Bog Lake, Wisconsin, USA - 1anoA | ecosystem: Environmental > Aquatic > Freshwater > Lake > Hypolimnion/Profundal zone | place: USA: Wisconsin... | reverse complement strand
TAATCCACGTCGTATTTCGGAAGTGCATATTATCATTCGGTTTCCGTCCAATACCTTTTCAGATAAAGAAAAAACTATTCTGGAAAATGCAGCGAAAACATGCCCTGTTGCTCAATCTCTGCATCCCGATATTAAACAGGAGATCACTTTTAACTGGTAATTAATACTTGATTGCTGATCAGTTTAAAAGCAGAATTCCGAGATTAAGTGCTGAGGCAAAACTCACCCATAACAAATAGGGGATTTGCAAGTAGCCAGCCAAAGGCCTTTGCCTGAAAAAAGAGAAGATCATCCAGACAATCGAAACCCATAGCAAGGCAATTTCCACCATAGCCAAATCGAGTCGGTGAAAGGAGAAGAAAATAATGCTCCACCAGAAGTTCAGAAAAAGCTGAACACCAAAAGCAGCTATAGCAATTGTTCTTCCCCTGTTTGGCGCTAAGTTCAAAATCATGTAGAAGGAAACTCCCATTAAAATATACAAGGTAGTCCAAACCGGACCGAACAGGTAATTGGGGGGATTAAAAGATGGCTTGGTCAAAGTGGCGAACCAGCCTGATATCTGGCTGGCAGTAATAAAACCGGAAACGCCACCAACAACCAGCGGCAGTGTTATACAACCAATCAATTTAAATATATTTCTGCCTGTCATAAAACGCTATTATAGCATTTAAAACAATACCTTGCTTATAGAGTTCAGTTCACCTTTATTGATGTTTGAATTCGTTATAAACAATATTGCCGATTTCGTGTGCGCCAAGAACTGTAAAATGGCAGTCATCGTAAAAAACAGAAAGGCTGTGAGGAAGTTTTGAATCGATATCTATTACCCTTACACCCCGGGTAGCGCATACCGCCAGAAGCTTTTGATTATACATTTCAAGTCCATGCCTTAATGCGGCTGGCGAGTAATAGGCATGCCCGCTTTCCATTTGAAATTTACCGATACCGCCTTGCCAGATTTTGCTTATCTCTTCGTTTGTCATACTATCCTTCCAAAGCGCAGATTCATTAATAAAAACCAAGCTCAGCTCTTGCTTTTCAGCCTCATCTATCATGCGGTTTATAATATAAGCATATTCATTAAGTGCTGCCGTCATATCAGGTAGTGTATCTATAAATCGTTTTGCCTGTTTGCGATTATTACGCCATGTGCTGTATATCCTTCCGCTATTATCCTGAACCATCCAGTTAACCGAATGTGGTTGATGGCTGTGCCAGGCATTTTGGAGTAGATAGAATAATGCCGTCCTCCTGAGCCATGTTTTACCCTGGCCCCTGCCTTGCTTTAAGAAAATAGTATGCACGAGTGAATCCTCAATTTCCGGAGTAAACCGAAAACCGGGCTGATAAAGCGTATCGAGACTTAACCGACGGAGCATATCATTTAAACCACTCATAACAAAAACAGTATTGACCTGTCTATACTGAGACACGCAATATTTAAGCTGAATGTAGTTTTCGCGCATCGTGCAACCGCTTTTAGCCAGGTTGCCGATAAATCTGAAGGTAGAATCGTTGGCCCTTTGAGCCGCCTTTGCAAATTGCGCCGGCCAGGTGTTGCCGTCATCCAGGTATAAGCCTTCGGTGGTACTGGCACCTATACATAAATAGCAGCCGCTTTCAAAACCGGGGTGGCTATGAAACAAATCGGGGCCGTTCTGTAAATCATTGTTATCGGTTCTTAAACCAAACCTGTTAATTGTGAAGGTGGTTGTAGATTGAAGCCCACCCAAAACTGAAGTATCAGGAAAAAAATGATGTTGCAGGCCGGGTTGCCAAACGAAATAGTGTGTTTGAGCCGGGTAAATGACGCGCAAGGCCAACTCCATACTAAAAAGAGAAAGCAGGATTGATAATATTATCAATCCTGCTTTCTGAAATATTGAATTATAGCGCATGTTAATATTGCTTACTACAAATTGCCCCTCAACTCCTGCTCGCGCTCAATGGCTTCAAACAAGGCTTTGAAGTTTCCTTTGCCGAAGCTTTTGGCGCCACAGCGTTGTATGATTTCAAAGAAAACTGTTGGCCTGTCCTGAACCGGTTTGGTAAAAAGCTGCAGCAGGTAACCTTCATCATCCCGGTCAACCAATATGTTCAGTTTTTTAATGATTTCTACATCCTCATTTATTTTACCTACGCGCCCCCACACCTCATCGTAATAAATTTCGGGTACGTTCAGGAATTCAACACCACGCTTACGAAGCTCGGTAACAGTAGCGATAATATCATCGGTGGCCAGTGCCATGTGCTGACAACCGGGACCATGATAAAATTCGATATACTCCTCTATCTGCGATTTCTTTTTACCGGCAGCTGGCTCGTTGATAGGGAACTTAACAAAGCCGGTTCCGTTACTAACCACCTTGCTCATTAAGGCAGAATATTCGGTTGAGATATCCTCATCATCGAACGTAAGGAGCAGTTTAAAGCCCATTACATCTTCGTAAAATTTAACCCATTCATTCATTTTGCCAAGCTCAACATTGCCTACGCAATGGTCAACATGCTTAATGCCCACCGATCTGGTTTCAAGACCTGATTTTTTAGCATGAAAGCCCGGCATAAAAGCGCCTTTGTAATTTCTTCTTTCAACAAACTTATGAATGGTTTCGCCATATGTCTTGATAGCTGAAATAACCACTTCGCCGTCATTATCCTTCAGCACAGTTGGTTCAATTACACCTACTGCACCACGCTTGGTTGTTTCCTCATAGCTTTTGCGGGCATCATCTACCCACAAGGCCAATACTTTTACACCATCGCCATGTTGCAAAACGTGCTTTGATATTTCATGCTCAGGATGCATGGCAGAGGTTAGCACCAGGCGTATTTTGCCCTGTTGCAAAACATAACTTGCGCGGTCTCGAACTCCGGTTTCAGGACCGGCGTAAGCTACCAACTCGTAGCCCCAGGCATGCTGATAATAGTATGCCGATTGCTTTGCATTTCCACAATAAAGTTCAACGTGGTCGGTGCCGTTCAACGGCAGAAAATCCTGTGCTGTTTTGGTTTGAGATTTCTCTAAAGTCGTTTCCATAATTGGTTGTGTTTAACTCGGATTAATATTTTGAGCTTATCATTATAATCAACGTCATTTATTCCATCCATGATTTGTAATAATCCGGCATTTCAATGTTCATGGCATCTTCTGTAAGCCATAAGGGTTTAAAGGTATCAACCATAACAGCCAGTTCCTTTGTTTCATCCTTACCAATACTTTTCTGCACTGTTCCGGGATGAGGGCCATGGGGTATACCTATCGGGTGCAGGGTTATCATACCCCGCTCAACGCTTTTGCGGCTCATAAAATCACCATCAACATAATACAGCACTTCATCGCTATCTACATTACTATGATTGTATGGCGCAGGTATGGAAAGCGGATGGTAATCGTATTTGCGTGGTACAAACGAGCAGATAACAAAGTTATGCGCCTCAAAAGTCTGATGCACCGGCGGCGGCTGATGCACCCGCCCGGTTATCGGTTCGAAATCGTGAATAGAAAAAATATAAGGATAGTGGTTACCATCCCAACCTATTGCATCAAAAGGATGATACATGTAATGGTACGGGTAAAGCAATCCTTGTTTCTTGATGTAAACCAGAAAATCGCCTTTCTCATCGCGGGTGTTGAAATTATCAGGTTGGCGGATGTCCCGCTCGCAATAGGGAGAGTTTTCCAAAAGCTGACCAAACTCGTTCCGGTATCTCTTAGGGTAAACAATTGGTGAGAATGACTCGACAATGAATAATCGATTCTGTTCTGTATCAAATTCAATCTGATAGATAGTTCCCCGGGGGATGACAATATAATCGCCGTATGAAAATTTCAAATCGCCGAAAATGCTTTTAAGTGTTCCGGTACCTTCATGCACAAAAATGACCTCATCGGCATCCGAATTCTTATAAAAATAATCTCTGGTAGATAGTTGAGGTGCAGCCAATACAACATGCACATCATTATTAACCAGAACCGCCTTTCTTGATCTGATAAAATCCTTTTCGGGCGCGATCTTAAAGCCTTTGTAACAGCGGTGCTGCATGTTCTTTGAAACTGTCACTTTTGGCGTTACGTCAATGGCTTCATCTATTTGTGTAACTACAGTTGGCGGGTGGCAATGATAGATAGTTGAATATACATTCGAAAAACCCTCAGTTGACACCAACTGCTCGCTATACAATTCCCCATCCGGCTTACGAAACTGGGTATGGCGTTTATGCGGAATCTCCCCTCTTAAACAATAATGCGGCATAAGCTGAATTTATGATAAAAAATGCAAGGTAGCAGGATTTTTAAACCCTTCGAAATTCTAACACCTACCAAAGTTACCACTTTAAGTTTTACGGGCAAATTGATTCGGGTATCTCCGGCTTCCTTTTTCGCTCTAAAATAAAAAAAGAGGAAAAATACCGGATTTGAAGTAATCTCTATTAATTCATATCCGATAAATATAGTTTGAGCTAAAATTAAGCAGCCCCAACATGAGCAATACAACCAGCTTTACACAATGTACCAATTGCAATGGCGACCTTACTTTTAATCCCTCCTCACAAATGCTTGATTGCCCTTTTTGCAATAGCACCTTTACGCTTAAAGGGGCTCCGGTTAAAAAGGAAACAGTTATTAACGAAGCGCCTCAACTTCTTATCCCCTTCGCTTTTGGCAAAGAGGTATTTAATAAATCTGCGCTGGAGTGGCTGTCGCAGGGAGAATTTACCCCTGCCGATATATTAAACTCCTATTATCCAAGTGCTACAAAAGGGATCTATGTCCCTTTGTACCTCTGGCAAATATCTTATGTAATAACTTCGCCCGCAGGTAGCAAGGCCGACGGAACTATGGCTATTAATATTGCCGATGGCCAAAAGCCCTGGCCTAAAGAACTGATAGATTTTACTAAATCTATGGCAACAGTACCGGGACATTTAAAAGCCTTTAACGCAGCATATACACTGGGGTTTGAAGTGCAGGAAGAAGAGGTTACCGATATAAACGCGTTCAACAACAAGTCAAAAGAAATGGCAAAATCAACTGTTGCAGCCAATAATCATTTACCTGACGATAAAAATATAGTGATCACCGAATTGGGTCTTACCAAAGTTTATGCGCCGTTCTGGATAAACAGATACAACTATAAAGGTCAAAATTATGAGGTTATTATGAGCGGGGCTGACGTAAGCATGATGGGCGGGACCCGGCCTGCCGACGCAGCGGCTTTAGCGGCCGTGAAACCCTCTTTTGTTCCCTCGCTGTTTGTGTTAATGGCTGCATTAATTGTATTTACAGGTGATATTATCTGGGTAAGTAATCATCCCGGTAATCATAACTCTATACCTGAGTATATCAGCATGATAACTTTACTTACCTTGATTTTTGTGGTGCCAACCATGGTTGTTATAACCGTTTTAAGGAGGAGAAGCTGGACCAGCCCGGTGGTGAGGCTAAAAAAAGAAAGAGAACTGAAACTTTCTCAACGCCTGGCACAAAAGGGCTAAAAACAACTCGAGCTATAGTTGATAATTAATAAGCACTATGTTTAGCGCTTAAACAATTTACAGTTGAAATTCAGTGTTGCTTTATTATCTGTGATGTTAAGTTCTGTTGCTTTTGGCCAATCAGTAACTCCACTTGACCTGCAGGTTGATTATGTGGATGGTGTTTTGGTATTTAAACCTTCGGATGCATGCCTTACCGACACCTGCCATACCACAATAAAGCAACTTAAAGAAGCGCTTACGCATATTACGGTCCGCAAACCAGATAAAAAGGGTATAAGCTTTTTTCTGCCGTTTAAAATCGGTAACACCTCGTATTATTTAACCTATTACCATTACCCGTTTTCTACTGCTTCAACTGATACTATCCTGAGACTTGAAAATGATTCTATCATTATTCATGATATTGGAGCAGATGGACTGCTTACTGATTCAACCAAAGAGTATTGCATCAATAAAAAAACACAGCAAAGGCTTGACTGGCAGAGCAATTACAACACCTTGATGCAGGCAGGCGTTTGCCCCATTAATTGCTTTATGCGCGACCTTCATGCGCGTGGGTATAATGGCTATGTTTTACAGCTGCAGAAAGACGGGCACACGGCCATTATGTTTTACTGAATACCAGCTACTGTGTTTTCCTAAAATGTAGCTACATTGCCCGAAATTTTTGCGCACATGAAATTTGCATTGATAGGTTATGGTAAAATGGGCAAAACCATAGAGCAATTGATTATTGACCAGGGATTGAGTGATGAGATCGTTTTAAAAATAACAGATGCCAATATAGATGAGCTGACCATAGAAAACCTGAAAAAGGCCGACGTAGCAATCGAGTTTACAACTCCCCAATCTGCGGTAAACAACATTTACAAATGTTTTGAAGCCGGTGTACCCGTTGTAGTAGGAACAACAGCTTGGCTGGATAAGTTAGATGAAGTAAAAGCCGCCTGCGCAGCAAAACAGGGTACGCTTTTCTTTTCGCCCAATTTCAGTATTGGCGTTAATATTTTCTGGGCCGTTAATCAAAAGCTTGCCCAGCTAATGAATACCCAGCCGCAATACGAAGTAAGTATGGAAGAGATACACCACACCGAAAAGTTAGATGCCCCGAGCGGCACTGCTGTTAAAACTGCCGAGGTAATTTTAAAGGACCTGACGCGTAAACAAAACTGGCAACTGGCTGATGGTTTAAAAGGCAATCAAAAAGCCAGCTTGAGCTCACCGGGCTCATCGCCCTTGTTAATAGTTGCAAAGCGCGAACCTCATGTTCCCGGAACCCATACCGTAAAATATGAAAGCGACGTTGACTTTATCGAAGTAAAGCATGAGGCCAAAAACAGGAAGGGATTTGCCGAAGGTGCAGTGCTGGCAGCGCGTTGGGTAGCAGGTAAAAAAGGCGTTTTTGACATGAAAGACCTGTTAGGGATATAAGCAACATTGGGTAAATAATTAAATAATAACAACGTAAGCCCGGAATCCTTAAATTCCATAATGTAAATTGAAATTCTATTTTCGCTTGGCTTTAAAATATAATAACCCGTAACCCATTATATGATATTACTTTTTATTATTCTGTTTTATATGATAGGTATCCGTATAGGTACCTATGGCATTTTTAAGAAACTTGGTGTAAGTGCCCCCTGGAAAGCTTTTGTACCCGTGCTATGCTCGCTGGAGTGGCAGAAGATCATTGACAGGCCCAGCTGGTGGACCTGGATGACCTTTATACCGGGCGTTAACCTGTTTTACATTGCAAGCCAGCTAACAGACATGAGTTCGGCTTTCAGAAGACATAGTTTTTGGGAGCATTTTGCAGCAGTTGCCCTGGCTCCGTTCTATTTTCCCTATATCGGATTTTCGGCTGAGGAAAGATTTATCGGCCCCGGTGGTGTAAAGCCGGGCCAACCGGCGTTGCCCAGAACTGCAGTTCGCGAATGGGCAGATGCTATTGTTTTTGCTGTTGTAGCTGCAACCCTTATCCGCATTTTTGTGGCTGAGGCTTATATGATACCAACACCCAGTATGGAGAAAACCCTTTTAGTGGGTGACTTTCTGTTTGTTTCTAAATTCCATTATGGTGCACGTGTTCCTAACACACCGCTTGCCATGCCGTTTGTGCACCACACTATACCGGTATTAAACTGCAAATCGTATTTGGAGTGGATAAAACTTCCTTACAAAACATTGCCGGGTTTTGAAAAAGTGAAGCGGAACGACATGGTGGTGTTCAATTTTCCGGCTGGCGATACGGTGGTGCTTGAAAATCAAGGCCCCTCTTATTATGACCTGGTGCGGAGTTTAGCCTACCAGGCGCACGTTGACTATAATACTGCCCGCCAGATGATGTGGAACGACGAAAACACTCACATTGTAGCACGACCTGTAGATAAGCGTGAGAATTACATTAAAAGGTGCGTAGGTATACCGGGTGATAAACTTGAAGTAAAAAACGGTGTGTTGTTCATTAACGACCAACCTTCATATGTACCTGAAAACCTGTACACCCCTTATACTGTTGTGCTGAAGGAAGGAGCGGGGCTTTCTGACCAGATAGTGAATAACCTGGAAATGGATAACATATCCAACCGTTTTACTGGGATGCCGGCAAATCACTTTGTAGCGTTAATGACGAAAAAGAGTGCCCAGGCATTAAGAGAAATGGGCCTTACTAAATTAGATACTCCATTTTATTATGGTGCCGGAACACTGATGGAGCCGATAGCAAATATCTTCCCGAACGATATTTCGCGCTACAGGTGGAACGTAGATAATTTTGGCCCCGTTTATCTGCCCAAAAGAGGAACGACTGTTCCTTTAACCGATTCGATATACCCACAATATGACCGGGCGATAAGAGTTTATGAAAACAATACCGTTGAGAAAAAAAATGGCAAATATTACGTAAACGGTAAGCAGGCTGATACCTACACATTTAAAATGGATTATTACTGGATGATGGGCGATAACCGCCATAATTCACAGGATTCGCGTTACTGGGGATTTGTTCCTGAAGACCATATTGTAGGAAAAGCGTGGTTTATATGGATGAGCCTTGACAGCAATGCAGGCAATATTTTTGAAAAAATAAGATGGAGCCGCTTGTTCACATCTATTCATGGAAAGTGGGCACCTACCGAGAAAAATTATACCGAGTAATTAAACAACAAAGCCCCTTATCCGGGGCTTTGTTGTTTAAGAGAAGGTCGGCCTTGTGCTGCCACTTATAATTAGAATCATTAATGCGCGTATCAGAGTATTACCGTCACACCTAAAACTGATAGTTCTCTGAACAGGGTTGACGTGCTAATTTTATACTACTTGCTGTGCACGGTTACCGTATAGAAATTAAAAAACGAGGAAGTAAATGATTTAAACAGGAACATGTCCTCGTCTGCCAACGTGGCAGATAAGGGATGTCCGTTGAAAAAAATTGCAGGGCTTTTGTTATGCTAGTAATGTCTTCTGAAACTGCCGACATAAGATACCAGGTCGTTCAGTTGTTCGTCAGTCAGGTCTTTATAACCGGGCATCGGGCTTTTGCCGTTCTTGATAATGGCTTTTTGCTCATCTACGCTCAGCGCAGTTACTGACAGATCTTTAGCACCGCTCAGGCCAAGCTTACCATCCTCGCCATGGCAACCAATACAGCCGGCGTTTTGAAAAACTATCTTACCTTTTTCTAATGGGTCGTTGGTAGCTGAAGTATCAACCTTTACTGAACCTTGTTGCTTTTTATTTACCTCAGCCAACCCGTAAGCAGCCAATATCAAAACTACTGAAAGGGCTGCAAGTGCTTTGTTTCCTTTTTTAAAACCAACAACTGCAGTGGGTATTGCCGCAAATACACACACTATTTTCACAATCATCAATGCACTTACCGTAGGCATGTAGATTAAAAGATATACACCCGTAACCAGGAATCCCACGCTTACAAGCATTTCGACAATACGTGTAGATTTAGTGTAAGAAGCCAGTTGTTCTTTTTTGCCTGTAACAAGCAAAACCAGTTTAATAAGATATTGCATCAGGAAAAGAGATACCAGGATGCGATGTGCCAGAACGATATTATGCATGTGTTGTTTTTTATTTAATCCAAAAATAAGCCTTGCGCCGTAGCTTCCAAATGTTCAAGTGCTTTTTGTGCTAACATGGGGTTACAGGTATTCAATTCCAACCTGCAGATTGGCAAATTTCTTTACCATGGCGGTAACCCCACAATATTTCTCCTGCGACAGATTTACTGCTTTTTCAACCTTGTCCTTATCAGCAGGATTTTGCAGCTTTACCAGGTAAGTAAGCTTTACGGTATGGTAAATGGTTGGATGCTCTTCAGTCAACTCGCCACTTACTTTTATACTGAAATCAGAAAACTCCACCCGCATCTTTTTAAGCAGCTCAACCACGTCGATTGCGGTACAACCTGCCAGGGAAGTAAGTATGAGTGCCTTGGGCCTTACACCTGTTGTTTGCGATTCATCGGGATTGGCATCAATCCGGATGGTCTTTCCGTTTTGGAATGCATCAAATTTCAGTTCGTTTACCCATTTTAATTCAGAATGATGTGTAGCCATATTATTCTCCCTCGGTTTTTGTAGTGTTGAAATATTCCAGGTCATCGCGTATTTTCAGGTCGCTGGGCTTTTTTAAGGTAAGCGTAGCTTTATGCCAGTTTTCGGTACCGCCAAGCCGGGTATCATCACCCTCGCCGGTTGACACTGCGAATGGCATTGAAAAATACTTGGCATCGGCGTGCCACCTATAAGTAAAAGTATAAGTATGGCCTTTTTCCTTTTTAAGGCTGTACTGCAAAACAGGTATATCCGCGTGGCGCAGATACTGGTCAAAAACAGGTGATAGGTTAAGGCCTGTTTTTTGTTTAAAATAATCTACCACATCGCTGTAGCCTATGTTCTTGAATTTAAAAGTAGTATCGCACATACACTTGATGATTGCCCACCATTTAGCATCGTCGTTAACTATGTGGCGCAGGGTATGAAAAAACAGCATGCCTTTATTATACATGTCACCATCTCCCTCTTCGTTGACACCGTATTTACCAACGATGGTATTTTTGTTACCAACGGAAGACTTTTTGGCATTGATGTACATCAGGGCAGTATCGGGGCCATATATACAATCCACATACATAGACTCCGTGTAGGTGGCCAGGCTTTCATGTATCCACATATCTGCCAGATCATAGCAGCTTACTGAATTACCCCACCACTCATGTGCGCTTTCGTGAATGATGATATAATCAAAAGTAAGCCCTATGCGCGAAAAATCTCGGCCGTCATAGCCGGTTTTGTATTTGTTACCGTATGCTATGGCACCCTGGTGCTCCATGCCCAGATACGGTGTTTCAACCAAAGCATATCCATCGTTCCAGAATGGATATTTGCCTAAATATTTTTCATAGCATTTAAGCATGGGTTTAACTTGTTTAAATTGCTCTTTAGCCTTGGTAAGGTTATAAGGCATAACATAATAATCAAGCGCAAGTGAATCGCCGTCTTCTGCAATATATACATCAGTTAAATGTTCGTATTCCCCCACATTGAGGGTTACGTTGTAATTATTGATTGGGTAACTGACCTTCCAGTAAAAAGTGGTGGTTTTATCAGCATTGACAACTTCCTTCTCTTCATTGCCGTTCGAAACGCATTTCAAGCCATTGGGAACGGTGCAGATAATGCGCATACTATCAGGCTCATCGCCCAGGTAATCTTTGTTGGGCCACCATAAACTTGCGCCCATTCCTTCGCATGATACGCCCATCCAAAATACGCCGTTATTATCTGTTGTCCAGGTAAAGCCACCGTCCCAGGGTGGGCGTTTGGCAATTACAGGTTTACCGCTGTAATACACCATCAATTCGCCTTTGTCGCCCT
>Ga0316217_10006598_pt1 | contig 11397 bp, 4 predicted proteins | sample 1anoAmetaG_FD_203633 | JGI IMG/M metagenome (GOLD analysis project Ga0316217, IMG submission 203633) | Freshwater microbial communities from Trout Bog Lake, Wisconsin, USA - 1anoA | ecosystem: Environmental > Aquatic > Freshwater > Lake > Hypolimnion/Profundal zone | place: USA: Wisconsin... | reverse complement strand
GTTAATACCGCCGATGCCGCCCTGGCGGAATTGCAACACCAACTGACGGCTCTGGCCGAGGCGGCCCACGCGCAGATCGTCGGGCGCCCGAAGCCGGGCGCAAGCCTCGTGAACCGCTTCCGGTCTCATTACACCATGGCTTCCGAGCGGCAGGTTTTTGACCGGGTTCAGGCGCAAACCGGGGTAAAATCATCGGAAACCACGGCACCGCCCGCAGCCAATGGATCGGAGTCGGACCCAATTGGGGCGGAGGGTGCCTTGGCCGGCCTCCCTGAAGCTGGACCCGCTCCAGCCGCAGTGACTCTGGAACTGGACCCGGAACCGGCCGCCACCTCGTCCGCCACAACTGAAACCGGCATCCCGCCCGCGCCGGTCAAAGGCCAGGATTTGGGTGACAATGTGGAATTGTTTTAACGGCGATGATTTACCACCGAAACAACGGCCCGTTTCAGGGTGAGATTTCCAACGCCATGGCGAATCGGCGGCCGTTGTGGAAAGGGACGGCGGTGGGTCGGCGGAGAAAGCGCGGCGGGGAATTGGGGCTATGAACACGACCGGGAATAACAATGAACGCCGTCCCCAACGGGTGCTGGTGGTGGATGATGATCTGACCAGCCGCGAAATGGTGCGGCTGGCACTGGAGATGAACGGCTACGCCGTCGTGGCGGCCGCGGGTGTGCCGGCGGCCCGGCAGGAATTGACCGCAGCCGGGTTTGAGACCTTTGACTGCGTGGTGACCGATTACCTGATGCCTGAGGCGACCGGTTTGGAATTGCTGGCCTGGCTCCAAGCCAAGGCCTCCAAACTGGCCACGATTATCCTCACCGGGAAAGGGGAAAAGGATCTGGTGGCCGATTCGCTGCGCGGGGGCGCGGTGGATTTCCTGGAAAAACCGGTTGATCTGACCCAGTTGCGCACGGCCGTCAGTCGGGCGATAGCGCAGACCCGCCAACAGCGGCACAACGATGAAATGCGATCTTCCGTCGCAGAAATGGGACGCACCCAGGCGTGGATGATGCGGGCCCAGACCGCCACGGTGCCGGTCCAAGTGGAAATCTGTTTCCATCCCAAACTGGAGGCGGGCGGGGATTTTTTCAGCCATTTCAATCCGGAACCGGATCAATATTATTGTCTGCTCGCGGATGTTTCCGGCCATGACTTGCGGGCGGCGTATTGGGGCGCGTACTTTCAAGGCGTGGTGCGGGGCATGGCGGAGGGCGCCAGGTCGCTGCCGGAAATCCTCCATTTTTTCAACCGGCTGTTGGTGGCGGAGTGGAACCGCCTGTCCCAGCCTGCCGCCACCACCTCGGTGGCCGTCTGCGCCCTCGCGATGGATTTCAAGCACCAGACCGCCTCCGTCATTCTGTGCGGCACGCCCGCACCGGTTTATGTGGCCCCGGATGGCCGCGCCGAATTCCTGGCCGACCAGGGTGGATCACCGCTGGGGTGGTTTGAGGATTTTGGCGCGCAGAGCCGCGATTTGTCCACCGCCGGCGCCGGGGCCTTTTTATTGTGGACGGATGGGGTGGATGACTTGGCCGAAAAGAACGGCGTCCATGCCCTGAGCCTGGGTTGGGCGCTCCAGCAAGCATCTCGGAGCGGCCGGCGGCCGGAGGTGTTGGCGGCGGCCACGGATGACATTTTGTTCGTCGAACTTTTGCTGTCGCCCGCGCCCCGGTCGCCGGCCCGCTGGCGGCCGCTGGTTTTGGAACGCTACGCCGGTGGCCAGGCGGCCCGGATTGATGAATTAGCCGACGCCTGGTCCCGCAGTTTGGAATTGGCGGTGCCGGGCTTGGACCAAACCGTGCGGCACGATTTGCTGCTGGCGGCGCGCGAGGCGGTGCTCAACGCCCTGCAGCACGGCTGCCGCAACGATCCCGGGCAATCCGCCACGTTCCAAATCGGCTATGAACCCGCCGGCCAACGGTTGCGCGTCTGGGTGGACGACCCCGGCCCGGGTCATGACTTCGACCTCGTGGCCCACGAGAATGCGCTTGCCAACGGTTTGCTGGACCAGCATCGTGGCTTGGTCTTGATGCACCGCCTGTCGCGCGCCCTGATATTCGAGCGGCACGGGGCGGGCGTGATCATGGAATTCGGCCCCGAGCCTTGTGACGCCAAAGTTATTTCACCCGCTCCACCGCCGTGACTTTTTATGAATGCCACCACTACCTCCGACCCCAGGCAAAAAGTGCTGACCCTCGTCATCCCGGGCGATTTGAAGAGCACCACCCTCCCGGAACTCCAACCGGAAATTGAACGCGCCTTGAGCGCCGCGGCGGACCATCCCGAGACCTGCCAACTCATCGTGGTCAACCTGGTCGCCACCAATTTGATAGATTCCATGGGATTGAACTTGCTCGCCAGAATCTGCCGGCATGCGCAAGAGACCGGCGCCCGGGTGCGGGTGGTTTATGCCAATCCCCACGTTCACCGCACGCTGATATTCACGCGGTTGGATCGCCATGCGGAGCTGGTCCAGAATTAAGTCGCCAGCCCGAGCGCCCAGCCCCACCCCGTATCCCATGCTCATCCTGATTGCTGAAGATGATTTGATTTCCCGCTGCCTGCTGGCGGAATTGTTGCAAAGAAACGGCCACGAAGTGATCGCCGCCACCGACGGGGCGGCGGCGCTGGCGCAGCTCCAGCAGTCCTCCGCGCCCAAAATGGCGATCCTGGACTGGATGATGCCGGTGATGGACGGATTGGAAGTGGCGCGGCAGGTTCGCGCCCGCCCGACCGACCAACCGCCTTATCTCATCATGCTCACCAGCAAAGGGGAAAAGGCCAATGTCATCCAGGGGCTGGCGGTGGGCGCCAACGACTATGTTTCCAAGCCGTTTGACGCCGGCGAACTGCTGGCCCGCATTGAGGTCGGCCGGCGCCTGGTCGAGCTGCAGGCGGCGCTGGTGGCCAGTAACGAGGAATTGCGCCAGGCGCTGGACCAGATCAAGACGCTGCGCGGCATCGTGCCGATTTGCGCCAGTTGTAAAAAGATCCGGGACGACCAGGGCTACTGGGAAAAGTTGGAAGGCTTCATCAGCAAGCATACGGAAGCCACTTTTTCGCATGGCATCTGTCCGGAGTGCGAACAGAAAATGCTCCGTGATTTTGAGGCCCAATTCCCAAAGGGGGCCTGAAGTAACAGGGATCACCGATTGCCACCATGGCGCTTAAAACCCCATCCGATCTCCTGAAAACCGGAATTCGCGGCCGGCAGCTCGGGCTGCTGCTGGCCCTGATGTTCGCCTTGGGTTTGGCCACCTGGTGGACCGCGCACTGGGCGGATGCGCGGATGCGGACCAGCTATTTGGAAAAGGCCCGGATGATGGCTCAAGCGCTTGATTTGGAGGATGGCCAAGTGCTGGCGGCGGCGGCCGATACCAACTCCTTGGCCTATCGGCAACTCAAAGAACAACTGGACGCCCTTCGTGCCGCCAACCCGCATTGCCGTTCGGCATATCTGGTTGGCCAGCGAGACCATGGGGCACTGTTTATCCGCGGGGACAGCGGACCGATGGATTCAAAAGAGGACGCTCCGCCAGGCTGGGCCGATAGCCAGACGCCGGCGGAGTTGCAGAAGGTGTTCGCCACGCGGCATCCCGCCATCGTCGGCCCCTATACCGGTCGTCAGGGCAAATGGGTTTCAGCCTTGATCCCCATTCTTGACTCGCCTGGCGAAACCCCCGATCCAACCCAACCCGCGGCGGCCCAAGCCCTGGTGCATCAGGCGGTGGAATTCTACCGGGAACATGGACGGGTCCGGCTCCTTCAGGAAGTCAACAACCCCCGGGGCCAGTTTCACCAAGGCCAGCTTTACGCGTTTGTTTTCGACCGGCACATGACCTATCTGGCGCATCCCGTCAATCCCGAACGCGTCGGGCAAAACTGGCTTGATAAAAAGGACGACTCGGGCAGCAAGTATTATCGCCGGGAAATTCAAGCGCTGGCGCAGGCCCGCGGGTATGGCTGGGTGGAGTATGACCTCACCAATTTTCTCAGCCGCCAGCTCGACCACAAGACCACCTATTTTGAAAGCGTGGATGACTTGATCATTTGCGCCGGGTCCTATCGGGACAGCGGGAAAGTGCTCGCGGTGCTGGGGCTGGACCTGGAAACCGGCCAATGGCGGGACATCGTGGCCCGGCAGGCGCTCCTGCCGCTGGCGGTGTTCTTGGTGTTGCTGGCCGGGGTGATGGCCGTCCTCTCGCTGGTCGGCAAGCAGCCGTTTTCGAGAAGCATCCTCTGGCGACCGCTCCGGCATGCCGGGTGGGTGGCGCTGGCGGTGGCCCTGTTTTTTGGGGGGGCCGCGGGTTGGTTCGTCAAAGTCAATGTGGATAAATCCGCCGAACGGGAATTCGTTTTCCAGAGTGATACGATCGCCAATCTGATCACCGAACGGCTGGACGGCGCGGCCCGCACCCTTCAATGCGGGACGGCCTTTTTCTGTGCCAGCGATCAAGTCACGCGCGCGCGGTGGCGAGCCTTTTGCCAATCCCAGAAGAATGACGAGAGCCTGCACGGCCTCCAAGGCATTGGTTTTTCACAATTGATCCCGAAGGCCGAACTGCCGTGGCACCTGCAGGAAATCCGGAGCGAAGGTTTTCCGAACTATCAGGTGTGGCCGCCGGGCGACCGGGAGGTCTATACCTCCATCATCTATCTGGAGCCCTTTGAGGGGCGCAACCTGCGGGCTTTCGGCTATGACATGTATTCCGAACCGGTGCGCCGCGCCGCCATGGAACAGGCGCGGGATACAGGGATGGTGGCGATCTCCGGCAAGGTGGTGCTGGTCCAGGAAACCAGCTATGACGTCCAGGCTGGCGCCTTGATATACGCCCCGGTTTACCATCAGGACATGCCCACGGACACCGTGGCCCAGCGGCGGGCGGCCATAGCAGGGTGGGTGTACGGTCCGTACCGGATCAAGGAATTCATGCGCAGCGCCTTCACCGGCCGCAGCCAGAAGGCCAATCTGAATCCGATGATCGGTTTTGCCCTCTACGACAGTGAGCAGCCTTCGGCGGCCAGCCTGTTTTATGAAGAACAGCCGGCGTTCGCCGCGGCCACCGCCTCCGCACCGCGCTTTGCTCTGCAGAAGCCGTTGTTCTTGTATGGTTGCCACTGGAACCTAGTCTTCCAGCAAGCCCGTGCCGGGGTTTTTAGTGCTGAATACACCCTGGCCTGGCTGGTGTTTTTTGGCGGCACCTTCATGGCCTTGCAGCTTTTTATCTTGATCCGCGTGCTGCAGGAGCGGCAGTCCGTCGCGTACCATCTGGCCCAAAAACTGACGGCGGAACTGCGGGCCAGTGAACAGGCCTACCGCAATCAATTCGCCGCCAATTCCGCCGTCATGCTGCTGATTGATCCGCTCACCGGGGCGGTGCTGGATGCCAATGCCGCCGCCGCTCATTTCTACGGCCATTCCCGGGAACAGTTGTTGGGCATGAATATGAGTCAGATCAACTCGCTGCCCAAAGCCGAATTGCTGGCGGCGATGGCCAAGGTGGAAGTGGCGCAGGGGCAGCTGTATCAGTTCCAACACCGGCTGGCGGATGGTTCCGTGCATGACGTGGAAGTGGCCGCCAGCCGGATTCAATTTGGCGACCGGGAAGTGCTGCATTCGATTGTGTTTGACGTGACTGAGCGCGAGCGGATGCAGCGGGAAATCCGGCGGATCAGCCAGGAGCAGCGGGTCATCTTGGAAACCATTCCCGTCGGGCTTTGTCTCTGCCAGGAACGGCTGATACAGTGGGCCAATCCCGCGTTTGAACGTCAGTTTGGATTTTTGCCAGGCGAATGCCTGGGCCAGAACACCGCCAGGCTCTATCCCCAAGCGGAGGATTATGAGCGGGTGGGGCAGGAAGGCTACGCGCAAATTGCCCGCAACGAGGTCTATACGCTGGAATTGCAGCTGCAGCGGAAGGACGGTTCGCGGTTGTGGATCCGACTGCAAGGGCGGCTGATGGATGCGACCCAGCCGACGGAAGGTTCACTTTGGATGTTTTACGACATCACCGGGCGCAAGCGGGCGGAGGCAGAGATGCAAACGGTCGCCAGCCGTTTGGCGCTGGCCACGCGCGCGGCCAATGTGGGCATCTGGGATTGGGATGTGCCCAACAACAAGCTGGTGTGGGACGACCAAATGTACCGGCTCTATGGCATGACTGCCGATCAATTTAGCGGCGCCTACGCTGCTTGGCAGGCCGGCCTGCATCCCGAGGACAAGCCGCGTGGCCACGAGGAAATTCAACTGGCCTTGCGCGGTGAACGGGATTTCGACACCGAATTCCGCGTGGTGTGGCCGGACGGAAGCACCCATCACATCCGCGCACTCGCCTTGGTGCAAAGAGACGCCGCTGGACAGCCCACGCGCATGCTCGGCACCAACTGGGATATTACCGACCAAAAAGAAGCCGAAAAGAGGCGTCAGGAAACCTTGGATCGGCTGCACCTCCAGATTGTGGCCATGAATTCGGCCGCCAGTTCCATCGTGATTACGGATACCAGCGGGGTGATTGAGTGGGTGAACGTGGCGTTTACGGAGATCTCAGGCTATGCCGCGTGCGAAGCCATCGGACAGAAACCGTCGGTGCTCAAATCGGGGAAGCAGTCCGAGGAGTTTTACAAGGAATTATGGGCCACGATCACGGCGGGCAATACTTGGAGGGGGGAGTTTCAAAACAAGCGAAAGAATGGAACGCTTTACCTCGAAGAGGCTTGTATTTCGCCGGTGAGAAACACCGAAGGGAAGATTACCCATTTTGTTGCCGTCAAGACGGACATCACTCAGCGCAAGCAAGCCGAGGCGGAAATCGAAGACTCCCGGGCCAAGACGCACGAGTTGCTGGCCGAGGCGGTGCTGGCCACGAACAAACTCCGCCAGTCGCAGCGCGAGTTGATCCAGGTCAACACCAGTCTGGAACAAGCCTCGGCGCGGGCCAATGCGATGGCGGCGCAAGCCGAGCTGGCCAATGCCGCCAAGAGCGAATTTCTGGCCAACATGAGCCATGAGATTCGCACGCCCATGAACGGGGTTTTGGGCATGCTCAGTCTGCTGAATGAAACCGGCCTGGCGGAGGAGCAGCGGCAATATCTCCGCACGGCCCGCGCCAGTGGCGAAACGCTCCTGGAACTGATCAACAACATTTTGGACTTCTCGAAAATTGAAGCCCGGAAACTCGAGCTGGAAACGGTGGAATTCAACCTGGCCGCGCTGCTCGGCGAATTGGTGGAATTGATGGCCCCCGCGGCGCAGCAGAAGGGGTTGGTTTTGGGGTGCGTGGAGGCGCCGGGAACCCCAGACCGGCTGCAAGGCGATCCGGGGCGGTTGCGGCAGATCCTCACCAACCTGACCGCCAATGCCATCAAGTTCACCCGCCAAGGGGAAGTGGCGGTGCGCGTGGGGCTGGTGGCCGAATCGCCCGGCGGGGTGGAACTGAGATTTTCCGTGCGGGACACGGGCTTGGGGATTCCGGCCGATAAACAGGACCGCTTATTCGCCAAGTTCTCCCAAGTGGATTCCTCGACCACCCGGCTTTACGGGGGCACGGGATTGGGGTTGGCGATTGCCAAACAGCTGGTGGAAATGATGGGCGGGGCCATCGGGGTTCAGAGCCAGCCAGGGAGCGGTTCGGAATTCTGGTTTACGGTGCGCCTGGCCAAACCCGCCGGCCCACCGCCGGCCGCGCTGGCGCCAGTCGGCGAGTTGCAAGGGGTGCGCGTACTCATCGCCGAAAAGCACGCCCTCAACCGTGAAATCCTATTGAGTTGGCTCACGGTCTTTGGCCTGCGCCCCACGGTGGCCGCCGATGGGCCCACCGCCCGGCAAATCCTGGACCAAGCCAAAGCCGCGCGCGACCCCTTCCGAGTGGCGATCTTGGATGGGGAGTTGCCCGGCATGGCTGGAGTGGCCTTGGGGCGCGCGATCCGATCCGATCCCGATCTGAAAGACACCCGGTTGGTGCTGAGTGCCTACCTGGGGCAAGCCACCCACCGGCCACACCTGGAACAGCTTGGCTTTGCCGCCATTTTGTACAAACCGGCGCAGCGGCAAAAGCTCCTGGAAATGATGACCTCCGTCGTCCGCGGCCAAAAGATTGAACCCGCCTCAACCGCTGGGCCGTGGCGGTTGGTCCCGGCCGATGGCGTGCGTTCGCCCGCGCTCCTGGTGGTTGATGACAATGTGACCAATCAACAAGTGGCCTTGGGCATCCTCCATAAACTGGGTTTGCAGGCCGCCGTGGCCGCCAACGGCGTGGAAGCCATCCGGGCTCTCGAAGCCAGCCGTTATGATCTGGTGCTGATGGATGTGCAGATGCCGGAAATGGATGGGTTGCAAGCCACCCGCCTGATCCGGGGTGCCGGCTCAAAAGTACACGACCATCAAGTGCCCATCGTGGCCATGACGGCCCACGCCTTGCAGAGTGATCGCCAGGCTTGCCTCCAAGCCGGCATGGATGATTGCCTGGTCAAGCCGATCGAAATCGCCGCGCTGGAGGCCGTGCTCAAAAAGTGGCTCCGTAATCTGCCGGCCCCCGAAAGCGCGCCGGCAGCCCAGGCGGAGATTCCCGCCCAAACGCCCGCGGTGTTTAATCGGGCGGCCTTCTTGGAACGAATGTTGAATGACCGGGTTTTTGCCCGCAAGATGATCGAGGTTTTCCTGCTGGATTTGCCGGCACAGCTACAACAGCTAAAAGCGCACGTGGCGGCGGGAGCCCTCCCCCAGGTGGGGCAACAGGCCCACAAAATCAAAGGCTCGGTCGCCAACATGGGCGCGGAAATCTTGGCGGCGCTGCTCCAAGACGTGGAACAAGCCGGCGCCGCCGGGGACCGCGCGGCCATCACCGGCCGCATGGCCGAATTGGACCAACACGTAAGTTTGCTGCAAGCCGCTTTGGAGCGGGAATTCCCACCCGGAGAATAAGCTCTCCGACATTTTTAACGGGTAAAATATTTAATGATGGTTGGGCTGTCGCGGTGCGACAACTATGAAACTGTGCGGCCGCCCTTTGCCGCAGGACCCATGGCTGTTCAAACTACAGCCAATATTCGTTGGACGGCGGTCGCGAGGGCCGGCGGGGCAACGGGTTTCATCAGCAGTTGGGCGATGCCGGCCGCCTTCAGGTCGGCTTCGGTAAAATCGCCCAGGAACCCGGTAACCAGAATGACCGGCAAATCCGGGCGGATGGCATGTAACTGCCGGGCGACCTCCAAGCCATTCATCTCGGGCATGGTCAGATCGGTGATCACCAAGTCGAACCGCGCCGGATTGGCGCGCACCTTGTCAATGGCGTTATGGGCGAGATTGCTGGTGGTCACCCGATACTTCAGCCGCATCAATATGTGTTGCAGCACGGTGGTGAGGGTGGGCTCGTCATCCACCACCAAAATGCTCTGTCCGCGGCCGGTGGGAGCCGCCACCACCGCCTCCGCCGTTGGCGTCGCGGTCGGGTTACGCCCCGGGAAATAAAGACGGAACGTGGTGCCGTGACCCACTTGGCTCTCCACGGTGATGAGGCCGCCATGTGATTGGACGATGCCATGCACCACGGAGAGGCCCAGGCCGGTGCCTTTGCCCACGGGTTTGGTGGTGAAAAAAGGCTCAAAAATGTGCTGCAGGGTTTCGGCGGTCATGCCATGGCCCGTGTCGGCCACGGTCAGGCGCGCGTATTCAACGGGTTTTATTTCCGGATGCCGGGCGCTGAAGGCCGCGTCCGGCCAGAACGGTTCGAGGCTGACGGCCAGCTGTCCGGCCTGCCCGCCCATCGCATGCAAGGCATTGGTGGCCAGATTCATGACGACCTGGTAAATCTGCGTCGCGTCGGCCAGCACGGCGGGCGCCGCGGCGTCCAGGTTCATTTCGATTTTGATGAGCGTGGGCAGCGAAGCGCGGAGGAATTTGAAGGCTTCCTTGACGACGATATCCAGCTTGGCGACCTGCGGATTGTGCGCGGTCTGGCGGCTGAAGGTCAGAATCTGCTGCACCAGATCTTTGGCCCGGTCGGAGGCCTTGATGATTTCCGCGAGATGCTCCTGGGCCTCGGGGTTGTCCGCCGTGGCCTGTTGGAGCAGATAGACATAGAGGACCATCGCGCCGAGGATGTTGTTGAAATCATGCGCGATGCCGCCGGCCAGCGTGCCAATGGCTTCCATCTTTTGCGCCTGCTGCATCCGATCTTCCAACTGCCGGCGTTCGGTGACATCCTGCTTGATGGCCACGAAATGCGCGACCGCGCCGGCGGTATCCCGCACCGGCGTGATGGTCATTTCCTCGGTGTAGAGTTGCCCGTCCTTGCGGCGGTTGATGAGTTCGCCGTGCCACACGTTGCCGGTGAGGATGGTGGCCCACAAAGTGGCGTAAAACGCCCGCGCCTGCCGGTCGGATTTCAGCAAGCGCATATTTTGCCCAAGGGCCTCCGCGTCGGGGTAGCCTGTCAGTTTGGTGAAGGCTGGGTTGATCCATTCAATCTGGCCGTTGCAGTCGGTGATGACGATGGCGGTGGCGGCGGCGGTCAAGGCGCTGATCTGCACCCGGAGCGTTTCCTCCGCCTGCTTGCGCTCGGTGATGTCGCGGGCCACCTTGGAGGCGCCGATGATCTTGCCGGCGTGATCTCGAATGGGTGAGACGGTGATGGAGATGGGGATCAGCCGGCCGTCCTTGCCTTGGCGAATGGTCTCGTAGTGGTCCACGCTTTCGCCCTGCAGCACTCTATTCAAAAAGCCATCCTTTTCCTCTTGGCGGTCCGCTGGAATCAATTTGCGGATGGATGCCCCGATCATCTCATCGGCCGTGTATCCGAATATTTTTTCCGCCCCTTTATTCCAGCTTTGAATGATCCCATTCAAGTCCTTGCCGATGATCGCGTCTTTTGAGCTTTGCACGATGGCAGCCAGCCGGGCATTGGCCTGCTCGCCGCTTTTGCGCTCGGTGATGTCCGCAAACACGGTGGCGAACCGGCCGCGTTGGGGGGAGAACGCCGCCACTTGGAAATGCCGCTGCAAGACGCCGCTGTATTCCTCGAACTGCACGGCCTCGCCCGTCAGCGCCACGCGGCCATACCGCGCAATCCACGACGGTTCGGTCGCCGGCATGAGCGTCAGCACTGTCTGGTTAATCACCTGCTCCGCGCGCAATCCGATCAGGCGTTCAAAGGCGGGATTGACGCTGAGAAACCGGTAGTCCACCGGTTGCCCGGCGGCATCGCAAATAATCTCGTGCACGGCAAAGCCGTCCAGCATCCGCTCAAACAGCAGGCGGTAGTCCCGCTCGCTGGCCTGTAATGCCGCCTGCGTCTGCTTGCTGGCGGTGATGTCCTGGAAAAACCCAAACACCCGGCCGCGTGTCAGGTCCGCGTGGCCGATGGTATGGACGTTGCGCAAGTTGCCCTTGGCCGT
>Ga0316217_10006597_pt1 | contig 11399 bp, 7 predicted proteins | sample 1anoAmetaG_FD_203633 | JGI IMG/M metagenome (GOLD analysis project Ga0316217, IMG submission 203633) | Freshwater microbial communities from Trout Bog Lake, Wisconsin, USA - 1anoA | ecosystem: Environmental > Aquatic > Freshwater > Lake > Hypolimnion/Profundal zone | place: USA: Wisconsin... | reverse complement strand
GTGTTGTTAGTATAAATGAATCTTATTTTCCCGCTTCGCCTATATAATAATATAAAACCGCGAAAGATGAACTCCTTGGCTACCAAAATCCAATAATTCAGGATAGACATCCGCAAAAAAAACATAAACTCCCTCATCAAGAAGCTGCGCTATGAAGCCATCGAGAACAACCAGAAAGAACAAATCTAAGAACTCATACAAATACCTTTGCAGCGCTTCACGGCTGAGCATCTAAAACAACTTGTAGAATTCGTCAACGCTGATGAGTCCAACGCCATTTGCCACCTCGGCAATTTGATCATTGACCGGTTCGTCACTGTGGAGCTATTGCAGGATGTTGAAATCAAACTGGGTAAGAACTAGTACCTTACTTGGCTTATCAATGCCATGGCTGAGATCAACTATTGTACTAACTAGATGTTTGAGTACCTAGTCTCCAGGGTTTCAGTAAAAAAGTCAAGCTTCAATTTGTATCACGCGCTTTAGGCTCTGCAAAGGTGTCTGAAGGTCAACCCTGAGCATACTCTGACCTATATGGACAACAAATAAGAGTTAATACTAGCTTTAATTAATCATGTCCATGACTCCAACTAAAAAATCTCTATTTTGAGCCTAGGCCTGATTGTTTCTGTCACTAGCTACAGCGAATAGATGCCTTTGCAGATGTAAAGAGTAGTGGGAAAGGTACGATTTGAGAGATGTCTACTTACAGCTTTGATGAAGATCTAATCACATCCTAGAATCCTGGCAGTCCAGATAGCCAATAATTTGATGCTTAGTGGAGTCATTCTCTATGGAGTGGTCATGCGTGTGCTGGAAAACGCTGTCTCTGAAAAAGAAAGCGTCCGTTTAGAGCTTTCTTTCTACTTCAACGCTTTGGCAAAGCAAATGCCTTAATAAAAGCTGCTAGAACTGATCCAAGATCACTAACTGTTGTACATTCTCAAAGATTTGGCAGTAGGGAAGTCAAGCAAAGGTAAATACAGCAGTTAGATTAGAGGAAATGCCCTCAAGGCTATAAAAATGATTGTGGAAAGATTCAACTAAACGCAGCAAGTAGCACTAATCAAAGATCTTTATCGGCTAGGAATCGGGGAAATTATTGAAGAGATGATCGATTAGAATGAAGAAATGACCCTTTGCCAATAAATTTAATGATTGTCTCTCTTTTTTAAACTTTGTCTTTCGATAAAACAACCAATCCTTATTTAAAATTTGATCAAAATTTGATAATTTGCGCCCAATTAAAAGATGATACTTTGGTAGACTAGTACATAAATTTGAATGCTTATATTGCACAGTCTATAATTTATCTACGGATATGGACGATAGTTGGGCTATGGACCCTCCGGAATAACAACCCCCAACTCCTAGTTCAAGGGGGAGAGGAGAGGAGAAAAACGAAGAGGCAAGGTTACCAATAGACCAACAGGATAGTTGGAGTGCTCTGCCTACGAAACAACAAACTGCAGCTCGTAGCTCAAGAGGGAGAGAACAGCAAAGAAATGAAGAAGAGGAGAGGGAAGACTAAAGAAATAGGCCCATTCTTGACTTGCTTTAGGATAAGGAAGAACCGAAGAAAGCTAAGGAAAATGATAATGATTAAAGCTTCTGGCTTGCAGAAACTACAGAGACTCAAAGGCAATAGAATTTTAGAAACAACGAAAAAAGATAAGAATTCGTACCTAATACATCATTTTTGCAAGAAAATGGGTCGGCTAAAGAATTTGAGAGGGATGAACCCAATACAACTTGGTTGCCTAACTAAGAAAAAAATAAACCCAAATAAAAGAATTAAGAAAAAAAAAGTTAGTTTTAAAAAGACACTTTTCGCAGGACCAATAGAAATAGGGAGTAAGAAGAGAAGGACTTCCCAAAAAGAGGCAGCAGAAATCGATAAGAAGGAGAAAGTGAAGCTCCAAGAAGAGGAAATAGAGACAGGTAGTATCAACAAGAATAGCCAAACGGTGATAATGAGGCTCCAAGAAGAGGAAACAGGAATCGCGAAGAGAGAGATAACCGTGAAGAAGGCGACTTTAAGAAGAAAAGATTTGATAACTAATATTATGAGCCAAGATACAATCAATACGATAGAAGCAATCAATATGATAGAGGCAATCAATATGATAGGGGAGGCAGAGGCAGAGGAAGAGGAAGAGGCGGCTATTACAATAACAATAACTACAGTAATAACAACAATGTAAGATATCGTCCCAAATATGAAAATAATGAAGAATCTCAAACAAATGGCTACAACTAAAGAAACGAGAGAAGCTAGAGAAATGAGAGAAACTAAAGAAATGATAAAAATTAAAAAGAAGACAGAAACTACAACAATAGATATGAGAAGAAGAACGAAGGAAGCTACGCTAGTTCTAATAGCTACGGAGGCTCTAACAACTATGGTAGCTCAAGTAACTACAGCTATAATAGAAATTACAATCAAAAACCTAACGAAAACAACCAAATCTAAAGTAAAGTCATTCAAAAATAGTCTTAAATCTAGAAGGAAAAGCCGGAGGAAAAACAGAAGCAGACTTTAGGACTAACAGCCAAAATACCCCCCAAAGGTAGAAAATGCTGGCCCTAAAGTAGTGTAAACATACTTGGGTGCAAGATAATCGTGACTGTTAGGCATATCACCGATTTCCAATGCAAGCTTTTGGTTGTGCCTTACTCCACAGTTCAAATGGAGTACTACCCTGGGAATGCAGTCAACTCCTCTTCAGTAGACTATCGCAAAAAGATAATAAGTAAAGGTAGCGCCATCAGCAATCCTGGAACAGTCTATCTGCAGAAAGCCTTTTAGGTCTTCTAATTTGAAGCTTTAGCGTTTCTGAAGGTAGACCCATCGTAGATTGAGAATAGCTTAAGGTTAGGCATCAAATAGTTGTTACGTTTAGCTTAATTCTACGACAAACCAATAACTTTGTAAACGATTGTTTTCCCGATTTGTAGCTAACTGGGTGACCCTAGTTGGGTCATAAAGCCTTTCATGGAACAGCTGTAAAACTGCCGCAAGATAAAGTAAGTATGGATCACGACAATTGATGGAGCCACCTACGTGAAGGCAGCTGGGGTATTCACAAGTGAACTTGGCAAAATGTTCAAAGCCAATGAAATATATTTGCTTTGATCTGTATTGCTGGTAGGATGCTTACTTATAGCCTTAAATTGTATTTTGGTCATTATTTTGCAGAGCTTATGAGCTAATATTGCTGAAACTGTAACTATATAAGTCGTCCTAAAAGAGCTTAGAAATTTTAGTTATTCATAATTTAATAATGGAGCAGAAGCCTACCTCTTTGAATGTTCTGAACAAAATGGTCACCTTCGCCCACGCCAAACTCCAGGAAGAGGACTTTATTGGTGCCAAAATGGTCATTGATTCGGTCCACAAGCAGCTCAATTCCATCAACAACTCACAATTTCCTTAAGCTGAATCTTTCAAGCTCTAAATACTAGCTCAGGCCGATTTTGTGTTGAATGAAATCAAAAAGGCGAGACTGGAGAGGAGAAGTAGCCAGCCTGGGGCTAACAAGATGCAGAAAGGAGTTTGGGCAGCTTTGCTCTGAGTCCGTTTACTAGTTTGATTTGTTACATAGTATACTAATCTCTCTTATCACCACAAGTTCATTCTATAATAGTCTTTGCTGCCAAAGATAATCAAAAATGCAGAAGCGAGAAGCCCGTTTTGTACGATAATCGGTTTATTTCATATTTCTGTCTCCTGTGTTATAAGAATGAGGTTTTCTAGAAGAAGCGTTTTTTAGCCAAACTTGAAACAAAAAATATGCACATTTTTCTAGTAACTTTGTAAGCTGCATTTGCCTTGCTTTCAGAGCCAGCTGGAGTGAAATCACTCAAAATGGATTTTTCTTGATTAAGCAATTTCAATAGCTGGCGGAAATCCACACTCCAAGGGAGATGATTATATGAATCATAAGCAGATGCAACTAGTTTATTAATCATGCAGAAAGTCATTAGATTTCTTATATCTAAACGGAAGACTTCTTTTTTTCATGCTAGCTGTGTTTCGCCATATAACGCTCAGTTGCCACGGCCAGAGGCGCTTAGAATTCAGTTATTTTTTTGCTGGTCTTGATTTTGTTTTTGGATAAGTGATTCTCAGTATTTTTACGCTGGTCGATTGTTGCCATTTGGGTAGAGAGCTATTCTGGGATGGTAACCTTGTTCGTCATTTCGTGCTTTTGCTGAGGGACTCCTTCAAAGCTTTCAGGGTTGATAGTTTATACCACTGCTACAGAGTGCTGAGTGGAGGGAGAACTTCCCATGCTAATTATATTGAATGATTATATGCTAAGCTAAGCTATCTTAGCGTAAAAAAGTTGTTTTCCAGTTATATAACTATAACTCTTTAGTTGATCTTTGTGATTTACTCTTTCTTCATAGCTTCAGCTCGGACTTTGTATAATGCCTCAAAAAGCGACATCTTGCGATTTTCGGTTTTTATAACTTTAGCAAATAGGTTAAAAGTTTTTGGGGTTAATTGAACAAAGAGAAACGAATATATCAGCAGCACTGATTGTACCTTTTCTGGAATTATTCATTCACTTTAAAAGATTGGTCACGTAGGACCACCTTGTTGGACCTATCCCTCAAAACCCAATTCTCGAAGCTTTGGCCACTGCATATTTCTAGCAGTTTCTAAAGCATCTGCTTGAAAAACTATTTGACTGCAGTTGGATCATGTAAATTGAATTGGCTCAGAAATATTTTTTCCTTATTGTTTGGTATCATCTAACTGAAGTCCTCTAAAACCTGGTTGCGCCTCTATTTGCCTGAATCGTTAAGAATGATGTAGATAGGCTGAGTGGCTATTCTTTTGAAATCAAGCTGCGGCCAAATCGTGTTTTTGAGCTAAATGAGGCTTTTCTGCATATTTCAAGGGGTACCTCATCTCGGTAGATAAAGACGTAGGCTGCAACTCTATTGAAGAGATCGTTTTTGATTGCTTTGTTATTGATGATGCGAGTGGCTACTTCCCACATATGCAACCTGCACTCATAGAGTTTGTTGTCTAGCAAGTATTACTCCTTTTTCAAGCTGAAGTTGAGGTCTTCATTGAGAAACTGAGAGGAAGGAGCTCGATTGTTTAGATAGGTGTATACAAGTGTGCTTTTGCCACAGCCTAAGTCATTTCAGGTTTACTCTTTGCTCCAAAAATCAGTATCTTTAGCTTGTAGACGTATTACTGATTCAGACTTTGCATGCCAGCTTTCTGAGTTTTTGAACCTGCTATTTATAAACTAATATCTCAACGTTACTGAACATTCCAGAAATCCTTGATAGTAGGAACTAGTTAAAGTGCTTGTTCTATACAAATAGAGGAAAAAGCTCATTGCATAAAAAGATTGCAAATGCTTTATTTATTAGCACAAAGAGTGAATAAGATTGATTCCGTAAATGAAGGCAAAATGGGAAGTAATCAGGGAATAATGTATTCGTCAAAGTCTGCTCTTTATAAACTGGGACAAAAGCAAAAGCTATAGCACCTTTCATTCAAGCCACTATGATTGGTGGGCTTTCCCTATTGATCAGCCCAGCTCTTACGGCTCAAAGTACCAAGTCACTCAAGAGGAGAAGACAAGACTGATTTTAGATATAGATTTTATAACTGCGCTCAGGAGAAATGCGATTTTGGTGAGTAGAGCTTGGGGCTATGACCTTGAAGATGGCACACATTTGTAGACCGAGGATAAAGAACAAAGATGGCGAAATTGGCCTATTAGACTATACAAAATGTCAAATTCTTTGGAATTGTTTGAACAAAGAGACCTGCATAGGAACAGCATAAAATATGCTATGTGGCTGTTAGCTAAAGGCTATAATTTCACCTATGTGGGGAAAAATTTGGACGGATACTTTAAAAAGTGGTAAAATAATGCAAATCTGTGATTTATTTGTCTGAAAGATAAACTTTTAAAACTTTAAATATCGCTTTCATCGCACTAACATCTCTGACAATGAGGGGTCATCCTTCTCTAAATGAGCAGATGTGACTATGAAAAACATTAATGAGGATGACAGAGTTTAGAGATGGGCAAAATCACTGAATTAGAGCTATATTATATTAAATACTACGATTGCCTGTTTTGTTTATAATATGGATCGTCAAGATGGAGAGTTAGGCAAAATATTGTAAAAGATAGCTGAAAACCTAGTCTAGGGTAATTTCTACCTTTTGGTTAAAATTGCGAAGTAGCTAAACCCAAGGATCTCTTCACCTATTTTAGCTATCACTAAGCTATTCTAGTAAACTATGCAGCAGTCTTAACAGCTGCAAAAAGACGTCTTTTTCTATAGAGACTTCATTAAATCAATGATCAAGGGACAAACAACTGAAGATCTCATATAAAATCATTATGATATCATAGAAGTCAAGAAGCAATAGGCTTTGAACCTTTTAAAAAAGTTCAAAGAAACAGAAAAGTCAAGAATGGAAATGGAGATTCAACTGTAATAAAAATCAAAGCAGTTTGAGTCAATCAAAGCTGAGAGCAGAATAAAAGCATCAAAAGCGGACAAAGAGTTTAGTGAAAAAGAAAGTAAAATGTCACAACAGCTTTTTGACTACGAAATGGAGATAATGACTTTGAAAAATCAGCTCTAAAACCAATCATAAATAATGAAAGCTAATGTAGATAGCTAAAATTAACAGCTTGAAATAATCAAAGTAAAATAAAAAGAAAAGATTGATCTATAAAAAAAACTTAAGATAGTCGAACAAAAAGAAGAGAAACTGAAGGCATAATTGTTTTAAGCAAAAAGAGATCTTTAAAAATCTAAATTTCTTCAAAGTTAATCAACCGTTGATTCCCAAATCTTGATCGAAAAATTAAAAGAAAAGTAATAATCTGTTAAAAGCATGTAAAGTGAATACAAAAGCATTATCTCTCTCCGCTAAAAGTAAAACACTACTTTGAAGGAAGAAATAGACGAATTAAGAAATCATCTTCAATCATCAAGAGAAAGTAAGTTTGCAATGAGGACATCAAACAAGTAACTTTTTATTGACCAAAACAGCATTATTCAAAGATTGAATGCAAACTAAAGGATGGCTGACAGTTTTCACTAAACATTGATGACTAAAATTGGAAAAGTTGTTTCAATGAGTTCGCTTTACAATTTTAGTTTGCACAAAAAAGAAATCTTCCATAAAAAACTTGATGGTAAAAGGAACATTCTCTTACTTTGCTGGACAAAAGAGAAACGCATAATTGGAGGGTTTAGCTCTTTCGGTTTTACAATCAAGGGGTAAGAACATAATGGTAAGGCCTTTTTGTTTAGCTCTTACGAGGACCAAATCAAAACTTTTGAGCTCAAAAAAGGCAAAAAAAGTACCATCTACGACCCAGACTACTTAATATTTGGTAATGAAGAGTTGTGCATAGAAAAAAGAAGTGACCATTTGACTAGCTACTTTGTCAATGCCCCCAAAAACAGTCTACACTATCACTATAACAGCTTATAGGACAGATTAACATTTTTAAGCATAGGCGATAGAGGTGCTAACTCAATACAACTGTAAAACTTCGAAGTAATAGAATTGGTAATTGAGAATGATTGATTGTCTTTTAAAGTATGAATATATTATTACTTGTTTAAGATGGAACTACTGCTCCTTATTAATGGTCAAAAGTGCTAAGTCAAATTCGAAAGGCATCATACATTTGAGCGTGTGCTTGGCTTACTCAAAGATAATAAACTCATACCTAGCAATCTTTCTTTGGATAGAGTTTAAATCCAAGGCATCAATGGCAAAACATACACAAAAAATAACTTCGTTAATGAGTGTATGGTGGCACCTGAAACTAACAAATGCGAAGTAAGAATCAAGTTTTCAAACGTATCTCCTTAGTCGAGTCTGGTAAGCAAAGAAAGCATGGTTGAAGCCCCAGGGGCGAAGAAAGCCAAGATGGCGGACATTGTGAAAAGCTTTTTCTAAAAGATGTAGAAAAGAGAATTTCGCAAACTCGAGAAATACTAGAACCACCAAGATGAAATAATAAGCCTTGTCGCCAAATTTACTAAGACCTACGAAAAACTTTATGCCTTGCATCTATACTACAAGGCCAAAATCATAAAGTTGAATTGCTAGGAGGAGAAGTAACTGAAGGAGTATCGAGAAAGGTTCAGATAGGAACTAGAGAGGGTAGATAAAGAAAATGTGTACAGATCGCACTAAAGCATATAGAATGACAGTGTGTACCAGCAGAAATCATCGGTATTGCATATGGAGATCAGGGACAGCATAGATAAGGAAAAGTTCATTCTCACCTTGGAGAGTTAGCTTTAAACTAAATAAATGAAGATCAATGAAATCAAACAAGAGAGAGACCAGTTGGCCTCTGAGAGTAAGGAGCTACGTGTTCAAATCATGGAATGGAAACTTAAGTATGAACGACTGTACGATTAGATTAAGAATTAAATAGTGAGTAAAGAGAGAATTATGAAGAAATTGCAGGAAGAAATCTTTGAAAAGGAGAGAAAAATAGTTTCAAATAGCAAAATAGATAGTCAAATAGAGTTTGAAAAAGTTGAATCAGAACTCAATAAAAGAATCAAATAGCTATAAGATACAATAGCTGCGAAGAACAAGACTGTAGACTAGCACAAATACAAATACTAAAGATGCATTGATGATTTCTACAACTCTAAAAAGCTGTATGAAGAAGAAATTACCTATCTCAAGTAAAGAAACGATGCCTTACAATAATAAATATCCAAAATCAATCAAAACCACCTCTAAAGTGCTCAAAACAGTCTGGAAAATCTTCAATCATAAAACCAGATCTTACAGATTACTATCCAAGAACTCAGATAATAGCTCAAAAAGGAAAGGTTCCTGCAGATTAGTCTCCAAGAACTCCAATAATAGCTCAGAAAGGAAAAATAGCTGAATCTACAGCTAGAAAGATAGAAGTAAAGTGCTTTCAAGTAGCAGTAACTGGAAAAACAATAACTTAATGACCGAAAAAATGAGCTAAGTCAATAATTAAGGTAATTGAGGGCAAAACTAATAGAAATTTAGGAAACCAACAACAACTTAAAGATTCAAAACCCTAGGATTGAAAAAATGAACTTTTTAAGATTGAACAGTAAAAAGAGTAAACAGTCTCTAGAATAAATAACTTTCTAGCCTCCTGAGTCCAAGCTGAATGAATGCTTCCAGTAATAGATAGCGGGGCAGTTTTGCCAAAAAATGTAGCTTTATCTCAAAAAGAAGCTAGTCAATATATCAAGTTTACTTTACCATCCCTCTGATCTCAAGTTTCCAGCCAAGAAAATACTGAAGCAAATCAAAGGGAAGGAAAACTTGCTGCTGATTTGCTTGACAGCCTAGAAGAAAGTTATTGGAGGCTTTACTTCTCTTCCTATTGATAGCGAATGCAGTGCTTAAGAAATAAGTAACTGCAAAGCTTTTCTTTTCAATATTGAGCGTCAAAAAGTTAACATTTTCTCAGTCAAAAACAAAAAGAAGCCAGTAATATACGACTAAAACTTTTTAATTTTTGGCCTAGAGGATATCAGCCTAGATTATGAAACTTTAATGATTTGCAGCAGATTTGTAAGCACCAGTAGCCTTGAAAACGTATCATTCTCCGACACAATTGGGAGAAGAAAATACTTTTTGAGTGAAAAACAAAGCTAGAAAGTGCAGCTTGCTTCATACTGGTTGTTTAAATGTACCCTCGAATGATTGACTATCTGCATTTGCTTCTTATATAACTATACATTCTGAGAAACCATCATTCTAACTTATCTCTGTTTTTTAGGCAATAAAGTGCAATAAAACCTAAAGGATCCTAAGGCCTGAGAATGTCTACTTGCCTCAAAGCTCCTTAAAGCACTGGGAGTAAATGCTTCTTCAAATATTCATAGTTGGTCTCTTTGGGTTTTTATACTCCAACTTACTCCACATTCTATTCTTGCTGCGCTTAACCTTTCTCAACCTTGTTGATTTAGCCTGCTCTCTGGCTCTAAAGAACTTCAATAGCTTTGATGAAGTAGTCTGCATCTTTGAGGTACTAAAATGGGGTTACTTTGTAGACAAAGCTACGATGATCACTCAGAAGTTCTCCAGTGCAACTGTAAACTTTGACTTTGTCTGCGTTGGTAAAGTAGATTTCCTGAGTGAGGTAATCAGAAGGGTCGATAACTAGCAGTTTCAAAGGATTTATTTCGTAAATGCAGGCAGATTAGGCCAGTATGGCATGACTGACAGCATAAATCTACTCTACTCCTTGGCAAAGCTTCACGCTTCTGAAACTTTTGAACTCTTTGTTAGGAATCATTTACTTTGCTTGAACATTTCTGGATCTTTCTCTTCTGCAACGGATAGTGAACCGTAAGTTGCGAACAACTAATCTCCCAGTTCGTAAAACACAGTTTGGTGAGTTTCCTCTACTAAGAAGTTATGGGTGCCTTTGCTTCCGTCCCATTTGATGGCTGGAGTTCCATTGCGGCCGTTGAACAGTGGATGCTCTCCTCCGAAAAACTTATTGAGTTCATTGATGGTTTAATGATGGCTGTCCTTCAAATTGCCTTTTAGAACTATCGCAAACTCTCTTTTAAGTTTCTTGAGGTTCATGAGTAGCTTGAAGAAGGCTGGCAGTATTTGATATTTTCCAGTTTTGTTGAAATATGCGAGGAGTTGATCGTTGGGGTCAGCTCCTTCTTTGATGGCTTCAGCTAGGGTTTTGGGTAAGGTCTAAATAAACATTTTCTTACAATGTTTTTGATATTCTTCTAAATTTCTGATTTGGCCTTTGAAGCTGGTCCTTTGTTAAGGTTCAAAATAAGTTTTTAGTACTCCTCTTTGCTAGGTTTGAGGTAGTCATCCAAGTAACTTTTATAGGTGATAAGGTCGGGTTCAGGTGCCTAGATACTGAGAGTATTGACAGCAATTTTCCACCCTGTGATTTTATCAGGGTCAGCTTTGTCATTTTTCTAGAGTTTACCCCAAACCCAGCTGGCGCAGAGATGGTAAACCTGAATAAAGGTTGAGATACAAGGTAGTCTTTGTCTTGGTTGGTGGGCAACTTTAGAACTGAGTCAACATCGAAGTGGAGGATGAGTTTTTTATTCGGAGTAAAGGAAGTGTTGGCTTTCATTTAAATGCTAATATAAGTTGCAATTTATAACAAGCAGTCCACATCTATTACTCAACTTTATAAATGTGAGGACTTTAATTAATAGCTTGGAAACAAAGAAAAGTTTTCGTTGAATTCTATCTACAATATATTCATTGTCTTATTGCTATGGATATTTTCAGGAAATAACAAAGGGGTTGGGGTTGGGGTTGGGGTTGGGGTTGGGGTTGGGGTTGGGGTTGGGGTTGGGGTTGGGGTTGGGGTTGGGGTTGGGGTTGGGGT
>Ga0316217_10006596_pt1 | contig 11402 bp, 9 predicted proteins | sample 1anoAmetaG_FD_203633 | JGI IMG/M metagenome (GOLD analysis project Ga0316217, IMG submission 203633) | Freshwater microbial communities from Trout Bog Lake, Wisconsin, USA - 1anoA | ecosystem: Environmental > Aquatic > Freshwater > Lake > Hypolimnion/Profundal zone | place: USA: Wisconsin... | reverse complement strand
AAGCTGGAGAATCGTCCTCGTTGGGCCACCGCTTATAGCTCCGCTTCTGCGTCAAACTCCCCATCTCCGAGCCTAACCGCATCCGCATCCAAGCCGAGCGGGAAAGTTCACCCAAACCGACCTGCCAGCTTTCTCCTCCAGGTCGTCCTGCTCCTGCTCGAAGCTCCCACCGAAACCATCCGGCCCGTTCTCGACACCATCCTCGCCGACCAGGCAGCCCGCGAGGAAGCCACCAAGCGCCGGCGCCAGCAACACCTCGTCGAGTTCGCCTCCTGAACCTGACACCGCCCCGCAACTATCCGGACTTTCCGGATAGTTGCCCCAGGCTGACTGCTTCCCCGTTCCCCATCCATTTGGAATGAACCTCTTCCCTGCATAAGGCGTGGCAGACCCAGTTCGACCCAGGTCGAACAATGACCACCCACTTGCGGCATAAGGTTCAGAAGACGGCCAGACCTTTAAACACCCTGAATCGTCTCATCGCAGGCAATGAAACAGTTGCGAAGCCTCTCAATTTCGAGAGAGGTGAATCCATTGCTTACGCACAACTTCTCCCATTTTGCTCTCACGGTCCTCTGCATCATCTGAGCGATGGAAATGCCTTCGCTCCGTGACAGGCCAAAACTTGCTACATCGGTCAATGCGTTCTCTATCGTCGCCCGGCGTCCATTGCGACCGACACCGATAGCAAGATCCCGCTCCGTACCTACCTGAGAAAATGAGACTATATCGTAGCCGGGCGACAACCTCCAGCCGCGGCCGTCCCACAGAAAGCCGTGATTACGCAGGTGGTCGTCGTTGTTGTTGCAGAGAATGTTGAACACCATTCTGCGCCAAAGCTGTTTCAGATCTTCTGTAGGCTCTGACCCAAAGCGACGCAACTGATCCGCCAGTCCACGGTAGCTCTGCCGTGACGACTCGCTTTCATGGGTGCCCAGGATTGTCAGTCCCGAGATAAAGGGGAGGCGACGGTATCCTGCATCGTTCGGTACCCGGTCGAAACGCTCAATCAGGTAGATGTCTTGCCCGAGTGCCTTTTCGAGCCGAACCGGAGGTACCGCGATGCCTACCTGTTCAGCCAGCTTCATCGTGACAAATTCGATGCGGCACATTGGACTGCGATCATCGGCACGGCCAAACTTCGCGATCCATTGCCTGCCGTCGTATTCCGTGGTTGCCTTCGGCCGAGCCCCACCGAGAGAGGACCCGCGCAAGAGGAAACGCCGATACTTCCTGGGCAAACCCTCAGCGGTATCCAGTTCACGGACAGCTTCAATCATCCCCGCTAAGTTGAGAGTTTCGCCTTCAACCTGCTCCTCGGCCCACGGAACAATCCGCCGCGGTCCGGACAGATCTGTACCGAATGCAAGCGCACCAACGCGAGATTCTCCTGTCGCCACCAGGTAATCGAATTCCGAGAGGGCCTGTGCGCCGGCGGCGCGATCCATCAGATGGCGGCCCCAACCGTCAGGGGCTGCATCCCGAATACCGTTGAAGAGGAAAAAGCCTTCTTCGGTGATGTACTCCCGGTCTGCGTCAGGGGCCGTCAGAGGCAACTGAACGGGATCGACCGCCAGTCGGTCTTCGCGCTGAAGATACCGCCGGCCATACCGAAAACGCGCCGCTGCCTCGCGGCCAGTACCACTTGTTTCCAGTATCCCGGCGGGAACTGGACCTTCTTCCAGAAAGACATAAACGTAGGCTGTTGGCATCGCTCACTCAAAAATCGAATTTGTCCGTTCGTTTAGTTGATCTCCGAAAATCGCGCGGCAGCTTCTTGATGTCTTCTTGAAGAGCTACTGTGTCGCTTTCCGGTGTGACCAGGTCACCGAGGCGCCGGTGAAGGCCCAGGACCCAGAGTGCCGTGGCTACGATTCCGATTCCCACGGCAGGATCGCCCTTTTCCATTCGTTGCACCGTTTTCAGGTTCACCATCATGCGCTCCGCCATTTCGCTCATGGACATGTGTCGCCGCTTGCGGGCGACAGCAATGTCCTGACCCAGCTTCTGGATCTGGCTGGTCGCGTTTTCGGATAACGCCGGGTATGCGCGAGTCGCTCTGGCCATAGGCATATTATACCCATATATAGGGTATTTGTAACGCTATTATCCTTTATATAGGTTATTTAAGGAAGCAAACAAGCTCCCGCCGATCTTAGGTCTCACATCAGTTAACCGAGCTGCGCGGCTCTCTCCGAGCGACAAGGAACCATCCGTATGCACAGCCAAATTCATGAACTTGAAGGCTTTTGGGATCGGGTCAATTTCGCTAGTGCCGTTATCGCAAGAAATGGCAAACCGACTCGCAATTTCGATACATGCTTTGAGATGTATGACGGGGATGCCGTTGCCGCTGCTGTGGTGCGGCGTGCGAAGGCCAACCCGGACGGACCCTTGGCGCGAAACCTCTTCCCGCGCTACCTCGGCCCCCTTGCGATCGAAAGCTACGAAGCCACCAAACACCTGAGCCGGAAGCAACTCGAACAGCACGCCGCGGGCCTGCGCACGGAAGCTATTCGCGCACGCGATGCTTGGTGGGCTGCCGAACGCGCTGCAGGAAGACTGGCGCCGCAGCCCCGGAAACAAGCATAGCGCCACATTTTAGTCGTCCACTGGCTTCGCCGACCCGCAGTGCATGAAACGGGCATCTCGTATTCATCCTTTGTTTTGTTGAACTTGCATGGTTGTTTCTTTCTAGAAGTCTGCCCGCGAGATTTATGCTAGTGTGCCTGGAGGGCCACATCTCTTCCCTACAAATGTGCGCGGGCAGAGCCTTCGATGCCGGCTACCTGAACCTGAATGCCAACCCACGCATTGTCCAGCACCCAGGAATCCACCCGATGCCAAGACGAAAGTCATACTAGCGGAACAACTCTTGGCAGAAGGGCTGGGCTGAGGCGAGCGATGAGCCCAACTTCTCAGGAATGTCTTGTCGTTAGAAAACCGGACACTTCCGGATCGGCAATATGCCAGCTGATCAATTCGATGAACACTGAAGCATTCTCTGCACCGTCCTGTTAGAACCCATGCCCCTGGCGTTCGGCACTACTGCCCAAAGGTGCTTTCCATCCAATGCGGTAGCTCGGCTGCCGATAGTTGAATATAGCGAAGCGTTGGCCGAAGATCACCGTGCCCCAGAGCACGAGATACAAGCACTACATCGCGGCTTTGTCGGTGCAATGCGGTCGCAAAACCTACGCGAAAAGAGTGAATGGTCAAAGTAGATCGAAGTCCCGCAATTGCCTTCCAATACTGGAACCTGCTCTGGACTTGGCGAGTAGTAAGACTCTCGTCAGCGCCTCGTCCGGGAAACAGCTTACCGTTTATGATCTTTCTTCCAGGCCCGCAGTATTTTAGAAGGCTTTCAAGCAGCAAGCCAAGCCGCGCTATCACATGCACAGTTCGCGGCCGCCCGCTTTTGCCGTTCTTTACCTGCAAGGTTCTTGTGGCTGCGTTGTAATCCTGTTCAGCCAGTTGCAAAGCTTCGGCTCTGCGCAGCCCGGTGAAAGCATACAGCGCGAAGAGTGTTTCATCTCGAACCCGCAGAGGATCGCTCGAATGGCGAATCGCCCTAAGAAATGAGTGAACCTCGTGCAACGTCATGGCTTGAGTGGGCACAGATTCAATGTTCGATCTCCCCAATAACCGGGCGGGATTCGCCGGTATCCTTTTGGTCTCGACCGCCCAGCCAAAGAATCCCCTGTATGCGCTTCTATGGCGATTCAAAGTTGTTTGCGAGCGGCGTCGAGGCTGACCATCAATTGCCGTCAAGCCAGCAACAGTCGCATTGAGCAGCGTGGGGGAGACATCCCGCAACGGGATGTCCGCTCCCATTCTTCTTCCAAGCAGCGCAAGGCTCTCTCCATAGGAGCCAATCGTGGTTGCCTTCCTTCCAGACGCCCTCAGATATACGAGGTAATCGACGACAGCGCAGCAAAGCGCCTGTGTTCCGTGATTCTTGCCATCCATCAAATAATCATGTTCCTTGCCATGTTCGTGAAAAATTGTCCCGCGCGAATTCAAAGCCATGCAACTCTCCTTTGGCAGCCCAGCATCAATTCGGCGCCATGAACCAGACACCTCAGATTCAGAGAACCAGGCGTGTCGAAAAGGGCTTTGGGAGCCAAACAGGCGGAGCGCTTGCGACATTCTGTCAGAGAAATTGACAAGATCGGCGGCAGGATGATCCCTGGCTCCTGCCAATTCGGCGATCTGCCGGTTGATTTTCGTATTTCGTCAACCGCGGCTGTTTCTCCACGTTAGTATCCATCTCTGTTTGGAATGATTTACGCCAAGTGCGCGAGCGGTCGGCCAAGAAATGTCGAAAATCGATTTTCGACAAACGCTTCGATGCGTGTAAGTTATTGATGGATCGAGGCTTGGCCGCCAAGCCTCGATTCATCTCAATCCTAAGTCTAGTATTTTCTATTGTTTCCGACTTCCCATAATACCTCTACTGCGACTTCAGTAAGATTGGCGACGGTCTGACGCTTTCATAACTCAAAGCTATAACCGAAGCACCCGTACCTTAGTACAGTGTTGATGTGATTGTCGGATAGTTAGCGGGAGTGGGAACCATGCAGAAGCGAAAGGAAGCGACAAGTCGAAGGAACCCATAGTAGCTCCCAAACCAAGGGAAGCCCGGTCTTGCAGAAGCCCAGTTTAAAGCCGGGGGAAATTCCAAATGAAAACGTGGGATAATGTTCGTCGGCTTTGGCCCCTTTGTCAAGCCGATTCCAAGGAGCGTCAGAGCTGTTCTGATAGGCGCTGTGCGCCTTCCTCTATTGGTAAGGCGGCTCTTGCAGTTCCATCTATCTTTCTGTATTCACAACAGTTACGACATCTTGCCACACCTCTGGAAACTTGTGCGCCATGTAGAGTTCCTTCTGCTTGCAATCGAATTTCTTGAGTTTTCGGAACATCCGCAGTGCCTGAATCAAGGTGTCGATTTCGTCACGACGTAATCCGTACTTTTGATGCCACAGTGCCAAGACCATCTTTACATCCGCCAAGCTCACCTGGTTGCCGGCTTGTTCGGCAATGCGCTCCGCTTTCTTCAGCCACCGCCAGGAAAGCCCCGGCTGACGGTTACCTTCTATATAGAGTTTTCCCATAATCATCTCTCCATGAGCACCATCCAGGCCAATTCTCATCCATCGTGAAATCGCAATCCCCGTAAGCAACCAACGCCGCGCCTCTGAGTAGTAATGTTCTCCAAGCCTGTGAACAAAGCTGCCGATATTGGCGCAGCACGCCTCCACCCCCTCATAGTTCTCCGTGAGCAAATAGGCCTGAAGCGCCTGAAGCAGTTGGTTAATTGCTTCGAGATGGCGACCTTTCTTTGTAAGGTACATGCTCGTCCGATATGCCAATAGTCCGAGTGTGGCTCTATCGCCGCCACTCTCCGCAAACTTGCTAGCAAACCTCAATGCCTTAAGAGTCGCCTGATCGGACACTGGACCGCTGGACCCGCGCGCGTGAGACCAGGCAAGAGCCAAATGGTAGCGAGCTTTCAGCACATCGTCTCGGACTGAATGCACAAGACGTGAGCTTTCACCGAGAGTTCTGAGAGCCGCCTGAAATCGCCCAATACGATAGAGCACATCAACAGCACCGAGACATGCAATCAGACGGAACTTTGCGGAGAACCTGCGGTCGCCTGCCATACGAAGCAACTTTGAATAGGCATTGTCCTGCGACCGTCCTCGTTGCCGTGATCCCACGAGCCTGCCTTGAGAAATGAGCCACTGTGCGCGCACATAGGAATGTGTGAAGCGCAGTAGCTCTGCCCTCTCAGTGGGCGGTTTTGGACGACGGAGCCGGAGTTGCCGCTGTACTTCTGAGATTGGAACGTCGAATTCAATTGCAGAAGGGGCTATTCGTAGTCGATAAGGCCCAGCCCACCGTGTTTCTGTGGCTACAAGCTGGACTTGTGTTCGCTCAAATGCCTGCAAATACCGGCCAACATTTGTCGCAATGTGGTCTTCAGCCTTGCCTATCCAAGTGGGCAAATGCCCTATATCTGCGAGCGTTACCCATGCCCCGTCAGGTTGCTTTTCCCGCCTATTGATTGCAAGAAGCGCCAACCATTCAAAACGCATCTTCCGACGGCTTGAAAAGAGCCACCGGCCGTTGAGCCGCAGGTTCTGCCTCTCGAACGAAACTAGCAATTTCGGCATTGAGCTTAAGGAGGAACTGTAGGAAGTGTAGACGGGGAGTGGATTGCGCGCAATCCCGTACTTCGCCACACTGGCACACAGGAGACAAATAACCGCGAATCTCAGCTATCCATCCCGGACAGCAAGATCGCCGTCAACATGTGTCTCGGCTGCGGGTTTGATTTGTCCCGGATCGGAGTTCACCATGGCCAAATGTTTTCTGACCGGTATCGAGATGCAGATGGAAAGCGCCTACCTTCTGGACCAGGGTGCGGCCCGGCGCGCCTTGCGCAGTCTGAAGGAGCGCGCTTCGGTCCTGGAAAGACTGCTGGCACAATTCACTCCGAAGGACTCCGTTGAAGTATTTGACTACCACACCAGGAAACCGTCCGTGAGGCAAGAGAGAAGGCTGGCCTGCCAAAGCGTCGCTGTGGCACTGTCGGCTTCTTACCCTGAGACGCCTCTCTTCATTACTTGGCCGGAATTTAAGGCAAGGTGCAAAGCCGCTAAGGCCAAGCTGAATGGAAACGGAACCGCCGAAAGTGCTGTGACTCCGAGTTCCCTGACGTTGGACGTTCCAGGACAAGGCGAATTGAAGAACCTGAAGCTGGCCGGAAAGGAGCAGGTGCAAGAACAGAAAGCCGCTGGGGCAACCAAGAAAGCTAAGAAGGGAGCCCCCCGTGCCGGTACTGAGTGAAACCCTGACAATGCTGGGCAGCGGATTGGACGCCCCCGCGCTCATTCTTCGCGAGGCGCTACGCTTTAAGACTCGATCCGGATCGCTCATCATCCAAGATACGACCGGCAAAGGCGCAGCGATTTTGTCTCCAGGCAACAAGATGGGCCTGGACCGGCGGCGAGTAATCTGGGTTGACCTCGCAGACCGCCGCCGACCTGTTTCATTGTTTCAAATCCGGCGTTCAGCTCATATGCGAGCGATCTGGACCAGGGTTCTGAAGTTGCTCTCGGTAATTGCAAAAGCGAATATCCCCGATGACGTTTTGAATTGGGCAGCAGAGGCGGCATATTCCCTTTCATCGGACGGCTCTGTTGGACTCGGTGCACTTTTTCGTTGCCTGTCTTCCTCCGAAACGCGTCACCTGTTTTTGGAGACCAGGATCGAGCCATCTGGGCTTGGCAAGATCATCGACCTCCTCACATGGGCGCTTTCATTTCCTGGTGTATATGGGATCTCGGAAGGCGACAACCGAGGAAACATACTCGACGCTTTATCAAAGCCATCCGTGCTATGGATCGAGTCCGCCGTTGAGCACTTTGAGCCCAAAGAGCATCTGGTAGTGCAGGTTCTTCTTGAGGCTGCATTGGAAGACGCGCTCCGAACGATGGGGGAAGCACCTGACCGCTTCCACGAAATAATGAAGGGCTTGACCCTGCTTCATCTATACCCTGAACCTAGCGTCACTTTACCCATTGAAAGCTGGGTTGAATCCCACTTGGGATTGGTCCGGCACGTTTCGGTCTATCATCTGCCCTTCGGCAGTTCTCTCACTTCTCAGGCGTTATCATGGGCGCAACGTAGCGAAACCCTGTGGCTAACGGGACAGAAGATGGAGATCGATCCCAAGTACCACTCCAGTTGGATATCGGAAATCGAAGCCGCCCGCATAAAGACCTTAGTCAGGGGAGAAATATGGATTCGCTCCAACCGCTCCGGCAAGGCCCTTGTTGCGAGATCTCGCGATAGAGCATCTGATCTCGCGCTAGGCGTGCGCTTGCGCAGCAATGCTGCACGCAGGAGGCGCATCACATCTACCGATCAGATCGCCGCGTCAATCAAGTCGCTGGCCAGTCCACCAGGAGCGCATCGAGACTTGTACGAAAAGATTTGCGACATCGAGACCTTACGGTCAGGATGGTTCCGCGTTCAGGAATCAAGATCGAGGGCAGTAGGGGTCGATGGAATATCTACAACGGCCTTCGGCACGATTATCGAGAGAGAACTGAACACACTCAGCGAAGAATTGCGTTCAGGTCGCTACACTCCGCGCCCACTGCGCAGGATTCAAATCCCGAAACCAGACGGTGGTGTTCGCAATCTGGGAGTAGCGTGCGTTAGGGACCGGGTTGTGCAAGCTGCGTGCCTCTCCGTTCTGGAGCCAGTATTCGAGCCTACGTTCAGCAGGTTCAGCTATGGCTTTCGCCCTCATCGAAATGCTCATCAAGCCGTCGCCGTCGCAAGATCGATAGTTGCAAGTGGCCGCCAATGGGCCGTGATCGCGGACATACGAAAATGCTTTGACAACATCGATCATGACGTTCTGCTCAGCACTTTGGGGCTTCGGATTGCTGATGAGGAGTTTTTGACACTGATCCGTAATTGGCTAACGGTCGACATTTCTGAGCTTGGTGACATGTTCCCAAACGAAATCGGCGTCCCGCAAGGCGAATCTCTGTCGCCGCTCCTGGCCAATATATACCTCGACACTCTGGACAGACACTTTGAAATGCTTGGCATTCCATTCGTTCGCTACGCGGATGACTTTGTCATGTTTGCACACAGCAAAGAGGCAGCGGAGGACATTTGCCGGCGTCTGGCAGATTTCCTCCATGATATTTTGCGGCTTGAACTCAAACCAGCGAAAACATTTTACGTTCACGTTTCAGAAGGCTATGACTTTCTCGGCTTCCATGTTGCAAATTCTTCAATCATCGTGCAACCTGCCCGCATCGAGGTCCTGCTGCAGCACATTTCTGCCCTGATCAAGGAACTGGCTGCATCAGCTGGAGCACTCGACAAAGTCTCTCAGTGCCTCACGCGCTTCAATTCAATCACCAGGGGATGGCGGAACTACTTTCTGCTACCGGGAGAACAGTCGCTTTCAACCCAAATGCGAGACCTCGACGACCGAATTGAACAGGTTGCCTCAATTCACCTGCCGGATTCTCTCAGACAGAACCCGGCATGGGTGTGCCGTGAGCGCGTATCTGTGAGCCCACCTCGCGCTGACCAAGTCACTGGCAGCCAGCCCACAGCAAAGGCTTTACAGCCAGCCTCTGGATATCCCCAAGACGTCCCATACAATGTTCCCCCAGCTTGGATGCGCCGAAGCAGCGAATCGAGTGACACCGACTCTCCGAACGTGGAACAGGTCCGGGGCGGAGCCGTAACTTCCAGCGGTGTTTCCGGTAAGGTGTCTCCTTTCCTTTCGACAATGCTTGAAGATGGCGACAGACTTTATGTTCTGACGCATGGTGCATACCTGACTGCCGAGGATGAAGACGTTGTTCTAAAAAGAAGGCGCCAAGAAGTATACCGGCGCCCCATGAATCAAATCAGCCTTATCTACTTGCAGGGCTTCGGCATCAATATTTCTGTTGATGCTCAGGTGAAGTTGGCCAAACATGACGTCTCCGTCGTCATCGCACCGCCACTTGGAAATCCGATTGCGGTGATCAATCCTATCGAAACAGCACGATCATCCATCCGCCGATTACAGGTTCTGCGCCGAGAGGAGCCGGACGTTCTGAAAGTCGGCCTCTCCATGATTGCAGCCAAAGCGTCAAACCAAGCCGCGGTTCTGAAGTACTTTGCGAAGTATCGCAGCCGCGTTGCCCCAGAAGTCGCCAGCGGAATGAGAGAATCAGCCGACAGGATCCTCGAACTGTCTCGAAATATCTCGCGACTTGATACTCGCGAGGCTAGTGTTCGTGGAGTCGGCATGGGCCTAGAAGGGAGAAGTGCTGCCATCTATTGGAGTCAGTTGTCTTGCCTTGTTCCAGAAGATCTTGAATTTGATGGGAGGATGACATTTTCTGCCCATGACCCTGTCAACCAATGCCTTAACTATGTGTACGGGATTCTATATGGAGAGGTGTGGCGTGCAATCTCGAAAGTTGGACTCGACCCGTATTTTGGGCTAATCCATGGATCCCTTCGAGATCAGGGAAGCCTTGTCTTCGACCTGATTGAGGAATTCCGAGCACCGTTCGGCGACAGGGTTGTATTTGGAATGCTTGGCAGGGGCTTTAGGCCCGGAATCGGAAAGAACGGCCTTCTTCGGTCCAGCACAAAACATGTATTGGCGCAGAGCTTCTCGAAGCGATGGACCAAACCCATGTATTACCGGTCTCGCCTTCTCGCCCCGGTAAGTTTACTAGCAGCTCAGGCCAAAAGCTTAGCAGGCGCCTTCCAGCGGGAGAATGGCTACCATCCCTACCGGATGCGATGGTGACTGCTGTCGTGGCATCCCGAAGCCTAGTTCAGAAAACTGGCTCCACGACTCTTCATCGTCAGGCTCCACTTCTACCCAGCCCTCGATGACCAGACAGTAGGAGATCCTCTATGGACAATCCAGTATCCTGCAATGCCCGCCGCACATACTTGGCCGACACAATCCTCAAGGATGCCGGCTGGCTTTTTGAAAACGGCTTTAAGGTGCCGGCGCAACCGCAGCGCTTCACCGCCGTTGAGCGGTCGAGCGGCGACATCATCTGGGCATACGAAGCCGACACACTCCAGTCTCTCGCCAAAAACATTGAAGAAAGCGAAACTGTGGGCGTCGACCAAGTCGACGTGTATGACCTGGACCGTCCGGGAGTTCAGTTCGTCCCCGAGCGGAAGATTGTCGCGTTCTTCCGCTCCGACGAGCGCGTTGAAATCCCTAACCCGCATCGGTCTCCAGCGCCGCAGGCGTCGCCGGACAATCCGTGGGAAGAACACCCCGAATACCCGATGTCCGACTGGCGGTACGAGGTTGCCAACGAAGACACGGTCCGCGGCTATCAAGATTGGGTCAGAGCCAAGCTGGATGAGTAGCAGCCCCGTGGCCTGCCCCCAGGACACAGGCACCGGACCTCCGGCCCCGATCTACCTCCACCGCTACTGCTGCACCAGTCGTCGATGCCCTGGCCCGGCACTCCTCTAAACCGACCTTCTTCCCCCACCTTCAAAACGCGAGTAAGCCATGACCCCTTCTGACCTTATCGAAGCGCTCAACTGCGCGCTTTGCGAACACATCCCCGTGCACATTTGGGGTGCCCCCGGCGTCGGCAAATCCGACATTGTCCGCGACCTGGCCGTTGCGCGGAACGTCAACTTCATCGACCTGCGCGCCGTTCTGCTCGACCCCGTCGACCTGCGCGGCCTTCCCTGCATCGACGGTGACACCACCAGGTGGCTCGTGCCCAACTTCCTGCCCCGTGAGGGAAAGGGCATCCTCTTCCTCGACGAGTTGACCTCGGCGCCGCAGATGGTCCAGGCCGCTTGCTACCAGCTCGTGCTCG
>Ga0316217_10006595_pt1 | contig 11403 bp, 6 predicted proteins | sample 1anoAmetaG_FD_203633 | JGI IMG/M metagenome (GOLD analysis project Ga0316217, IMG submission 203633) | Freshwater microbial communities from Trout Bog Lake, Wisconsin, USA - 1anoA | ecosystem: Environmental > Aquatic > Freshwater > Lake > Hypolimnion/Profundal zone | place: USA: Wisconsin... | reverse complement strand
TAAACATGAAAAACGGTACTTTGACTACAGCCTAAATGCTTGCGATTGGACTGGATTTTGAGCCCAAATTCATAGTTGACAGAATGCTCAAAGGTTCTTTCAATTTGGCTCCAACTGCTGTTGATCTATAGAAAATCAAACAAGGAGATGTGATTGTATCTTTTCATAGAGATTTTAGTGTCCTCACCTGTCACGGAAAGGCAAGATTCCCAGGGCTTTTTTCTTGGCTTAATACTGGTTAAAAGTTTATGGTTCATGTCCCTGAAGGCCACTTCCTCTTTCAAGGAGGAAAGCAGCTTTAATGGCTAACTGGAGGCTACATAACAGCAAGTTTTCACGAAGTGGTCTACTCAAGCGAAGTATAGGAAGCAAAGAAAAGAGCAAAGGAGCAGGGAAAGTCACTTTGGCGAATATCTTCAACAATGTTTTCCGACTGCTAGCCAAGTGTCTTATTGGAACCTCACCCAAATTTTGCTTCATAGAGCGCACTTAAGCTTTATCCGCCCATTACAGCTCGAGAACAATATCAGTCAGAGTTAGACTATCTGCTTTAGATGAAGTGATCATTTATTGTATTGCCCTACAGTTGAAACCAATCCCATATTAATCGATTTATCACTGCGTCAATCGGATTATTTTGTTTAATAGATAAAATGCAAAAATTTCACAGCTTCCAGCTCCCCAAGGTAACTCGCTAGTAAAACCTGCACCCAGAGGTCTAGAACCTAAACTAGCATGCTGCTGAAGAATCCCTCTTTGAGATATCTAAACTAGACGAGCATCGCATCCACTATCGTGAGAATATTTTGAGAGATCTTAGCAGACAAGCCACGAATCTAAAGCGTTATTAAAAATCGTCGCTCAGCGTATCAAAAAAGAAGGAAGTGCAATAAGTTCCTGCTTTAGATTTGAGAACTTTTCGACAGACGTTTTTGTAGCATAACAATAACTTCGAAAGTTTAGGACTCAGTAATTTTTCCATTAGTCAGCCAGTTTTGTCATTATTGATAATCGTAAAGCAAGAAGAAATCATTCGAAATAGGCATAGCCCAAATCGGAAAGGGGCTCATTGCATTAGCAGATTAACAGGAAGGCGAAATATTTGTTCAGAACAAGAAACAAATCGAAGAAACACCCTTAAAATGAGTCTTTATTTGGTTAGTCGTTTTATTGCTCAAAAATCCATTCAGCTGCGGCAGATGAAAATTGATTTTTTGTTTTTATGCTTTATTGAGTAGGAACATTTCAAGTTTCGGAAACTGGTAGTAACCACCAAAATAAAAGCATTTGACTACTAATGTTGTCAATCACACTTGGGGTTGATAGTTTTATATTCAGAGTTGAGTAATCGTATCAGGTCTGCCTCAATGATTTATAGAGAATATAAGCTGATTCAGATCAATTGCTTTACACTATCTCTGCGATAGCGTTCTAAGCTACAGCTATTTGGGTGCAGTATTGAACCATCTTCTCCAAAATCTTTTCCTTTTTGTGCTCTCTCATGATCACATCAGCTTCCTACCTTTCGGATGAGTGAGCTGCCTTTTTCTCGAAGTAGCGGAGATCGTGATACTGCTGGAAGTGTGCCATAACTTATTTGAGCTTGAAGGTGATTATCTTTTATGATGCGTTCTGCTGGGCTTTGGATTCTGCGTACAGAGCCAAAAGGACTAAGTTATGAGGGAAGTACAATTTAAAGCTTCATGCATATTCGCTGCTTTTACGATTCTTGAAGTATCCATTGAGTCGTTCATCTGGAAGACCAGAAGGTTGTCCATGGTTTTTTGGTGGGAAATTATAATTCTAATTAGCTGATGACCTTACTTCCAACTTATAAAAAGCGCTTCAAACAAATATCCAAAAGTTTCAGTTATTTTATTTAAATCTTATTGAGGTTAGCCATATGAAATCTTTTCTCAAAGAACCAAGCATTTTATTAGCTTATCTGTAGGGTGAAATTTTCCTGGAATTTAGGTAGTTTTAAATGAAATTAGAGAGATATGCAAGAGTCGTCTCAAAATCTATTTCTAAATCCTTTAGTGAATCAAATAATAAAGAATATTAGCATTTTTGTGATTTTATTGACAAGCAACAGCTAGTTTTGACCCAAGTAGAACAATGTAGAGGAACTTTCTAACTTTAAATGGCAGCTTTTCAATAAGTAAGCTGAATTTACTTAAAAACCTATTACAGTAACATAATAAATATTTCAATTAATATGCAAACTTCTTGTATTAATCTACTATATTTAATTCTTTGTCAAATATCATGGGTTCAATTGGAAGTGGTTCTGCAGTTGTGTCTGCAGCCGGATCTGCAAGTGTCTATAGACCGTTAAAGCTAATGAGTGGTTATGGCTTCACAAATGTCCAATCTCATGAATACAAAGACTGTGACATCTATGTTTGTACTGCTTACAATTCTCTTGCTGAAAGTACTTTCCTTAATATACTTGGTGCCAAGCATTGCGCTGTCAAAATTGAAGTCAAGTCAGATAATCCAAAATTTAAACAAAAAAATAAGCTTAGTGAGTTTTGGCTTGAAGCTTCTCGAGATTAATAATCAAAATAAATGATAGTTAGTACTTCAGATCGATCTTCTTTTAAAGCTGACCCTTTATAAGTAACGCAGTTTAACTTTTAATTGTCTTAGGATAAGGTAATTACAAAAGTATCAAAAGTATTAAAACATCTGGAATCCTACATTCAAAAATATAAAGATTACGATCCTGTCACGAATAACTGTTTTGATATAGTTGCGGAAGTATTTATTGCGTGCGGTCAACCTCTAAGTGCTGAATTTGTTCGAGATGCCAAAAAGAAAGAAATATTCGGTTCGCTGACATTTATTAATAATTTCCAACGATTATTTGGATTACAAAAGTATTACGCTGATAAATAATATGTGAGGCAATACATACTTCGCAGAAGAAGTGAAGGGTGGATTATAGAAGATGATTGCAAAATCATCAGCGCACCGCCAACGAACTGAGGATCTTTGCAATATGCATACAAATGATCTCAAATGCATCAATTAAGATAAATATTGCTATTTAGAAGACTGAACAAATCATTGACGTTCTATAATCCCTGTTATTCTATCCAAAACCACAATCAAGTTTTTAAGCCCAATTTGATTCTTTTGTTAATAGTAGCATAAATAAGTTCTAAGACAGAAGAAGATTATCGCTTTTTCTTACTAGAGACTCAAATAGCTTTACCAAACATTTATCTACTAGCCTGACCGAAAAATTTAACTCAGACCCTGTTACCTATGTAAAACCAATCTCATATTCAATCACAATCTCTTCTCTTTGATTTTGGTTGGTTGTGACCTCGGATGGCCATTTTCCTTTGTTTTTGACATTCTGGTATTCTCTTTTTTGACATATAAGTGATACAAGACTATAAATTTGAATGCTATTTTAATTTTGCATTTAAAAGTATGAATCCGGGGCACCAACCTTAGCGCTTTGAAGAATTCACTCTACTGCCAAACCAACGCTCATTCACAATAAAGGACTCAGCTCACGTTTTCCATATGGATCGTTATGGCGGCTGGTTTGATGAGTACGGGAACTACTACAATTAAAAATGTGAAGCCGATGATCCACCCTCTTCTAGTGAATCCTATTCTCACGAAGATGAGAAATAGTAATAAGTTTCATCCTAGTAAGATGAATTTGAGAAAGAGTTCGGGAAACCAAGTTAACTGCAGGACTAGTAAGAATAGGAGGAAGTTTAAATTTTGGCCTCAATAGCTTAGAATCACCAAATTTTGACCTAGTATCCCAGAAATACCTATATCAGGATATATTTTGATAACTTCGCTCGCCAAAGCAAAAGGACTGAAGTTTTGAATGCTTACAGAGAGGTTTGCAAAGGGATTTTGAGCATAAATCTCAGCAAAAGCTACAATGATGGATACTTTGTTGTTGATGACTATGAAAATGCTTTGGTTTTGATCTAACAAGAAGGAAAAAAACTTTTCGAAAGGCCTTTGTACTTTTAGGTCGAAAAATATGAGGAGAATCTTCTAAATCCAATAAGTTAGTCTGAGCTTAATGCGAAAGAAGAGTTTAAGCCGAAAAAGTATGTGCCAAAACAAGGTCAGTAGAGTAAAACCTAGGAGTCCAAAAAACTAGAAATCCCTTGGAAATGGTACAAATTTGAGAAAAACACTTTCCCCAAAAAGACCTTCTTCAAAAACTGGATGTCAGAAAACGGATTTATCTTTTAATAAGATTTCAAAAACATTGAGAAAATAGAAAATGACCTTGAGAAAAAGTACGTGAAGGTAGAGATGAAATAATCAACTTTTAATTCATTGAATGGGCTTTAGTATTAGGGTAAAAAAGTGGAATTCTTGCCACTGTCTGATTGATAATCCAAAAATAATGAACCAGAATAAATAATATTGATTACGTTATAAGTTCGAAACAATTATCCTAACTTAGCTTTGTATAGCTTAAATGATTCTTACAAAGACTCTTAGGCGAGGGATACAGAGTATAAAGCTGCCCACTGTTGATATCTCTTCTTTTCTCGAGAAAAGGGGAGATTGGAGGGCTGACTGCAAGCTTGTTGCTTAGTCTTTCACCAAATATGGCCTCATTATCATCAAAGATCCCAGGGTTGATGCTGCCCAAAACGACAGTTTCTTAAATTTGATGGAACGTTACTTCCTCAAAAGAAGTCAACAGTTCGACTAAGGTAACACAAACCTTGATCTTTCCCCTGAAAATCACTACCAAATTGGTCTCACTCCTGCATACATGTAAAGGTTTCAAAACTACAAGTAGAAAAAATCATCACTGTCCTAACCAAATAAAGCAGTTACTCCCCTTGAGGCAGGCTTGAATCCTAACTGGAGATTCAGTTGGAAAGTCCAGCTCACCAAAAACGTCATTCCTGCAGATTTTCCCTAAATGGAATCAACTATGGTTAGTTGGGGGCTAAACATGAAAAACGGTACTTTGACTACAGCCTAAATGCTTGCGATTGGACTGGATTTTGAGCCCAAATTCATAGTTGACAGAATGCTCAAAGGTTCTTTCAATTTGGCTCCAACTGCTGTTGATCTTTAGAAAATCAAACAAGCAGATGTGATTGTATCTTTTCATAGAGATTTTAGTGTCCTCACTTGTCACGGAAAGGCAAGATTCCCAGGTCTGTTTTCTTGGCTTAATACTAGTTAAAAGTTTATGGTTCATGTCCCTGAAGGCCACTTCCTCTTTCAAGGAGGAAAGCAGCTTTAATGGCTAACTGGAAGCTACATAACAGCAAGTTTTCACGAAGTGGTCTACTCAAGCGAAGTATAGGAAGCAAAGCAAAGAGCAAAGGAGCAGGGAAAGGCACTTTGGCGAATATCTTCAACAATGTTTTCCGACTGCTAGTCAAGTGTCTTATTGAAACCTCACGCAAATTTTGCTTCATAAAGCTCACTTAAGCTTTACCCGCCCATTACAGCTGGAAAACTTCTTCAGTCAGAGTTAGACTATCTGATTTAGCTGAAGTGATCATTTATTGTATTGCCCTACAGTTGAAACCAATCCCTTATTAATCGATTTATTACTTCTTCAATCGTCTTAAATTCAGTGATCTGACTATCCATCAATTTTTGACGATTTTTCGTTATTTTTTAGCAATTGGGTGCTCCACCACCTTTTCAATGTGGAGGCAAGTACTATATACCTCATATTTAAGGGGATTTCTTAATAAAATATGAAATAATATGAAGATTGATCATTTGCTTTTGTGGAGAATTATCAGTAAGGATGTTGCTGAGACTTACCTTTGTACTTTAAAGTCCTAATTATCATTTTTTGGTAAACATCTTGGAAGTTTTCTGGGGAAGGAGTCCGCAGAATTAAGTTGCGATTTGGCGACTGCCCATCTTTTTTAGTTTTTGCACTTTTTAGCAAACTCTCAATGGAGGACTTTTTGACGCTCCTTCGATCAGTAGTCTCTCCACTTTTCTCCCGCTTTGTTTCCAAAACTCTACATTTCCTCTCTAAAGCCTAGTAATTCTAATTCGCATGAAAGATTAGCTTCTTCATGAAGTCATTATCATTCTGCAAAGAAAGGATGCTATCTTGAGTCAATTAGAAATCTCTTTATAATTGTTTGTTTTTTTATGACAAAGCCTCGTATTTTTGGACGATTAGGTTGTAGTTTTCCCACAGCTACTTCTATTGCTTGTCTACCTTTATTAGAGCGTTTATAAGCTCATCATTTGCCTTTTTTTAGCATTAAAGTTATTTTTTGAGCTACTAAATATTCCCATTTTGCCGCTAGTTTTATAACTGCAGCTATTAAATGTATTCTCTTAGTTTTTCGAGAAGTTTGAGTTGAGAGGATGTCAAATTAGTGGTTATCAAAGTCTGAATCAAGCTCTTTCTGCTAGTTGCAAGGTCTGATGGCTTTTCATTGGTCTCAAAAGACCGGTTGGCTGAAGGGTTCGAATTTTCTTTGTCAAGACTGGAAGTTTCAGGTTAGCTGGCACTCAAAATTATACTCAATTTTTTAGTGAGAGGGTACTGGTTGTAATTTGGATTCTAGGGTAGGGGCTGTGGACCAGATGAAAAATCGCTTTGAAGGAGATTAATAAACTTTGATAGCTCCTCCTTGATTTAGGTTTGTTCGTTATCTGATTTACGCATAGTCGTTATGATATTTATATTAAAGAAGTGATCCGATTCTAATAAAAGCTCATTTAGGATGAACCTACCTCAGCTTTTCACACTGCAAAGGGATGTCAGAAGGATCTCAGGCTCGTAGGAATCATAGTTTGGCCTGTTCTGACAAACCTTGAAATAGTAGAATTATGACTGTCACTGATTTTATTATGTTAAAATCTAAAAATAGAAATGCATTCATCAAAAACTAGTTATTTAGGAAATTTTGCTTTTGGAAACTACTTTCTTACTATTTTTAAGCTGAGATGCATAATTTAAAATCCTTACAATAGGCTTTATTGAAATCTATAAAATACCTTATATCCGTTTGAAAGCTAATCAGCCAAGGAAACTTTCATACTTTGCTAATTTAGCCTACCAACCAAAGATAAAAATGCAAGAGAATAATAACTTCAGTCACCCATCATTGCAATGGATGACTTCAGTAGGCTGAAGATATCTTGATTCATCTTGAACTATTTCTTTAACACTGAAAAATATTGCAGATATAGGCAAAGAAGCTAAAATGAAACTAGTGGCAGAAGCCTTTTCCAAAAAGTAGAAAACTAAGCGAGAGTAATATTAAGATCAGCCAAAATAGTAATCCAGTGATGTTCAAATAGCTTCAAAGAATGCAATGAGCGAAAACTATAGTGATAAAACCATTTAGATGTCAGCAATTTCATCTAAATTATGAAACAGCTGAAAATTTGTAAGATTCACCCTTGCTTATTAGAAAGTATGAAGCTAAGAATCATTTGTTTCATCTTAATTTCCCACAGAAAAAAGCAAAACTCTAGCAAAGGAGCATAATTTAGGTGCAAAAAGATAAAAAATATGTAGGAAACATGTCAGTCAAGAAAGTTTTGAGCTACAAAATAATTTACTCGAGTTCAAAGAGAATTCGTTTAAAACTGTTACTACCATAATAGAAGTCTATTGATCTCACTGAAAAAATAAGATTTACCTATCAAAAAATGTCTTTAAGCTAAACATCAAAAGGGAAAAAAAGCTAAGTCTCTTAAAAAAAACTTTAATGCGTTGCAGGCTAAGTATTTCATGAAAATGATTCTTGTTCTGAATGACTAAACATTGGATTAAATCTAGCCTATCATCTCACAGTCACTTCAACAGAACTGGACGTATACACTTCTCTGTAGCTTCTGAACAGCAATCCTCCCTGAAGAGCGGCCAAACCTTCCTTGTTTTGGACAATCACTTTGACTGAATGGCCAGGCACCAAATCGAAGTAGTTATTGCTTGTTCTAAGGTATTGTTCTTGATGGCTGATGTACAAATTTTTAACAACTGTCGATTTCGTTTCAATAGTGATTTCGTTGAATTCTTTATTGTATTCAACTTCAATAGATGCCGGATAAAGCTTCAGTCCTTTGAAACGAGCATTGAAAAATGTGCTACTCATAATCTGACCTTTGCCGGCAATGATCTCGGTATAGATGACACACTATTCCTTCTTAGAATTGCGGTAATCACCGTCCTTGATTTAATAGACAGGACTTACTTCATTTGCTTGCAAGGAAACTTCCTTCTATATCCTGTGGAGTAGTTGGCCGGATAAATCAAAGAACTAAATGATGGCTAAGGCGTTTATGGGGTAGAGTTTATCACTTACTGCGTAGACTTTACCATTCAGCGTGTAAATTGCGATATCAGGGTAAAGTCTTTTCGCCATAAATTGTAAAGGCTTCCATCGGCCGAGATAGTCAATACTGGACCATGAAATGGCAGGCCAAGCATCGTTAAATTGCCAATACAAAGTGCCATAGCTCTTAGGTTTCGACACTCTTTGAGCAATAATTGCCAGCTAGACAGCATAGGCTTGCAGCAATCCACTTTGATAAGTTTACAGCTCAAAATTTAGAGAAGGCTTCATGTATTGTTCGATATAGTTTTTCAAAGTGTTGAAGCGGCTGTTATGTCTTTCATGGATTGAGACACTTCCAGCATCATAGGAAGGGTTGGTTGACATAGTTTAAATGATGGTTTACCACACAGGAAGAGCCTGCGTTCCGAATTCGCTGTTGAAACTGCCGATATTGGTTTGGTAGGTCTCGAAATTGGAACCCCCTGCCCAAACTCCCCAATAATGGACATCTCCTCCTCTTTAGAGCCCGTAATTGCCGACTCCATAGACTGGAGACGATGGAATGTATGGAATGTAAGGACTTTCATATTAAATCACTTTGGGAATAAGGACTTAAAACAGCTTTTTGTAGTCTTATTTATACTTAGGTTGAGCCCATCCCCAATCTTGAATTCCTTGCAAAATTTCATTGTTGCCCGACCAAAGTGCTAATGCAGGATAATTTCTAGCCCTCCTTATTTGCTGCTTTATTTCTTCCTCAACATTCAGCAAAAAGTTCTAAGTTGAAGGATAAATGCTGTCACTGAACATAAAGTCATAAAAAAGCATAATCCCTTTTCTCGAGGCCAACTCCAAAAACTTCTATGATTCATACTGCCCTCCACCCCAAACCCTGAGCATATTGAAATTGGAGTCAACTGCATCATTCAAAAGATTCTAGATCGTATTACCTGGTTTGAAGGTTGGGTTTTAAAGTCGAGGGTAGAACATATCAGGAGGAACATAATTTGCTCCTTTGCAGTAAACAGAGTATCCATTGATTTTGACTTCAAATTTTTTAGCTGAAAGGTCGAGGGAAACCGTTCGAATTCCAAAGGGGATTCTTCTCTAATCGATTAGCACATTCCCCTAGGTTTTAAGCAGCTGAACAGTGAAATCGTAGATATGAGGCGCTCCAATGCCGTTAGGCCACCAAAGCTGAGGATTTTACACAGAAATATCATGATAGGTATGGATTTCTTTTGCATTAAATTCTGCGACCTGGGCCCCACCTTGCAGCACTATGAATTTGTAATCATGGGAGAGCTATTTTGACGGCAGCTATAAGGCGATTGCAACATTCACCACAGCCTTTTCTTTGTTTACTGACCTTGTTCTGAACCAAACATAGTCTATTTTGACCTCATTGAAAGACTAAAGATAAACTTTTTTCCAAATGCCCAAAGTGTTGAGATAAGGAGCCCAGTCCCAAGAATACTGGTAGCCAGGTTTACGAGTATGCGCATACCCAAAAGGCATAGCGTTAGATTGCTGCCCAGCATTATCTGCGTTATTAGTTGATTGGAGTAGAACTTCAAGAGTGTTTACACCTTGCTTGAGCATTCCTTCGACATAGACGGAGTACTGTCGGAATGCGTTTGCTGTCTACAGTATTTTCTTGCCGTTCAATTTGACCTAAGCGTAGGTATCGATTCCTTCGAAGACTAGCTTTTGAAATGTGTATTTCTTGATTTTCTCAGAAACGGTGAAGTTCAGAGAATATGTGTAATTGCAATCAGACACCCATTTCACCAAAGGATAGTTCTACTTGAGGAAAGGGTCAGGAATGTCGCCAGCAGCTAAGAGATCAAGATGAACAGTCGAGGGGATTATGGTTTGGTATATTTTAGCTTTCAAAGGTTCAGCGCTGGGCGGGCCTGACAAAATCCTCATTTCCCATTCTTTTGAGAGATCCAGTTGGGAGTACTATTGAGTGGTGACGAGTGCTGTGAGCAGCAGTAGAAGTAAAATAAACTTTTTTGCTCTCATAATCGATTATTGTTCAAATATAAATGAATCGAATTCATAAAATGTAGAAATTGTAATGACTGTTTCAAAATATTTGATAGAGGGATTAGCATACAATAAAACGAAAATGTCGATTTTGTTGAAAAGGTCATTTCTTCATCCCTCAAGATGCATAAACGAAAGATAGTTAGTGTGCAGCAGAGTATCAAAGCTTAGTTCTATACTTATGGTCAAAAAACTGGAAATTATGAGATTTGTCTATTTTATCAAAGTTCACATCTCTTTCAGTTCGATGTTCTTCTTCAATAGGTTCGTTGTCAGCGATATGAAAAACTATTGAAAAACGCTGCTCTATTCGGCCACAGTCTGCACATATATAAAGTGATTCTTTTTTAACATTAGCCTTATCCAAATTTAGGCACCTTACCAAATGCTTTTGCCTCCGTATGAAATCTAACCGTTGTCGTTGGGATTGCCTCCATTAAATAAAGTGCCATTTGGGAAGTAGTCACTCAATTTATCTAAGGATTTCAGTAATTTTTTCGTATATGGCACTTCTTCGCCTCTCAACACATTCTCTTTTTTCTCAAATCTCCGCTCCATTTCTCTCTAGCTAACGGGGTTCAGGTATAGAAATTTATGAAAAGAGCAAGGAATAAGAAATTTTTGAACAGTTTGTCTGTTTCCAATCCTAAATAGCCACAATTTTACACATAAGTGAATTCGATAGTGGGCAAAGTATAAGGTACTTGAAGAACACTCACCTTCACTATCAATTTTTCTTGCTTCCCTTGCTTGATAAAAGGTATGTTTTAAGACTAAACCAGGATATCTAAATCACTGCTTGACTCTATAGTAGAAACAAGATCAGCCAAATCATGGGAAGGAGTGATATAAAATGTAATAACAAGGCTATCCTTGTCGCGCTTACTCATACATCCAAATTAGATGTCGTCAGTTTTGAGAAGGAGGTCTTTGTTTTTAAGTAGACTTTTTTTCTGCTTTTAGGTTTGAAATTGTTAGAAATAGGGGTTATACTTCCTTGTGTTGATAAGTTTTCCCAAGGGGTCTAAATACTTAGGCTACTTTTTTTAGGACCCACAAAGGCTTTTTT
>Ga0316217_10006594_pt1 | contig 11405 bp, 8 predicted proteins | sample 1anoAmetaG_FD_203633 | JGI IMG/M metagenome (GOLD analysis project Ga0316217, IMG submission 203633) | Freshwater microbial communities from Trout Bog Lake, Wisconsin, USA - 1anoA | ecosystem: Environmental > Aquatic > Freshwater > Lake > Hypolimnion/Profundal zone | place: USA: Wisconsin... | reverse complement strand
GCCAGCCCGCAGACCGGCAACAACACCGCCACAAACGATAATCCCAGCGCCAAAAACCACGGCCGATGCCGGCAACTCACCACGCATCCCACCGCTGCCGCGCTCACCACCACGATCGGCACCCAGAATTCTTTTTCCGCCAGCGTCACGATCACCGATTGGGGATAAAACGGCGAGAGCCAGACCGGCCAGAGAATTTTCCAACCGTAAAACACAATTGCCCGCGCCGCCAACACCAACCGCGTGCCGGTCCCCAAGTCGGTACTCGACCAAGTCGCGCCGGCCCGGCGTTGACCGATCACCGCCAGCACCGCGAACACGCCGGCCAGCGCGACCCACAGCCATTTTTCCCACACGAGCCGCCGCCAGCTCCGGGCCGGCCACCGGCGCAACGGATACACGTCGAGCGCGAGCACCACCACCGGCAACGTGACCGCCATCGGTTTGCTCAGCAACGCGGCCACGAAAAACAAAATCGCCAGCCACCACCACCACCGCCGCCCACCGTCTGCCGCGCGCAAATATGCGCACACCGCCCCCAACATAAACCCCGCGCACATTACCGTCTTGCGTTCCGCCAGCCACGCAACCGACTCGACTTGCATCGGATGCCAGCCGAACACCGCGCCGGTCAACAGCACCACCACCGCGCATTCGCCGGCGCACACCGTCGGGATGCGGCGCGTGAGCATGGCCGCCAACACCATCACCAAGCCGGTATTCAGCACATGCAACGCCAGCGTGATCGCGTGCGCCACCGGCGCGTTGTCGCCGAATGCTGAGTATTCCAGCACATGACTGAGCAATGCCAGCGGATGATAATACGCCGGTTCTAGCGTCGTAAAAATCCGCCAGAGCACGCGCCCATTGACCGGCTGCCACAGCTTGGCGACCAGCAAATACGTGTCATCATCCCAGCCGAGGACGAAACCGTTGCGGACAATCGGCCAGAGCAACCACACCGTGCCGGCCAGGACCGCTGCGGCCCACCAGCGCCACCGGCTCATGGCGGGCCGGCTTTCAAGTTGACCAAGGCCGGCTCGCGCGCTGCCAGCGCCGCCAAGTCGGGTTTGGCCGCCACCGCTTGCCGGAGCGACTCCGCCGCTTCCGCCGGCCGGCCCAGGCGGGCATACGCGCACGCCAAATTAAACCGCGCCGCCGGCAAGTTTGTTTGCAACTGCAACGCGATTTCCAATTCCCGCGCCGCCTCGGCAAACCGGCCAGTTTTCAACGCCGCCAACCCGTCCGCCGCGTGCGCCGCCACGTTGTCCGGCAACAACTCGGCCGCCCGGCGCGCCGCCGGTAAACATTCCGCAAACCGGTTTGACTTAACCAACTCCACCGCAATCAGCTGAAATGTCAGGCCGAGTTTTTGCCGGGCATCCGGCGCGTCGTCGGGCCGCCCATACGCGATCGCGGCATACTGGAGCGCTTCGTCGTAGCGGTGCTGGCCGACCAACCCTTCGGCAATGTACCGGTATTCGACGCGGGCATCAGGGAATTGCTGGACGACCGCCTGCCACATAGTCACATTGTCGGTCCAGACCGGGATTTGTTCGCACGTGCGCACCAGCAACCACCCCACATGCAACACCAGCGCCAACCCGACGACAACCGGCCAGCGCCGCCGCAGGACGACCGCCACGGCACCGACCAGCACCACGACCGGCAGCAGCGGCAAATAGCCAAACCGGTCCGCCACCGCCTGTCCGCCGGCTTGAAATAAACCCGACACCGGCAGCACCAACGCCACATACGCCAGACCGACCGCCAGACCGACCGGCCAGCGGCGCCGCGCGAGAAAGGCGAGGCCGGCCGCGATCAAACCTGCGGCCACCGAAAACTGAAACTCCGGGTTGTGCAATGCAATCTCGCCGTCGAGCGGATAAAACGGCGACAGCCACGCCGGCCAGACCGTCTTCCATGTGTAAAAAACAAAACTCCGCGCCGCCACCAGCAGGCGCTCCGACATTGTCAACGGAATTGTCCGCAACGCTCCGGTGGCCGCCTGTCCGACAAACGTCACCACCGTCACTGCGGCGGCGAGCGTGAACAGCAGCCATTTTTCCCCGATCAACCGGCCCCAACTCTGCGACTCCTGCCGGCGCAACGGGAAGTAATCCAACGCCAGCATCACCGCCGGCAACGGGACCGCCATCGGTTTGCTCAATACCGCAGCCGTGTATGCCGCGACCACCAGCCACCACCAGTGCCGGCCCGCGGCGGTTTTGAGATACGCCATGAGGCATAACAACGAGAAGAAACCGGCCAGCAGTGTTTTGCGGCCGGCCAACCATGCCACCGCCTCAACTTGCAATGGGTGCGCCGCGAAGACCAGCCCGACCCAGCCGGCCAGCAGCAATCGTTCGCGGTCCGACCACGCACCGGTCAGTTGCCAGACCAAAAAAACCACGAGCGCCGCGTTGAGCGCATGCCACCCGACGCTTTGCAGGTGATGCCGGCCGTAGTTTTGTCCCCAGACCACGCAATCCACGCCATGCGACAGCCATGTCAGCGGCTGGTAGTAGATATACGTGCTGGTGAACGCGTACTTGACGCCGGCCCACGTGAGCCGGTTGGTCTGCGCGATTTGCAAGTAGCCGACATCATCCCAGTAGGTAAGTTGCAGATGCCGGGCTGGCCAGTACAACACCAGCGTCAATAGCCCAACGCCGATGGCAAGCCAAAGCAATTTACGGCGCATTGTCATGCCGTCACCAAAACTTCCAATCGCCGCGAGCCAGCACCCATGCGGCGAGCGCGGCATTGCTGACCGCGTGGGCAATGACGCAGGCGGTGATGCTGCGGGTCCGGCGCAACAGCCAATTGTAAAGCGCACCACAAATCAGGCCGGCCAGCCATTGATTGTGCTCCGCGCCGAAAAGCGCCACTGTGATCGCAAACGCCCGCCACGAAAACACACCGACCGGCACCATGCGAAAATCCTCGTTGTCCAGCCAGCGGATCAAAAATCCGCGCCAGAACAGTTCTTCCATGACCGGCACCACCAGCACCGCGCCGGCCACCCGGCCGGCAATGAACAGCCACCGGGACAGGACCGGCTGAATCAAAGTCGGGTCAAACACCGGTCCGGCGGTCATTTTGGGCGGTGGCGAGTGGAGCAGTTGGCTGAGCCCGGTTTCGGACCGGAACAGCAGTTCGTCCACTTTGGGATAAAACGGATCGCCGGCAATCCAGATGGCAATCGCGACCAGGCCGATGCCGACCGCCAGCCACGCGAAGCCGGGCCGCAACTCGGGGTACAGGTTGCGAAACAGCCAGAGCGTGCCGGCGACGGCGACGATTTTGACCGGGTAGAGCCAGATCAGGTTGGCGTTGGACTGCGCAGTCAAGAACGCCATGTACACCGCCATCGGCGCCACGTACGGCAGCCACGGCCGCCGCGATACCGGTAAAATGTTCATCGCCGGCCAAGACATACACCACCACCCGCAACCGCCGCAAGCGCGCAGCGCGTTTGACTTGCCGGTGAATTCGCCGTAAAAACAGGCCAACGAACCGGTACCGGAGAACATCATGACCAGTCGCGAACGATTACAGCTTGCGCTCAACCACCAGCAACCCGATCGCGTGCCGGTGGATTTTGGCGGCACGGCGGTGACGGGGATGCACGTCGCCGCGCTCACCCGGTTGCGCCAGGCCGTGCTGGGCGAGTCGAATTACCGGGTTAAAGTTGTCGAGCCGTACCAGATGCTCGGCGAAATTGACGAACCGCTCCGGCAGGCGCTCGGGATTGACGTGGTTGGGCTGCTGCCACGCACGACGCTGTTCGGATTCGAGAACCGGGACTGGAAACCGTTCGCATTGTTTGACGGCACGCCGGTGGCTGTCCCGGGCAATTTCAACACCACCCACGATGCCGCTGGCGACCTCTTGATTTATCCGACCGGGGATGTGACCGCGCCGCCAAGCGGACGCATGCCAAAGGGCGGCCACTTTTTTGATTCGATCATCCGGCAGCCGCCGGTGGATGACGACCATCTGAATCCAGCTGATAATTTGGAGGAGTTCGGATTGCTCAGCGCGGACATGCTTAGCTGGTACGAGCGCCGGATCGCGGAACTGGCGGACCACTCGGATAGTGCGGTCATCCTCACGATGCCGGGCACGGCGTTGGGCGATATCGCGCTGGTGCCGGCGCCGTGGCTGAAACATCCGAAAGGCATTCGCGACATTGAAGAATGGTACATCTCCACCGCAGTGCGCCAAGATTACGTCCACAAGGTTTTCGAGAAACAATGCGAGATCGGCCTGCAGAATCTGGCGGCGCTCATCAAAATTCTCGGCGACCGGGTGCAGGCGGTGTTCCTGACCGGCACGGATTTCGGGACGCAGCGCGGCCCGTTTATCTCCCAAGTGACCTACCGGTCCTTGTTCCAGCCGTATCACCGCCAAATTAACCGCCTCGTCCATGAACGAAGCCGGTGGAAAACTTTCATCCATTCGTGCGGCGCGGTGATCGACCTCTTGCCGGATTTCATCGAAGCCGGCTTCGATATTTTGAATCCCGTCCAATGTTCCGCCTGCGGCATGGATCCGGCAACGTTGAAACGCGAGTTTGGCCGGCACGTGACGTTTTGGGGCGGCGGCGTGGACACCCAAGGGGTGTTGTCAGCCGGCACGCCGGACGAAGTTTACCGGCAGGTCCGCGAGCGGATCGAGATTTTCGGCGCGGGCGGCGGTTTCGTGTTCGACTCGGTGCACAACGTCCAAGCCACCACACCGCTGGCGAACCTGCAAGCGATGTTCCGCGGGTTGCACGACGCGGCGGGCCCAGCGGGCGCGCCCGCCCGGGGCTGATCCGCACGGCTGGTCGGGTCAAGCTGCCTGCCCGGCGGCGCGGCAACGACGGCTGGCTTGACGACCGGAGCGCTTTAGCTCCATACTCCCGACCCTGCATTATGAACGACAAAATTAAGGCGGTGTTGGTGGGGTGCGGCGGGATGGCCGGCGCCTGGTTGAAAGCAGTCCAGGAAACCGGCGGCATTGAGTTGGTCGGGTTTGTGGATATCCGCGAGGAAGCGGCGCGCAAACGCGCGGCCGAATCGGGCGCGGTGGCACCGGTCATTGGCACGGACCTGCCAACGGTATTGGCGGCGACGCAGCCGGCGGTGGTGTTCGATTGCACGATTCCGGAAGCGCATCACCGGGTGACATTGACGGCGCTGGCCCACGGTTGCCATGTGCTCGGCGAAAAACCGCTCGCGGATTCGATGGCGCACGCGCGTGAGATGGTCGCGGCGGCGCGGCAGGCCGGCAAGATTTATGCAGTTATCCAAAACCGGCGGTATGTGCCGCAGATTCGCCGGCTGAAAAACTTTCTCGGGACCGGCACCATCGGCGAGATCACGACGGTTAACTGCGATTTTTACATCGGGGCGCACTTTGGCGGGTTCCGCGACAAGATGCGCCACGTGTTGCTGCTCGACATGGCGATTCACACGTTCGACCAGGCGCGGTTCATTACCGGCGCGGACGCGGTGGCCGTGTATTGCAAGGAATGGAATCCGCGCGGGTCATGGTACGACATGGATGCGTCAGCCATCGCCATCTTCGAGATGGCCAATGGTCTAATGTACACCTACCGGGGCAGTTGGTGTGCGGAAGGGTTGAACACGTCGTGGGAATGTGACTGGCGTATCGTTGGCACCCAGGGCAGCGCCCAGTGGAACGGCGGCGAAGGTTTCAATGCCGAGGTTGTCACCAAGACCGGCGGGTTCACGTCGGAGCGGACCCCGGCGGCCTGGCCGGCGCACGATGCCGGCGCAAAAGTCGGCGGCCATACCGGACTGATGCGGGAATTTGCGGCGGCCGTGCGGACCGGGCAGGTGCCGGAAACAATTTGCAGCGACAATATCAAGAGCCTCGCGATGGTATTCGCGGCCATCGAGAGTGCTGAAACAGGCAAACGCGTTGAGGTGAAAGGCTAAACTATGAAAGCTCATTCCGATATCCGCATTGGTACGCTCGCCGGCAAAGGCGCACAAACCCCCGCCTACATCCGGCAAATCCTGCCGCACGGCTTCGAAAGTTTTCAGATCAATTTCTGGAAAACCATCGGCGCCGTCGATTTGAAAAAACTGGCCGGCGAAACCAAAGTCGTCCTCACTGAAGCCGGGGGCACCGCCGTCATCAGCTCGCTCGGCATTTTTGGCAATCCACTCGTGGATCAGGTCTGCGCGGACGGCTGGAAGAAGTGCATCGACTCCGCGGCGTTGTTCGGTTGCGATCTGGTCTGCGGGTTTGCCGGGCGCATCGTGGACAAGCCGATCCCGGAGTCGATGAAGCAGTTCAAAAAGGTTTTCGGCCCGTTGACCAAGCGCGCTGCCGACAAAGGCGTCCGGCTCGCATTCGAGAATTGCGACATGGGCGGCGACTGGAGCCGCGGTGACTGGAACATCGCCAACGCGCCGACGGCGTGGGAGCTGATGTTCAACGAGGTGCCGGCGACCAACCTGGGCCTCGAATGGGAGCCGTGCCACCAAATGGTCAGCTTGATTGATCCGTTGCCGCAGTTAAAAAAGTGGGCGCCCAAAGTTTTCCACATCCACGGCAAGGACGCGACGGTGGATTGGACGCAGTTGCGCACGACCGGCCTGCGCGGCGGCCAGCAGTGGGTCTGGCATCGGACACCCGGCTTCGGCGACACGAATTGGGCGGATGTCATCACAATTTTGCGGATGGCCGGGTTCAACGGCGCGATTGACATCGAAGGCTGGCACGACCCGGTTTACAAAGGCGACCTTGAGATGACCGGCCAAGTCCACGCGCTGAAATACCTGAAGCATTGCCGCGGCGGAGCGTTTGTGGCGAACCCGACCGCATGAACGTTTAGCCGGTTATCACTGCTGCGCAGCGCGAGCTGTACCGGACCGAAGGCTACATGATCCTGCCGTGGGTCATCCCGGCCGACCGGCTGACGATGTTGCGGGAGGAGTGCGCATACTTTCTTGGCTACTGCGATGCGCAGCTGGATGCCCGCGGCAGTCAGGTCGAAGGTCTCACCAACCGGGGGAAATGCTATTTCATTAACAACCGGTACCGGCTGAGCACCCGGCTCTGGCAGTTCATCTTCGGTTCACTGATGGCGGAAGTTGCGCAGGTGGCGCTCGGGCCGGACGTTTATCTATTCCACGAACAATGGGTTATCAAAGGCGCCGAGCAGGGCATGAAATTTGCCTGGCATCAGGATAGCAGGTATGTCGGCAAACACATTCGCCACAAGCCGTACCTGACCTGTTGGTGTCCGCTCGACGATGTCGGCGAAGCGAACGGCACCGTTTATCTGCTGCCGCACTCGCGCGGGGGTACCCGCCACACTGTGTTTGACCATCCCCGTCAAACCGGCACCAACGATCTGGTCGGCTATACCGGTGCTGACCTTGGTGACCCGCTCACTGTGCCGGCCGGCAGCATTGTGGCGTTCACGAGTTACAACCTCCACCGCAGCGGGACAAACACCACCAATCAAATGCGGCGCGTTTACCTTCCGCAGTACAGTTGCGAGCCAATTCTAACTAACGAGGGTCGGAATTGGGCACTGAGCGTGTCGGTCGTGAAGAATGGAAAAATTGTTTACGACCACGCCACCGACACCGCCGAAAAGTACGGCCCACCGCCGGTGAAATCGTGAAGACCGGCGCTGATTTCTTCCGGCTGGCGAAATGGCCGGGCACGCTGGCCAAGCTCGATCCTGCCAACACATTGGGTTGGGAGAAATCCGCTGCCGTTACGAAACGGCTCGAACAGAACACCATGCGGCTCGCCGAGTTGCAATTGCGGCTCTTCGCCGAGAGCAAGCACGCGGTCCTGATCGTCCTGCAAGGGATGGACGCCAGCGGCAAGGACGGCACGGTCCGGCATGTCATGACCGGGCTGAATCCGGCCAGTTGCCGGGTCACATCCTTCAAAGTCCCGACCGCCGACGAAGTCCGGCATGATTACCTCTGGCGCATCCACCACGTCGTGCCGGCGCGCGGCGAGATCGGAGTTTTCAACCGGTCCCATTATGAGGACGTCCTCGTCGTTCGCGTTCAGCAACTCGTTCCGAAAGCTGTCTGGAAACGCCGGTACGACCAGATCAACGCCTTTGAGCAGATGCTCACCGAGAACAGCGTGACGATCCTGAAATTCTTTCTGCACATTGACAAGGCCGAGCAACGCGACCGACTCAAAACCCGGCTCGCTGACCCGACGAAAAACTGGAAGTTCACCCACAGCGATCTCGCCGTCCGCCGGCAATGGGACGCGTACCAGCGCGCCTACGACGACGCGTTGAGCCGGTGCAGCACCAAATGGGCGCCGTGGTTCATCATCCCGGCCAACAAGAAATGGTTTCGCAACCTCGCCGTCTCCGAAATCGTCCGCGCCACGCTCGCCGACCTGCAGCCACAATTCCCGAAGCCGCTATTCGACGTGACCAAGGTCCGCGTCACCTGACCGGCGCACGGCCTGCAAATTGATCGCGCCGGCTTTCACCTCGACGAATGGTTTGCCGTTGCGCACCCCGACCGTGCCGTAGCCGGTTGCGGTGCAGAGGAACGCGCGGAAATTGCCCTTGACCGCCTGGCGCAGGTACAACGTCTGTTCCACCGCATCATACCGGGCGCCGCTCAACGCTTGCAGCAGCGCATAGCTCGCCAACGCCCGCGCGTACCAATGCCCGCACTCGTATTCATTGAATGGATTGCGATACCGGCCATCGTACCGGGCGCGGGCTGTCCGCACGATTTGCAAACCAGCCCGGACCCGGCCGAGCATGATCAGGTGCGCTGCGACCGAGTATTCAATCCCAGTCCAAACTTCATCACTGTACGGGAACGGCAACGCTGGCTTCCCGCCGCGCGGCCAGGAACAGAGCAACAGGCCGCCGTCGTTGCCGAGCGCGTAGGCCGGGCGTTGCGGATTGGCATGGGAGTTGAGATTCGGCTGGTAATTGTGGGCGAACACGGCGTCCAGATGCGCGGCGACTTGGCACGGTGGTAAGACCGCCGGCAGGCCGGCACACCGGCCCAGCCAGTCGCCGAGCACACCATCGGACAAACAACCGGTACCGTACTGATACTTCGGGCCTTCCGCCTTGAGAATCGCCACCGCCTCCGGCAAATACTTGGTCGCCATGCTTTGCGCCTGCGTCGGGTCACCGGTGCGCGTGGCTTTCTGGTAATAGTAATCGCCGTTCCACAACTCGCGCTCCATCCGGCGGCGGCCACGCGCCAACAATTCCTCGAACCGGCTCACGGTGTCGCCGCAGGCGCGCCCCATCACCACTGCCGCCTGCAACGCCGCCAGATAAAAACTCGTGCACATCCCGTCCGCGCCCCAAAACTCGATATCGTAAGTGTTGTGGTGCGGCGCGGTGAGCGTGCCGGTCTGCTGCGGATCCCAGGTGGCGCTGCAATACTCCAGACTTTGGCGAACGCGCGGCCACAGCGCTTTGAGCCAGCCGGTCTCGCCACTGATGCGCCAGTCCCGGTAGACTTTCACAATGCCGCCAAGCTGGCCGTCGGCCGCCGCGTGAAAATCGTGGTCGGTCAACCGGATCGGCAGGAAACTCCGGAAGTTTTGATGGCCGCGATCGTCCTGGCTCGGCCCGAATTCCGTATCGCGGAGTGTTCGTTCCAACGCCGGGAACAAATGCGCCACGGCCTGCGCGTAATTCCAAACGTGCGTGCAACTCCCGTAACAACAACCGGCCGCATCGCCACAACCTTCCCACGCCCAGAACCGGCCGTCGTGTTGCCGGAGGCACGTCGGGGATTTCAGAATCGTCAGGTTCGCCGCGACCGCCGCGACAACTTCGGCCGGCAAAGTCGTGTCGTAAAAGCAATCGCTGAACTGCTGGGTCGCGGCGCGGAGCTGGTCGTAATTCTCACGCCAGTAACCGGCCACGTCGTTGATGCCGGTAAACCGGGTCGCGTACCATGGTCGATAGCCAGCGGCCTGGCTGGGACCGCAGCGCAAATCGCTGACCGGCACATACCACGCGAGCAGCACGCGAATCGTTTTCGCCGCGCCGGGCTTGAGTGTAAACGGGACATGCAAACTGCCGCCACCGCCCGGCGCGCCGTCCGCGTGCGGACCGCGCGCGACGGGTTTGCCGGCGGCGATGGTCTGCCAAAGCATCGTGAGCGGATCAAACCAACTGCCGCGAAACCACGCGCAATCGGTTTGCGCCGCCGGATCGGTCGTAAACGCCGTGAAACAACCTTCCTCCCAGGGCTTGTCAGGTGCCGGCGGCTGCGCCAGTGTGCCCCCCCCGGCCGCCGGCACGACTTGCGCGTTGGCGCCGATGACGTTGCCGGCATGAAATGAAAAAACCGCGCGTTGGGTCTGGCGGGTCGTGTTTTGAAACCGGTATTCCACCGCACCCGCCGGTAACCCGGAGTTGTCGGCGTCGTTCGGGATGAACGGACTCCAGCCGGTGAGCGCGACCGTGACCGGCATGGTTTTGTCGCGGAGCGCAACGACTCCGAACGGAAAGCGCGCCGTGAATGTGGCAGTGGCAAAGCGCGGCAGACCATAGTTCTTGCCAGTCGCGCCGTTCCCGGTGCCGGGCTGGCCGAACACTTTCCACATCGGCACCGGCCCTTCGAGCACGCGGGCGGTCGGCGCGCCTTTGACATGGAGCGCCGCGAACAGGAGCGGTTCGTTGAACACTTCGGGTTTATGCCGGAGCGAGACGTGTGAAAACGCCCCGGTGCCTTCGAGGCAAACCATACCGGCACCGAGTCCGCCGAGCGGAAACGCGATCCGGTTGAGGTGTTCGCCCCGGTAAGTCGTTGTGCCACGCATCAAATAATTTCCAGACCATCCCGGTCCGGTAACTTCGGAAAGGCGGCATGCGGCTCAGCCTGATACCAGAATGCGACCGAAGCGATGTCGTCCTGCAACGGCAGGTACCGGCCGCCGCTGCGCCAACCGAGCGCCTGGATCGTCACGCGCAAATCCTTTTCGAAGCGGACCGGGTCAAGGATGTGCCACCGGTACAGGCTGAAGCGTTGCTGTGATTGATAAACACCATCGGGCCGAACCACGTGCGGCATGCCGGCGTAGGCAGTGGTGAATTCCTGGTATTGCTTGGTCGTTTTGTTCTCGAAATTGTACGAGCCGCAAAAATAATCCTCGGTGCCGGTCCCGCAAATCGTCGGGAATTCAGTGTCGCCGTCGAGGAAGAATTTGATTTCACCCTCACCCCACCAGCCGGTGTTGTTCACGCCCCACGCGAGATAAGTGCCGACGTAGTGCCCCCAGCCGCGGACGCCATCGACGATGGTGCAGACGGATTTGTACGGCAGCGGATTGACGCGGCGGAACTGCGCGTGAAAATACGCGGCGTCGGCCGGGATGTCGGTGAGCGTGTAGTTGATTTGATAGAACTCGAT
>Ga0316217_10006593_pt1 | contig 11408 bp, 6 predicted proteins | sample 1anoAmetaG_FD_203633 | JGI IMG/M metagenome (GOLD analysis project Ga0316217, IMG submission 203633) | Freshwater microbial communities from Trout Bog Lake, Wisconsin, USA - 1anoA | ecosystem: Environmental > Aquatic > Freshwater > Lake > Hypolimnion/Profundal zone | place: USA: Wisconsin... | reverse complement strand
AAGATCATGGTCTTGCTGTGGTGCGTCGCCGGGTTGATCGTACCCGGACGCAATATTTGGAGCGCAGATGCGAATCACAATTTTGCGAAATGGGAAAAGGACATATCCGCCTTCGAGCAATCCGACGCCACCAATCCGCCGGCCAAGGGCGGATTTCTGTTCACCGGTTCCATGACGATCGCGAACTGGAAGTCGCTGGCCCAAGACTTCCCGGGTCAACCCGTGATCAATCGCGGATTCGGCGGCTCGGAGATTGTGGATGCCACGCATTTTGCCGATCGGATTATTTTCCCCTACGCCCCGCGGAAAGTTTTTCTTCGCGCGGGTGGAAACGAGCTGTGGGCCGGCGAATCCGCCGACCAGGTTTTCGCCGATTTTCAGAATTTCGTCGCAAAAGTTCATGGCAAATTGCCGACTGCGGAAATTGTTTTCATTTCGCTAAGCCCCAGCGTTGCGCGCTGGAAGCAGCGTGATTTGGAAAAATCTGTCAACATCATGGTTGCTCATTTTGTTGCAAACACATCCTACCTCAAATACGTTGAGACCTATGACCTGCCCCTCGGCCCCAATGGTTTACCCCGACCGGAATTATTTCTTGATGACCAATTGCATTTCAGTCCCGCCTGCTATCGGCTACTGGCCGAACGGGTGCGGCCTTTGATAAAATCTAATATTTAAGGCGGAAAAACACAGTTTGCGTGCTTTGATTAACCGGAAATGCAATTTGGTTTGTTGTGAAGGAGTTTGCAATGGATACCCAGTTGCTGCTAATACCAACGTATGTTGAGTTGGTTTGCGCTTCCAACGTCCAGCCGATGTGATCTGCCGGCCAGGAAATATTCAAAGCCCCTCCGGAATAGACTGGCGTGAGACTCGTGGGGTTGGTGGCTGGCGGCGCAATGTCGAACAGTTGGACATTCGTAATTACATACCATCCAGTGGGAGTCCGGCTGCTGTTTCCAATCATGAAGTTGGGATTCACCTGGTTGGTGCTGGTAAACAATCCGACCGCCAACTGGTAGCTTCCTGCCGGTACCGATCCAAAACTCATGCTGCTGCTGACCGCAATCGGCCCAGGCCCCCATTTGGTTCGCGGGCTGACTCCAGCCAGCCACGATTTGCCGATGACAGTATTGGCCCCATCCAGCAGGGCCATGGCGACCGAGCAGGGCTGATAAAGATAGCTGACCCCACGGTTGACCCAATTCATCGTGATTGCATTTCCCGATATTGATGAAAGCCATGCGGGAATCGTCACATTGGTCAGCACAAAGTGGTAACCCATCTTGTTTTCAATGCTAGCCATGCTGTTGGAAAACGTGGCAAAGAAATCCGAATCCCAACTGATCTGACTATACGAGGCTTTCTCAGCCAAGATTATCGAACAAACGTTGGTGTTGACCCATTCCCCGTTGGTAACGGACCAGTCATAATCATCACAGTATTCGATTACCCCGGGTCCATAACCTGAGGCCTGGGCAATTTCGTTGGTGGTGGCCAGGCAGTTGGGAACCCCATCACGCCGCATCCCGGCTCCTTGTTGCACGGCCCATGCGTAAGCTCCAGAACGGTCATAGCTGGTGGTTCCCCACGGAATCACCAATTGGGTATTGGGAAAAGCGTTAAAATAAGGCTGATAATAATTCGTTTCCAGTTGGGTAATGCTTGGATAAACGATGGTCTGCTTGCTGTCGGAAACGTCAATTTCACCGAGATGCCCCTCGCCCCATTGGCCAAAGTCGCGCACATCAATAAAAGCGATGTTGGCATTGCCGTTATATCTTTGACCGAGCGCTTGAATAAACGCGTCTAGTTTTGAGAAGAATACCGGATTGTTGGTCCAATAGGGAATGGGGACGCCGCTGACAGTGTAGTAGGCTGCCCCATCGTTGAACACCCACTGCGGCGTCGCGGCATCCGTCCAATCCGTCGTCATTATTCCAAACGCAAACTGCACTCCGTTGGCTTGCGCCTGACTGATCCCCGTGTCAATTTGGGACCAATTATACTGGTTTTCATTGGTTTCAATGGAAGACCAGTCCCAGCGGCTATACAAGAGATTGATCATACCATATTCACTGGCGGTGTATCCCGAAGGCCAGGACCAGTTGTAGGATACCCACCCCTTGCCGGGGTTCTTCCAGATTACAGTATTGGTATCCTCCAATACACGAAGGCTTAAAGTCCCAGAGGCCGGCCCTGGCGGGGAGCTTATTGTGTACGTGTCCACAAGGTTGTTGGTATAAGGAATGTTCCACCAACTGGAGGCCACATTGGGGTTCGCCAGGTCGTCCACCGCCCCGCCGGTGCCGGAAAATGTATAAACATCAAATTGGAAGCTGGCCCCGGCCGAGAGGCCGAGGTTGGCGTAGGCCACGGTCAGCGCCACCGAGTTGCTACTGTTGGCAAAGACGAGGCCGGCGCTGTTGGTCGTCCACGCTAAAGTGTTGGTATTGAATTTGCATAATTCCTGATTGCCCCAGCCAAGGCAGGTCAGCCAGTAATTGATTCCGCTTGTCTGGCAGATGGCGGCCCCTGATGCATTGCCATTGGTGGCTCCGCCCGGGCCGGTCACAAAGGCAATGGCGTAACTACCCCAATTGGTCAGCACCGGGTTTCCGAGCACGTTAATGGTAAAGTGTAGATTTGCGGTGTCATTAGACACTACGACCGAGGCAATGTCCAGTTGCGGCGCGTTGGCGCCAGCGAAGAGGTCGTTCGCGGCATCGAGGTAAACACTGGCCCGGCCGGTTGAGGCGGAAATGGCTAGCCAGCAAACGGTCGCCATGAAATGCAAATTCTTTCTCACATCTTTGCTGGCGCAAGCCACTCTCTGTTTGGGCAATCCCATCTGATTCAAGGGTCACGAGTGCATTGTCGCTTCATAACCATTGAAGCGACGGCGTGTGATGTTTGCAGGCTCGAAGGTTTCATGGTGTCGGCTTCATGCCATTGTTGGTGGCGTTGTCGGAATCAATTGTAGAGTCAATTATTGAAAGCGTCGTAGATCTTCATGGAAGTATTGCGTGCTTTGTTAGATGCGCAACCTCAACAACCAGGTGAGGCTGAGGGTATCAATGACCGTTGACCGTTTTGGGGTTCCACCAAAGGTAGTTTTTCACATTCGCGGCATCGGTGCTCCAAGCTTTAAAGTTGAGGCTGGTGACAAAATCCACATGGCCGTCAATGGCCAAGGCATTGCCGCCATGCTTGCTGTGCAAGAGGCCAATGGCTTCACCTTTGGTGATGTCCGGAAAATTGGATCCGTCATTCCATTCATTACCGCCAATCGGCACGCCGTTTTTGAGCGAATATTCGTCCGGCTCCCAAATCAGATAGCATTGGGTGCTGTAAACGTCAGTGATCTTGCAGGTCACATCCTCCGGCAAGGTAGCGGTGGAGTTTTCTCCAAAATCACACACCGCGCCATTCATCACGTAGGTGGAATACTTGTTGTTTCTTCCAGTGAAGGGTGAGGTGCCGGTGTTTGGCGGTATGAAGTAATCTTTGCTGGTGAGAGTGTCCACTGGACATAAGTAGGCATTGAAATTATTGACGTATCGATACCACAGTCCCCCCTGCCAGTCTTGAATGGCGGTAGGTAACGGGAGATAGGGGGCGGTGGTGCTGTAAGGATCCACGCAGCCGGTAGTCCCCGGATTATAAAGCCAGCCCGGCGGAAAATTGGCGTTGCCACCGTCCCAATTGGGATAGGCAAAGTGGTCGGCAAACTCATCCACATACATGCGGTTGGCCAGCCCCAATTGCTTGATATTGTTCACACACCGCATGTTTTGGGCTTTGGCCTTGGCTTTGGCCAGCGCCGGCAGCAGCATGGCCGCCAAGATGGCGATGATGGCGATGACCACCAGCAGTTCGATCAGGGTGAACGCCCCACGTCCCGGTAAGAAGTGGAGCGTATCATGGCGGCCATGAAAGCGAGACGACGGTGTAGTCCGAGAATTCATAATTTTGTACAAATTTAGCGGCAGAGGTTGCAAACGTCTATATCCCTAATCAGGTGAGGCAACCCCGGCCAACAACGACATTGCTTCATTTAATTGTGATTTGACTTACGATATACCATCCATTCGTAACCGGCGCGTCCATCGCCAGAATAAGTGGAGGTCGCTGGCCAGTTTTATCCGCGATGCTGATGGCCAAACCATATTGTCCGCTCGGCAAATTGGACGAAATCATGAGTTTTGTTTTGATTTCCCGATCTCCGGGCAGCCAATCACGTGGATCAGTATTGGCGACTGTGGTGGCCACGGTCTGACCAGCGGAATCGCGCAAGCATAGCTGCAGCTCATAGGCGTGGTAAAACTTCCCCACGCCGACGTTGGCCCACGTCATTCTCACATTTAATTCGGCGCCGCGACGCACGGCCTTTTCATGTTGTAACTCGCGCAGAACGAACCGATAGCCGGCCAAGCGGGAAAGTTTATCGAGCTGAGACTTGGCTGCGAGCGGCACATTGCCAAGGTTATCATTGATCACAGTTACATGGTTTGTGAGCATGAATTCTACCGCGGCATCAAATGACCACCCTTTTGACATCAAGTAGTCGTAATCGCCATACCATTCGAAAACGACCGGAGCTTGTTTCCAGGCTTCCGTCATCGCTTCAAAGGTGGCCGCAGGATAATACATATTCTTGCCGCTGGCCTCCGGGCTCCATCGGCTTTGGATACCGGGGCAGCCGATTCCGTCGCACCGATAACCGCCGCCGTGGGCCAGCGTGTAGGCCAAGGCTTCCGCATCGTCCGCCATGCCCACCAGCGGAGTTGTGTGAAATGCGTGCAGATACATGTCTACAATTTGCCGTCTAACTTGAATCGAAGCGGGATGCGTTGTATGCCATTCGCCCCAGATCCCATAGGAGCCGATGTCAACAAATTCGACGTTCGACTTGCCATCGTAACGCTTCCCCAAGGCGGCGATAAAATTGCCCTGTTTAGCCAGGTAAACCGGGTCAGAATAATCGGGCTCAATCCGCGGAATGCGCCGGCCTCCGCTGGTCGGGTCGTCCCCGCCGGTGGTGTATTCAAATCCCTTGCAGCCGAGGTCAAACAGCCATTTGGGTGAGCAATAATAGCCCCGCGTATGCGCGTTGGCCGTCATCACGCGCATCGCCACCGCGGCGCCGCGCGGTTTGCAGGCGCTGATGGCAGCCTCAATACAATCCCAATTGTAGTGTCCTTCCTCCGGTTCGACCTCCGCCCAATTGAACCGCAAATACACCACCGAGGAGGGAAGTCGCTGACTCATCCAGCCCTGACCGGGATTGGCAAACAACGTATCCACTTCATGAAAACGAATCTGCTGCCAGTTATCATCGCCGGCCCATATTGCCAAGGGCAGCATCAGGAGGCCGATGCAGCCAGCCGGCCAGATTGACTTCATAATTTTTGTGACCAGGTGCATAAAAACAGCATTGGAATGACAAAATCGGCAGGTTTTTGTAAGCCGCTGGCTATGGACTGAAATTGGCGGTTATGTTTTTCGGGGTGTTGCCCATGATAAAAGAAGTAACAGCATTGGTCGAGGTCAGGTCACCGCTCCAACCTGTGAAGCTAAAGCCAGAATTTGTCACGGCTTGCGCCGTAATTGCAATTCCCTCAGGAAAATAATCACTGAGCGTGACCGTGCCGGCGGAACCGCCCGATGAGAAATTAACTCGGTAGGTGGGATTCAGCGACGGTATCAGCTTGCATACGTTGGTGTCCAATCCCAGGTTTTGAATCCCTTGCACTACCAGTCTGGCCATGGCAACGGCTCCCATCGCCTGAAAGTGTGTGGTGTCTGAACTCCCGGCCGGATAATTGCTGTAAACGCCGGCAGGGAAATTCATGTACAAAAATTGGGTCGCATAATTCGTCCCCACTGAAAAAATCAGCGCGCCACACGCAACATCCAAGTCAATCAACGGCACACTCAACGCACCAGCCAATTCGCGGACGGCCAGCGCATAATTGCCATAGGGCGTGCCCGCACTGCCCAGGTCGGCCCGCATCGGGGTGATCAAGACCGGATAGGCTCCCAAGGCCTGCGTTTCATAAACATAATTGCTCAGGTATCCCTTGAACGACGTTTCCGGGTCGGTATGAATGGCTGCATTGGTGTTGCTGTCATTGATGCCAAATTGGATGAAGACGAAATCGCCCGGCTTGACATTTTTTTTTGCCGCCGTCCAATAATTGTCATAAAAGCTCTTGGCGCTGGTTCCGCCGACGGCGGCGTCATCAATCGCCACACAATTGGAATTGAAGAAATAATTTAGGACCTGTCCCCAACCCGTTTTTGGATCATTCCAAGACGGCCAGATCTGAACTGTGGAATCGCCAATGGTGTGAAGCGTCAACGACAAGCCTTGCACTTTACAGCGGGTGAGGCTCGCGGTCGTGCCCGGGTTCACGGGGATTGAAGCGGTGGTCGGTCCACCGTTGCCGAGGTTGGTCGAAATTGGCCTCCAACTTGATGTCGCCAGGCTCGAGGTGGACTCCCAAATGTATTGGGCTCCCGTGACCGTGCCGGTGGCGTAGACACTTAAGCCGCCACCAACTCCCGCAACTTGCAGCCGGGGAGCGTCATTTGTGGTTAGGCCGCCACGAATTACCGGCCCAGTGGTGGCCGCCATGCCGGATGGATAAGTTTCAACCAGACTACTGGCGTAGCGGACGTTCCACCAACTCGACGCCCAGCCAGGGTTGGCCAGGTCGTCCATGGCTCCGCCCGTTCCTGAAAAGGTATAAGCGTCAAATTGGAAACTGGCGCCGGCCGTCAAGCCAAGGCTGGAATAAGGGACCGAGAGTGAGATGGAATTCGTGCTATTGGCAAAAGTGGCGCCGCCGACATTGTTCCAAAGCAAAGTGTTGGTGTTGTAGTGCCACAATTGGGGGGTTCCGGAACCGAGGCACGTCACCCAGTAATTGATTCCCTTGGTCAGACTGATGGCGGCGCCGGAACCGTTGCCATTGGTCGCGCCACCCGGGCCCGTGATCACGGCAATGGCGTAATTGTCCCAAGTGATGGACGTGGGATTGCCCATCAGATAAATGGTAAAAGTCACCTTGGAAGGGTTGTTCGTCACGACCACCGAGGCGATGTCAAATTGGGGCGCGCCGGTGGTGAACAGGTCATTCGTGGTGTCGTTGTAAACATCTGCGCGAGCGCTGCAAACCAAAACCGCCATCAGGCAAGCCAGCGTACTCAATGTGATTTTAGGTTTCGAGGGCACAACGGGTTTAAGTTGCGGTTTTCATTGATGTAGACACCAGCGTAGTGTGCCACGATTGCCTGCGCGGCCAATACCCCTAAACGTGTGAGGCAACGCCCCTGCGCGATCGTGAGCACGCGTTCAAACTCCCGCCGATCAACTGACCTTGGATTGCGAGTAGCGCATGACCGCCTCGGTTCGCGAATGGACGTGCAGTTTTTTGTAAATTTGCTTCAGGTAGGTGCTGATCGTATCAATGCTCAAATCCAAGTTCGAGGCGATTTCCTTGTTGCCATACCCCTTGGACAGCAAAATCAGCACCTCCTCTTCGCGTGCCGACAAGCCTAGATCGGCATCCTTCGGCTTTTCTTTTTGGCGGAAATACCGCACCACCCGCCGCGCCACGGCCCCCGTCATCGGCGCACCGCCGAGCAACAGATCCCGCAGGGCGGCCTGCAACTCCGCCGGCTGTGTGGACTTCAGCAGATAGCCGTCCGCGCCCGCCTGCAAGGCCATGAACACCAGTTCGTCGTCGGCCACCGAGGTCAGAATCAGGATGTGGGTGTTGGGCAGAAGTTCCTTCAGCTTGGAGGTGCATTCAATGCCGGACATCCGGGGCAGAAAAATATCCATCAGCACAATCTGCGGGCGCAGGGCAGGCAGTTGCTTGAGCGCCTCTTCTCCGGAAGCGCAGGTGCAAACACAGGCAAAGTCGGGAAATGTGCCCAGCAGTTTCACCCAACTGTCGCGGATCTCCTGCTCATCCTCCACCATGGCCACCTTGACCGGTGAAGGTTTTGAAGGAAGATGGGAATTCTCAGGCGGGCGGGTCATGATTTATTTTTTCACTATAGACGAAGAGGCTCCCGGCCGCAATCGCCACCAGAAGCGGCGATGGTCGGACAGGTGCGAAACCTTTGCCGCCAGTTCCACGCGGCAGCCGGCGCCGGGCTGGCTCACGATTTGACATCGGCCGCCAATTTCGGACATGCGTTGGGCCATGTTGGATAATCCGTTGCCGTGGCGGTCCCGGCTGGCAGGATCAAACCCCGTGCCGTTGTCTTCCACCGTCACTTTCACCTCGTCCTGCTCGATTTGTAGTTTCAACAAAACTTCCGTCGCGCCCGCGTGCTTGATGGTGTTGTTCAGCGCTTCTTTGATGGCCAGAAACAGACTGCGCCGCCGGGCCAGGTCAAACGCGGCCTCGGGAATTTCGCCATCCACGTCCAACCGGCACCGGACCCCGCTCGCGCGCAAAAAATTCTCGGCGTAACGGCAGACATAATTTTCAAAATCCCGCAGGCTGTCCCGCTGGGAATTGACCATCCAGACCACCTCGTTGATGGATTGAACCAGCCGCCGCCCGGTGTCGGAAACGCGTTTGAATTTGGAGCGCATTTCCGGCGCGTCGGCCAATTCGCTTTGCGCCGTTTCGCCTTGGAGGACCAACTGTGTCACCACCGCGCCCAAATCATCGTGAATGTCCCGCGCAATGCGGGCGCGCTCCCGCTGTAAAATCTGTTGCTCTTTTGACTGCATCGTCACCTTGGCCAGCAGGCGCAGGCAAATCCCCACCACCACCGCAAAAAACGAGAGCAAAGTGACTTGAAACCAGCCTTTCTGCCAGAATTGAATGACCACTGGCTCCAGCGGCAACGACGAATCCACTTTGGGATACTTCGGGATTCCCGGCGCATCCCGAAACGGAAACAGCAGAGTTGCCTTCGGCCATTGTTCATCGGGAATGCCTGTGGTCAGCCACGTTTTTGCCTCCGCCGGCACGATCCGCCAGGTGTCGTCCGAAGGAACTTGCAGCCCGGTTCCATCCGATAAATCCACCACCAATCCCGCCACCAAACCGGCCCACTCATATTCGTTGAACGCTTCCACGGCGAGGACATGCGGACCCGGCGACAAAACCCGCGTCAAATCATACTCCGTCAAGCGCCCCCAATCCGAGCCCCGGCCGAATTCGTTTCCATCCAAAAAGGCCCGGAAGGTGTCATGTGCGGTCATTCGGAACAGTGCCCGGTTGACCCGGACCCCGTTTGGAATCTCAATCAACTTCCAAAACCGGCACGTGACCCGGTCTTTCCGCTGTGCCGCCCAAATCCAGGAGCCGACGGAAAAGTCCCGATCCCATACGGGACCGGATATCACCCGAAACTCGTCCAGCCGCATTCGGTCGCCCCGCCCCGTCAGACAAAACATGCCCACGGCGGTAATATCATTGGTGGACAAGGGGTGTGACAATTTGGATCCGACGGTCAAACTGTTGGTGTCAAACTCTTGCCAGGCCGCCGCCGCCGTGCTGAACCTCAAAGTGTTCAACACCCAGTCCGCCGGCACGCCCAAATCGTGAACAATGGTGCTGGAGGCATACCACTGGCCGTCCACCCGCACCACCATTCGCGTGCTCGCGGACGGCGAGTCATTCCGGCTGTAATAGCTGAAACCGGTGATCGTGTGCCCTTGGAAATTCGTCGGGGTTTCCACCCAAATCAGGGCGTTGCTGACCACGTTACCAATCAAGGTGAGAAAACCCACACTCCATTGGCCAGGACCGCTTCTGGCCCCGCCGTCAAGGTGTGAAAGCGCGGGATATTCGTATTTGTAACCGGAAAACGACGTGGTGAAATCACTCGCCACCCCGCCTTTCATGGCCAAGACATGCCAGCCCGGGGCATTGCCAATCGGGCTGTAATCCGGCACATCCTCATCAAAATGTTCGATCAGGAGAGGGGCCCCGAACGCGCCGTGCGCACGAGCCAAAAGCGCGAACAAAAGAAACACCCGCGCAGCGCCCAGCCCCAACAGTTTGCTCCGGTTGAGTATTTCAATCTTCACGCTTGGTGCCACTATTTGCAAAGACCCTCCATCTGACAAGTCTTTTAAATTTGGACAGTCCGCTCGCCCGCACATTTATAAATTCACCGTTGGCTCGATTACGGCTACCGTGAGAACTGGGGTTGTCAGCCCCGCACACACCGCATTTTCATGGCGGCATCCACAATTGCGCCCGTGATTGCATCCAGTTCCTTCATGGCTGCCGCCGCCGCGTCCTCCGTGTCTCCGCTTGAGATTCCGCGACGTATTAAGCGTACTGAAAAGGTTAAGCCGGGTGCAGACGATGGCTGCTGGAAACACTCGGACTGGAAACATTCCGCAAGTTGGAATCATCAGGCACGCCGTTCACGTGCGCACGACAAAATTCGTCTGCCCGATACAAAGCTCGAATAGGCGACACATTGGGCGGAGCGCGGCTGTGTCGGAGACCAGCCGCAGCAGCATGACCAGCCAGATGGTTGGTCGAGCGGTTCAAGCGCATTGAATGGAGGACGTTGCTGCGGCTGGCTTTCAGCACAGTCCAATCAAAAGCTGTCCCCCCGTTTAAAACAGCGGCAGTTGCCGCACCGTCGGCTCGCGCAAGTTGCTGACGCCCAGACCGAGCAGCCGCAGCGGCCGATGCACCAGCTTCTCCTTGGCCAACAGGAAGCACGCGAGCCGGTAAATGTCGCCGGTCTCGGTGATGGGCTCTTCGACCGATATTTGGCGGGTGAGCGTGGTGAAATCGCTGTAGCGGACTTTTACCTGAACAGTGTGGGCGCCCAACTGCCGGTGTTTGAGCCGCTTTTCAATGTCCGCCGCCTGCTCTTTCAGACACCGGCGAAGAATCTTCCGGTCATCCGTGTCCTGCAAAAAGGTCTCTTCCCCGCTGATGCTCTTGATCTCGTCGCCGAGCTCCAGCGGCCGGTCATCTTCGCCAAAGGCAAATTGCTTGAGCTTGGGACCGAAGGAGCCGACCAGCGCCCGGAGATCGCCGGCGTAATCCTGCAAATCGCCGATGGTGCGGATACCGGCCTGGTGCAAGACCTGTTCGGTGACCTTGCCCACGCCATGCAGCGTCCGCACCGCCAGCGGACGCAGGAACGGCACCTTGTCCTCATCGGCAATGACGGTCAAACCGTCCGGCTTTTGATGGTCGCTGGCAATCTTGGCCAGCAGCTTGTTGGACGCGATGCCGATGGTGGCGGTCAATTGGCGCTCCCGCTGAATCCGCTGCTTCAACTGCCGGGCCAGGGGCAGGGCGATTTGCAGCGCAGCCTTCATGGTTTCAGCCTGGCAGAGGCACGACATGTCCAGGTACGCTTCATCAATGGACATCGGTTCCACGATGGCTCCGGTCTGC
>Ga0316217_10006592_pt1 | contig 11409 bp, 9 predicted proteins | sample 1anoAmetaG_FD_203633 | JGI IMG/M metagenome (GOLD analysis project Ga0316217, IMG submission 203633) | Freshwater microbial communities from Trout Bog Lake, Wisconsin, USA - 1anoA | ecosystem: Environmental > Aquatic > Freshwater > Lake > Hypolimnion/Profundal zone | place: USA: Wisconsin... | reverse complement strand
CCCTTGCCTGGAAGTTAATTGCCCTGTCCTTTAAAGAATCATTCCAGTTATGCTTTAGAACACTCTAAGATTGTCAATTGATCCTCTTTTTCCCCCAACTTCTCATTTTCCTGCCTCCAAAAGATTCCATCTTTCTGATAATTACCTGAAAAACCTCAAATACTAGTTGATTTTCGATGAGGAAAGCTTTATCGGATCTTACTAAAATGGCTATGATTTTATCGACTAAAAAGAACAGGAGTAATAGTACCAAGATTAAGGGAAGTAAATTGCAGATTTGATTGTTTGATTTTTATACTATTTAACTCATCGACAATTTTTAGCCTCACACATGCTATATGCTTACACCTCATCCGCATTCTTGACAGCCATCTGTCTTCAACATCTATATCAGCATAAAGCCAAAGTTGTTAAATCTCTAAAGTCCCAATTCTGTGAAAAAATAAAGGCCAGATCAGAGAAACTCAAAGATGGGTGCTTGAAGGAAGTTTAGAATATTTAATTTAATGTGTTTATTATATTAATTTTACACCATTGACTGATGAGAGAGAAGTGGAGAAAGAAAAGAATGAGAAGACTAAAAAGGAAGAGAAGACAAAATAGAAAATGATGCATACATGATTTGTATCGCCCAATTCAACTGTTTTATTATTAATCTTACATTCTACCACATAAATCAAACTGGATTTACATTCGAAACCTCAGTTATTTGAGCCAGATTGTTTTAGTGATATCTTCTAACCGTTTTGGCTTGTGCTTTCGTCTTTAATCCTTTTAAAGTGCATAGATTAATAAAGGATTAATAAGAGAGATAGAGTATCAAGTAAAAAAGAATCAATTAAGTAACCTAATGACCATGTGTGAGCATGGTTTAGGCTCGATCCACGTAGATTTAGGGGGCATAGTCACTTCGGAATCTGCGAGCTCGAAAATCGTTTCAATTTAGGGCTCTTTCACAAAGAACACAATCTCATACTTGAAGATGTGTTCCTGTTGGATAATCCCAGGGATGTATTTGAGTTTTTTCAAGAGATCCTAATCAAAGCACTCCTTCAGAATTTAATTCTGAAGCCGAAAAGTGGTGACTTTTTCAAGCACGTTCCTTGAGGTGTTCTTGAAGTTGATTCCGTAAATCTTCTCATAAAACTTCAGAATGACCTAGTAGTTCTCTAGTTATTCGTTTATGTTGAATTGCTTTAAGTCTTGGACTGCGAGCTCAGTGAGCTCAATGTGGTTCAGCTTCATGATTTCGTTGATGACCTCAACGTTTTCTGGGATATTTTGAATCACCCGGTGCTGAGGGTGAATCATTACATAAGTGCTTGAATAAATTATTGCCTGAATCCAAAGATCAACTTAGCTTTTTTAGGCTTTGTTGAGATAGTTGTTGTGAGCAGCCTACAGTCTATGATGTCCATCAAGAATGTAAAGACAATCAATGGAGTCAAATTTGGAGGAAATCTAGGCTTAGGTTTCTTTGATCTTCCAGAGAGTATGCTGCCTGCCATCATTGGTAGTCCACTCTGAAAATTTTTGTTTTTGTTTAGTCAGAGTCAGAATCAATGAAGTCAACTCTTAATTTTCTCTGTGGCTGACTACAACCGGGCCAACATGCTATTGTATGTAAGTATTGTGGTTTAGCCCAGGTCTGTGCAAAGTTTTTTCGTGTTTTTTGATTTTATTTCTATCGTAATCCTAAATTTTAGAAGCAATTACTTAAACGTTTATTTAGGCCAAGATGCCAAAAGAAATATGATTTAAATAGTTCTGGCGGTAGATGTAGAAGAATGGCTACTCTTCCAGCTTTAGTTTACCTGAAGCGATCATTTATGTCGTCTTAAAAGTTTTGCTCATAGGTATGACTTCTAAGTGCTATATATTGTTTCTGAGGTGATTTTGATACTCCTAAGGGTGGAATACTGCACCGCAAAAGTCCTTGACCTTAACCATTGATGTATATTTAAGTTTATGATTTCTTTATATTTGTTGAACTAATATTTATGACGTAGCGTTGACGAATCATTTTCCTTTTATTACAATATTTCTATTGAGCCTCATGAAACTATGTTTTTTCACTCCTCCACCAAGATAAATCATGAAAGCAAGTCTAAATTGTACTAAAATCACTAGCAAGGAAGGCTTAAAATGCCAAATTCATGGCGATAAAAAAAATTCAAACTGAAAACACTTCGAGGTTATAAAAGCTACAACTAAAAGGTGTTTTAACTGAGGTTTCTCAAGAAAGCACTAAAGAAGCTTCAATAGCGTGAATATTGGGGAAGGATAATTAGTAGAAACAGTTTTAATAATCATCTGTAACGAATTCTTTTTGAATATTAATGAAGCATCAATTCTCAAGAAAACATTAATTGAATTCGTTCCTCTTGGCTTTGCCGAATTTGAAATATTGTTCTTCTTGGGCCTTTGAAAAAATATCAATCTGGATAAGCTAACTTAGGTCTCTTTGAGAGGAAAAGCTTTGCTTCGGTTTCAGCTCGACCTCAGACATATTGATTCTGCTCTAGGATTTTGAAATTGGCTTTATTGTTGAGTGGACTAATAGTTATAGGTTTTTTTGACTCACCTTTTCAATCACTGAATTATTTTTGCTTGAAAGCGCCAAATTTGAAACTGCAAGATCAGCAGTAAACTTGCTAACTTTTTTGGCCCCAAAAGCTATTAATGAATCCTTAATATTGCTTTTTTATTTGTCAAGTCTATAGAGCTACGAATCCGAACTAAGAGCCAGCTTTTAGCACTATTTCAATTTTTCTACAAGCAAATCAAAGACAAAATCTCCTCTCAAAGTTTGATACCTTTAAGTAACCGCTTTTTCGACATACTAACAAAAGAGTTTAAACTAGTAATCACTGGCGATTTAGAAGTTGAGCCTAAATAAAAACATAGCTACTTTTTGACAGTTTTGGTGAGTCTTTCTTTGGTTGAAGTATTAGCGTTTTTAAGCTTGATCATATCTTCCATACTTTAGATTTCTCCAACAGAGATGCACTTTTCCTTGTATTTGTAATAAGTCTTTCGAACTTCATTAATCAAAAACTACTTATTTCGTCAAAAAACTCATCAGTCTCAAGGTCATGATGGGCATTCTTTACTTTCTTCTCATCACTATGCAAATTCTTTGATGATTTCTTTGATTTTAGAGCAAACTTAGCCTCTTATCCATAAAGTCTACTTAGCTAATTGTAATAACTGCTTTCATTTTGCTACTTATTTGCACCCTTGAATCTCATTTTCTATAATGAAGTGTTCTTCCTTTATATACTACGCGAACTTCCTAGTTTTTTTTCAAGTTTAGAGTTTTCCCTTCGGAAATTTATCTCTTATGCAAAATTTTATCCTACTTTAGATACATCAAATTCAGTCTTTTGGTGGAGGAAATCCTGAATTTGTGTATTTAAGCTGATTTCTTAAACTTTAGAGAGTGAGGTTCCATTGGCCTGATCGTATTGCTCAAGCATCTTTCGGTGCTAGCTAATTATCATAACCCATTCCTGTTACCTTTGCTAGTAAAACTTTCGAAGCTACTGATGATTGGAATACTACAATTAGTATATTTATTTGAGTTGAGCAATCTCTGCCTTCAGATCCTTTATCTTGATTTCCAGCTACTGTTTGCTTTGACTAAGCTCCTAAATAAAATCTTCATCTCTTTTGCTCTTTTACTTTATACTAGGTAGAAGCTAGAGTACCTTGCAATTTATTTGTAGAGTTTGTTGATTTAGGTGATTAAAGTATTTTGGATGCTTTCGGACCAACTCCCAGTTTTTATTAAGGATATTGTCGACTATTCAGTGAGATCTCCCAGAGAAAGCAATGTTGAGTCAGGTGATTTATACGACTATCGCGATTTCAAAGGAGTTTTGAGTCGTTTGATTTTGGTAGAGCTCATAATAATAGTATAATTGTACCATTTCCTACTTTTTGACGCGGATTACTCCCAGCAATAATAATCAATTTTGAATGGGATAAAGCAAAAGCTCCTTTTCTCTAGAGTTTACTGATAAATAATTCAAGAGTAAAAATTTCACAAGAACCAAACTATATAAATCTTTGCTCAGAATCTTAGCAAAAATAAAAAGATAATTTACAAATCAGCCTGCATAGGCAACACACACCCTACTAAGATAATTGAAGTATAATTATAAAGATGGTAAAATTATATGAAGTGTGGCCAGGAAATAACCGTTTCTTGTGTGGCTGCTGTGTCTCTGGACCAGGAAGGGAAATAGGAGGAATCATCTACATCCAAATTTGTGTGTTGGCAATTGTAATTCCTTTCTCGATTTTCTTAGTCAACTCCAATGCTCAAATCACTGTCGCACTTCCTATAGTATTCTTCGTGTTACTTGCCCTCATGGAGGTTTTTCTGATTATAACCTCATGTAGTGACCCTGGAATCATTCCTAGAAGACCTTTCTTGGCTTTAAATAAAGAGAAATTCAACAAATATCTCCAAGAACAAGGGAACAATAATATTAAAGTGTGCTAAACCTGCCAAATTGTTCGGCCAAATCGAGCTAGCCACTGCTCAACTTGCCAAAACTGCGTTGAAGTTTTCGACCATCACTGTGGAGTAGTGGGAAATTGCATAGGTAAGAGAAACTACCGTTATTTTGTGGCTTTTCTGACTTGTCTAGTTTTGAGTATAGTGATGGCTATAATAAACATGATCGTTTTCATCATAAACAAACAAGGAGATGTGAACTAAACAGTAGTAATTGTTGTGGTGGCAATCATCGGAGGCATTCTAGGCATACCTCTGGTAGGCTTTTGCCTTTTTCATATGTTTTTAGCAATTACTCACAATACTACAAGAGAATGCATCAAAAAGATTAGCTAAACTTAATAAAGTGGCACTGAAAACCTATGGTGTGGAGTTGATGAGGCTTTTTTTGACCCTTTCCTGTAAATAACAGAGCAAGAAGCTCAGAACTTATCTAACTAAATCAAAGTAATGAGAATGCCGAGAGCAGATATTCAATTCGGAACTGTAAAGACCGCAAAATAGATGTTATGAGTGACTTTTATTTCAATTAATAAAATGAATAAATAACTCATTTTTTGAATGCTCGGATGCTTTTCTCGCTTTCTAAGCCTAAATTGTGCAAAGCTTCGTAGATTCTTTTTGTGTTTTAGTTGTAGTTACGATCTATGTCAGATAACTGGCTTTTGTTTCTCACTAACAACTTTTCAGTTTAAGATTGACGTTGCTTAATATGATCGTTTCTATCCTTTTGAATCTTCTGCAGCAGAGTATTTATAGTTGCTTCCTGCTGTTTTCTAAAACTTTTCAGCCTCAGCTGAACTGTCTCTTAATCTCCTAGTTCCTTTTCCCGGAGCTCTCTAATTTTGGTCTCCTCTATCATCTGTTGAATGGCAGCTGCTTTTTCATACTATTGTAACTTGACTAAATTTCTACTTAAACATCTGTTTACTTTTATTTTAGCTGCAGCTCAAGAAGATACTTAGAGTAGTGCACTTTAGGCGCTAGCTATTAGCGTACGCTTTACTCATACTCCTTTATTTAGGTTATTTGCTTTTACTTAACCTTCCTAGTCAAATCGGCAGCTGTTGCCTCATAATCATTCATAAACTGATCCCATTTTTTACAAAATTACTCAAACTTTTGGCGTTGGTAGTTTTCGGTCTAGGTATGCTCTTGTTAATACAAGATTTTGAGGTACTTATTTCGTCTTTCTAATTCTCTGCTTCTGATTTCTTCAATTTTTTTCTTGCTATTTTTGGCTTCTTTATAATTGCCATTCTTTTCACTCTTTTTGCGATAATTGTTCAAGAGTCTAAATATGAAGAAACTTACTTAAGGAAGTCAATGAGTCTTTCATCTACAGTTCTACAAATAGAGTATTTATCCTAAATTTTTTCAGAATCGTTTTGAGAAAGTGCAAAAATGAACAAAAATTCGTCAAAAGAAGCTGAATCCTCAAAGATTGGGAGACTCATTTGATGATAAAGTTTTACTTGATGATTAGAATGGTACCATTTTGTATCGGAAGGTTCCTTCCTTAAAGAATTTAGGCGACATTTTCGATTTTAATCAGTCCCTTTTCCTATTTGTCGTGACCGTTGAAAGCTGTTAACAAGTGCTTCAGAGAATTGAGATCTTACTAGTTATTTTCAATGGATTTTTATAACTCTGGAACAACCACTTGTATGGGGTTGTTACTTTCTTATTGGTGGGTGTTCCCCTGAGCGATTTGAGTGGAAAAAAAGCCGTTGTCTTCGTGTGCCATATAAATTTATTGAGTGAAGATTATAACAGATATGGGTGAAATAAGTCAAGCTATCATATATTTTAATCCAAAACTGAAATCAACACTAATTTCCTTACCCAAGATATAAATCAACCTAAGATGAAGATGGTGGTGAAATAAAGAAAAACTCTCTTTAACAAAAAGATTTAGGTGTCATTTATCTGAAAGTTAAAAATTTTTAAATAATCAGAAATTAACAATATGGTTTACTGATCATAAAGTCAGCTCACAATACTAATTTATTTATTTTGTAAGATGGACAAACTGAGAGAACACGCTATCTTCTTTTAAGAAAAGCACTCAACCAACAACTAAGATGCTCTTCGGAAGGAGGATTTGTGCCCCTAGAGTATTACCTACCTCAAAAAAGGAGACTCCAATATCTATCTAGACCAATTTCTAGCCAAAGATTAATCTCCAATCCAACAAGCCTCTCCCAAGAGATAATAGCCAAAAAAATAGAGCATTTCTTCCTAGGAGGCAGATTAATCCTTTAAAGTCGAGGAGTCTGTCAAATTTAGCCCTTCTTCTTTTCACAACTTTCAAAAACATTTAACCGTTTGCTTAAAACATGCCATTTTCTTTGCCCCTGAAGACAAGGTCAGTCAGGATTATCAAATTATCGCAGCTAAATTATGGAAAGCGTTCAAAAACTCCCATAATTCAACCAAGAAAATTCTACACTATCTCTTTGGAGAAAAAAACGAACACTCAATTTCTGAACAAGGGTTGAAGGAGTGTGGATTGTTCAAAATCTATGAAGCTTACCCTGAGCAAACATTGAGGGAAGCAAGGATCTACATGGCAAGCTAGACCTTGAGGCAAATCGAGGAAGGAAAGCTCAATGACTACATCAATTAGAAAAAATTAAAGGGCAAGGAGAGATTCAAAAAGTATGTTTAGATCTTTGTTGATGAGTTAAAGAGAGGCTATCTGAGAAAAAGGCTGCCTAAGGAGAAAGTCGCTTAACTGCTTGCCTTATGATCAACTACTACCTATTTCTATCAATCTTACAGAAATCTCGATTTAAGATCAATCTTTCGTTTATAACCTTTTGATGAAAACTTCTTCTTTTTAAGCAGTTTATTAGCCTCTTTGAGAGTTTGATTGCATTTGCCAAGCTTAAAAGGTCAAATACAGATATATAAGATTATAAGCAATATGAGAGTAATTCTTTGATGATTAAGGTCGCAGTTGAAGGCTGCCTTCATGGCTAGTTAGACGAAGTTTATGCTCAACTAACTCAACTATAACAAAAGCTAGGCTAACCCTTCGATTTGCTGATAATCTGTGGAGATTTCCAGTCAATTAGGCATGAGCAAGATTTGTAGGATATGCACTGCCCTTAAAAGTACAAAAAAATTGGAAACTTCATCAAGTATTACTAAGGGAAGAAAAAAGCACCCATACTGACAGTCTTGATTGGCGGCAACCACTAGGCAGTAAACTCACTGAGGTAATCACACTTTGGTGGATGGCTAGCTCCAAAATTTTACTACCTTGGCCAAGCTGGGTCCATCTTTGTTGTGAAAGGTGACAAACGCTTGAGAATAACTGGTGCTTCCGGAATTTACAAGCAGCAGGACTTCAAGTATTGCACACGCATTGAAAACTATCCTCTCCGCGGCAAAGATCGCATCACAGCTTATCACATCAAGCAGCTTGATCTCTATCGTTTGGAACTTTTGGCCAGAATAGTACAGATGAAAAAATAACAGCCTCAGGTCTATGGGGCAGAAGATACAAACTTTGATATAGCACTGAGTCATGATTGGCCCAAAGGTATGAATTCAATTATTTAGATATAGCCCTCTTCGGAAACCTACAGGAGCTCTACAAGATCAAGCCCTATTTCCAGAAAGAAATTTAAGCTGGCTAGCTAGGCTCAGGTCCAATGGCTCGCTTTTTGAAAATAGCTAAGCCAAATTACTGGTTTTCAGCACATATGCATGTCAAGTACCCTGCTATATACCCTCACCCTGGAAACTAGTTCACTCATTTCCTTTCTTTGGATAAATGCCTGGCCAAAAGGTCTTGTTTGCAGGTTCTATCATTTAGCAATTTCAGCAAAACTTTGATGTAAGAATTGAAAGAGGGTGAAGTGAAAATATAAGTTGATCCGACTTGGATGGGAGTGTTATTGTTGACTAAGGAGCTAATGAAAGGAAATGAAAACTTTTACTATCTTGATAAAATGTAGGTAAAGTTAGTTGATACCAATAAAATGAATGAACTGATTAAGGCTTTTCCCAAAGTTCGCCAAAGAGTTGAACAAATTGGAAAGTTTAGCTTTGATGAAAAACTAAATCAAACAGAACAGACCAAAGAATTCATAAAAAAGTTAGGCATTTCGGAAGAACTACTTGAAGGAGTGTGTTTTTAGAGGAATTATCAAATTTAGACAAATCAAGATGAGATTGACCTCGATTTATGATAAATCTTAATCAGTATTTCATTGAATTATTAACTTTGGAAAGTGTTTGAGTCAAAGAGGTCAAGTTGGTTATAGAAATAGAATCCAACTCTGCTGAACTAGGAAGAAAAAGTATATTTTACCCTCTTGAATGAGATTATTCTGATGTAACAAACAAAAAATGCAATGATTCAGATTCCTCCTTATTATTAAATAGCTACAATAACAATGAAATCGTTCAAGCTTTTAATTTTCATGCTTTTATCCTAATCAATCTGTTCCCAGTTCTGCAAACCTTATTGTGCCTCTACATGCTCAGGAACAACTCAATGTCAAGTTGGATGCATCTCTCCGTTTGTATTCAATTCAAGCGCTGCTTCACCTTGCGCTCTCAATAGCTCAAATCAAATACTCTTCGATTCCGAGTTACCTGCTGAGACAAACTTCACTGCTTTGAACTTTTCATCAACCTCATCTCTCACCACAATGTCATGTGTAGGAACTTTGACTTACTTTTTCTTAGGCCCCTTTGTAGCCAACAATTATGTTTACAAAGCATTTTCAGGAATAGGAGCCAATCATTACCAAATAACTGTGTTTTGGAGTTTTGGACTATTTGGGACTTGGACAGGACAGCAACTCTCAGCAATCTTTACTGATGGCAGTGGGGCAGTTACTCAACTGCCTAACCAAGGCTAAAGTTGTGGTGCTAATCAAACTACACTGACTGGATGCACTACTGCCAATACAGGATGCTTTATGAACAAAAACTTAGCCATAATGCACAGTGACGATTATCTCTCAGTAAACTTTTCCTCAATGGGCTCAGCTATTTCAACATCCTCAGCTATACAAGCCTGGGGTATCAAAGACCTCTTTATAGTAGTATCAAGTTGTGACATTAGTTGCTTAACATGTTCAGGTTCTTCGGCTACTAACTGTAAAACTTGTGCAAGTGGACTATACCTTTCAGGGAGTATTTGTATCTTAAGCTGTCCTTTCTACGCGATACCAACAACAGGAGTTTGTGTTACTGCATGTCCAGCTTACTACTACACAAACACATACAACTCTTTTTGCTAGGATTGTCCAGTAAACTGCTCCTCTTGCTCCAATTCAACTACTTGTAATGATTGGTCGGGCATCGATTTGTCAGACCCTGTCAGAGATTATCTGGCAGTTTGGATTGTTTTGGGGGCTGTTGGAGTAATATTGGTAAGCATCCTTTTATGGAAATTTTGCTGTTCGAGAAAGAACTTTTATGATGCAATGTAGGAAGAAGTTATTGACCAAAAAAAAGTTTAAAACAATCCACCAAACCGAAATATTTTAAGCCATTCAGAAGAAAAAATCCAACCAAGATGGATTTAAGACATTGATGAATTGCATCGCCCTAAAGTCATAAAGAAAATAAAAGCTCCAGGACATATTCAAGGAATTGGAAAAGATTTGTCGAATTATTAGTGATTCTCTTTTTAACTTTTTTGGGGACAATAGCTTTGACTGATGTACTATTGTTTAATATAATTAAATTCTGCATTGTTGATGGGTAAGTAACAACAAAAGGGTCATCAAACGGGAAAAAGTAAGTTCAAGAAAGAGTATAACAATTACAATCCTTATAACAAGCTATAGTTGAACAAATTTCATCAGATCCAAGGTGAAAACCAGGAAAAACAAGGCTACAGTCACCAAATTCACAAAAAAAAGAGAGATCTTGAACGAATGATTTAGTACCGCAAAAGTAAAGGACTCGAAATCTAGCAACAAAAGCTAGATTAATTGGGAAAGATTGAGTCTGAACTTTCGAACAGAAAGGAAACCTACGAAAAAGAAAAACGAAAAGAATTTTTCCTTGAAACAAAGTATAAACAAATCATGAATATCTAAAAGAGAAAAATCGCCAAAAAAATAAGAGAAATCAAAAGCTAGGAGCCTGTGAACGCTTAATTGTTGAATGAATGGCTCAAAAAGTTAAATTATGTCAAACATTACCCGAAAACATTAAAATATGTTTCATTGTTTCCTAATTCCCCAATGACTGATAAGGCTATTGAATTCCAAAAGAAAATAATGGATGATATACAAGAAAATCTTTCTAAAAAGACGTAAAAACTGAATAAGTTCGAAACAGAGTACAAGAAAGAAGGCTCCATTCCCAAAAAGCATAAAAAAAGAGATGACTTTTTCTTAGAAGCATAGCAGCTTTAATAGTAGCAAGAATTAGAAGATTAATAACTTTAAGAAAATGTTTAAGAGGAAGAAGAAGAGTAGCTTTAAAGCTAAGAGAATTGATTTATTCTTTGATTGTTTAATAAAGACTCGATTAAAACTTTGATATTATTAGCCGAAATTATTAGGACAAATAATAGCTTTTGATACTTTCAGGCTCTGATTGTTTTAAATCATGGAGGATAATAACTTTTTAAGGGCTTTTATAGAAGTAACTAATAAGGCCCAATAAAAAAGAGATATCTAACGGATTGATTAGCTTGAATCATAGCTAAAGTAAAGCTAGAAAAAGTACAATAAGCTTGCCACATAATATGAGCATATGAAAAGAATGTTTGAAAATGAATGTAGGTAGCTGCGAATGTAAAATATCAGGTTGGAATCGGAAAACCATACCCTGAAATCAAGGAATTAGATGTTGTAAGCAATCGTAAAGGAAAGTCAGGAAAAATCAAGTCAAACTAACTCCAC
>Ga0316217_10006591_pt1 | contig 11409 bp, 9 predicted proteins | sample 1anoAmetaG_FD_203633 | JGI IMG/M metagenome (GOLD analysis project Ga0316217, IMG submission 203633) | Freshwater microbial communities from Trout Bog Lake, Wisconsin, USA - 1anoA | ecosystem: Environmental > Aquatic > Freshwater > Lake > Hypolimnion/Profundal zone | place: USA: Wisconsin... | reverse complement strand
ACGGCGACAAGAAAAATGGCTCCCGCGACCGTCGTCGCCAAAGCCCCGTAACTGACTTCCTTCATCACTTCAGGGTGGGGCATGGCGCCCGGCCCGCCAAACCATGCGGTGAAAAGTATGGTGGCGGAAAAAATGAGTGCCATCGAGCCGGCGTCAAAGAGACGCTCAACAATGTAAACCGCCACTTGGTTGCTGAGCGGCAGGCCGGTCTTTTTCGAAACCAGGTAAGGACGCACCGGATCAGCAATGCGCCCAATCAGCGCCACCGCGGTAAAGCCGATTACCTGCGTGCTGAGCAGCGAAAACAACGGCACTTTTTGGATGTGGCGCAGCAGCAGCGCCCAGCGCGCCGCGCGAAAGCCATAGCAGACATAAATGCAGGCGAAGGCTATGCCAATCTTGCGCCAGTCGGCCAGCTTCAATTGCTCAATAAATATGTTCCAATGGAACGGATGTTTGTGTTGCGCATAGACCAACAGCGCGGCCAGCGCCAAAAACACCACCGCACCCAGAATCAATTCGCGTTTCTTCAAGTCTTCTCCGTTTCCACTACTATGAATTTCTCCGTGTCTAGTTTCTCACCTTTACATGAAGATAACGTTAGCGGTCTGGCTTATCCCCTGTTGCAGCAGCGGGCGCAGCAGCCTGGCGAGTCTGCGCGGCCGCTCGTTTCGCTTCGGCCTCGCGCGCCAGCACGCGGCGGTTGAACTCGTGAATCACGCGCGCCACGTAGACGCGCGTCTCGTGATAAGGCGGAATGCCGTGATAGCGATCCACCGCCTCCGGGCCGGCATTGTAGGCCGCAAGCGCCAGCGCCAGGTTGTCGTGGTAACGTGTGAGCAACTCGTCCAGGTAAGCCGAGCCCCCGTTCACATTCTGGTCCGGCTCAAAGCTGTCCTGCACCCCCATGTCCTTCGCCGTCGCCGGCATCAACTGCATCAGCCCGCGCGCACCCGCCCGGCTTACAGCGCGGGAGTTGCCGCTGCTCTCCGCCTTCACCAGGCTGGCCAGCAGGTCCACGTCCAGGTTGTGTTCATGGCCGGCGCGGGTCAGCATCTCGCCCAGATCCGCCTCGGAGAGTTTTGTGTCATGCATAGAGACACTGTGCCCCGTCCATTTTCGCGCATTTTGCGGAAATGGGCGGGAATCCAGCCCCGGAGCTTCCGCGGCCTTCGGCGCCAGCAGCGGATCGGGAATAATCTCGACGTTGACTATGTCTTCAGAAAGCTTCTCAATATAGTTATTTTCTCCAGAGCTCAGATAAAGCCTTACATGGCTCCCCACCGTCGCGTGGTGGTCGCAGTCCATGTAAAATCCGTTGCTGAGCGTGATGCGCTCCGCCGCAAATGCAGATATCCCCGCGCTCGCTAAAACAACAAGGACCATTACACATCGCCGGATTGTGAGCAGCTTGCCCAAATTAAATTCTCCCGGCAGCAACTCGCTTGGCAATCGCCGCCTCCAGCACCACAGCCACTCCATCCTCGTTATTCGGCAGGGTCTGCTTCCATCCGCGCGTCTTGGCCAGTGTGCGCAACTCGGCCGCCGCATTGCCCATCACCACCCCCTGTCCGGCCCACTCCAGCATATCCACATCATTCCAGTTGTCGCCAATGGCCATAGTCTCCTTGCGGTCCACGCCCATACGAGCGGCAAGAGTCTGAAGCGCCCAGCCCTTGGATACTCCCGGCGGCAGCAGGTCGAGAATGGAGATATCGCGCGCCGGATACTCGGTCTTGATACATTCGCAGGTACCGGCCCACGCACTGGACCTGAGCGCCTGCTCAGCCTGGCGCATCGGGGTCACGCCGCCGCAGACCATGCCCTGAATTGGGTCTTCGCCGTCTACAAGTGCGTCTTCCAACGGTTTAACCACTTCGATGGCGTTGCGGTTGGCCTCAACCCACAAGGCAATGCGCCCATTTGCCTGTTCCAGATCTTCGAGCACCAGTTCTCCACGGCCGGGGCGGTCAAAAGTAAAAACCACAGCACCATAGGGCCGTAATAACCGGCACAGTCCCCGCGCGGTTTCCGACAGAAGATGGCAACGCTCCAGGGACTCTCCGCCCAGGGTGCGGATCACTGCTCCATTCGACGTGATCAGAGGCGTATCCGCGCGCAACCCAATGCCTTCCAGCAGCGGCATGGTATACGCCGTGCGCCGTCCGGTGGCGATGGCCACGGTGATGCCCGCCTGCTGCGCCGCTTTGAGCGCATTCACAGTGCGCGGACTTATGATCTGCGCAAAAGTCGGCAGCAGTGTGCCGTCCATGTCAATCGCCGCCAGGCGAACGGGAGGATGCATGGCTTTAGTTTACCTAGTGAACCTCTGATTAGGCCGATGTCTTGAAAGGGCACGGCTTCAGCCGTGCCGCATAGGTTGCAAAATCAATGTGGGCTTTAGCCCCTGAGGGAATGCTGTCTCGCGATCAAAACTTAATCAGAGGTTCCCGAGCCGGACACTGCATGGCCCAATCCGGTAATCTTGGAGGCATGGAACGGATTTGCAGCCAGTGCCGCGCCGTGCTCGGCGAGAAGACCGTGGCGGATTGGTGTCCAGCCTGCGGCGGAGCGCTGGTCGAGCGTGCCAGCCTGCCTGCAGCCAATCAGCCCGATGCGCCTGCGGCCGAGGTCGATCATCGCGGCATCGTGCTGCCCCGGCGTCATGCGGTTGGCGGGATTATTACGCCGCAGTGAAGATGTGTGGACGAAGTGTAGAGTGAATCAAGGATTTGTATCAAGCCCAACCGCTTCGGCCAGCCGAGCCTGCCTGTCATCAAAGGTCCAGAACCTCTCCGCCTTCAACTCCAGCGCGCAGGCCACATGCAGCGAATCAAGCGTGCGCACGCCAAGGGTGGGGCCGTGTTGCCGGGCGAGATCGGCGCAGGTTTCCCAGGCGCGATGGGGAAATTCTACAGGTGTCCACAGGCCAGAGCGGTAATCACTCTGGAATTCTCCCCACACTTTCTGCGCATCAGCGAAAGTAAGCCGTTGCAGAAAGACCTGTTGATAAATTGCGTTTGCCAGTTCCGCCCGGTTAAAGGGTGTAATCCAGATGGAGTAGCCAAGAGCCAGGCGCCGGTCTACATGTTGAGAATGCGCATCCGTGATGTAGCTCGAAACCAGAAAGCTCGAATCGACGTAGGCGCTCAATAGCGGCTGTTCTCCCGGTCAGCAATAAGATCAGCAACCGGGGTCAGGACGCGGTCGCCGAAGATGGCGCGGCGCCGAGCGGCGAAATCCGGCCACTCGACCGGGCGCGGCTTCGCCGGAGTTCGCGGCACCAGATCGCCCAGCACCTCGTTCCGCTCGCGCACTTCAATCTGCACGCCGGCCCTGAGCCAGGCTTTGACCTGGCGGGTGTCACGAAGTTGTCGAAGGGTAATGCTTTGCATACTCCAAAATGTGACACATAATGTGACACATTGTCAAATCTGTTGTCTACTGTAAATGCTCAATACCGTTCCTCGAGCATCTGCCAGCCTTCCGGAAGTATTTCGCGTTCGCTCCGGCAGGGAAAAAATTGCGTCAGGCAGGAGAATTGAAAGTTCATCAGGGCCGCTTTCTCAGCCGCGCTCTCTTCCGGCTTGAAATTGATCAACATGCCGTAAGGGCCTTTCATCGAACGCGCCATGCGGGAGGGATGCGATTGACGGACATAATACTTGTCTTCATAATCGCGGAATTTGGAAACCTCGCTCGATGAAACAGCGAGATCAGGAACGTAGGCCCCTCCTCGCAAGAACCAATCCCGCACAGGCAGGTGAACCATAAGCGAAAACCCTTTCGCCGTCACCACCCCATGCTCTGCAGAGAATCCTGCGCCCGCGATTGCACTCCGAAGGCCAATCAGGTCTGTCAGCATAGGCAGCCAGTTATTGGCTTCCTCGTCTGCATTCCCGCGCAGTACCGTCGGAAGAAAATGACGCATGGTGAGGAAATACTCGCACGTGTCCTCGCGGCAGGAGGTTTGGGTCTCGCCCCACCGGCTCCATTTGTTCAGAAGAGCTTGTACCTCTGCCGATGTGCTGTGATTCACCTGGAGCGACTGAACATCTGCCAGCAGCTTTTCCGCTCGCCATCGGAGCAGCCATTGCAATCCTTCCGCAAAAATCCACGCCGCTCCCAGCAGCAGCAGCACTGCGGCAACCAACCGGCGAAACCAAAGGAGGACAATTTTCATTTGCATCAGTACAACATTTCTGCGACCGGGCTTGCAACAAACAATTTGCTCAATTACTCGTACCGCAACGCTTCAGCCGGCAAAATCCGCGATGCCGCTGACGACGGATACAACGTTGCCAGCAGCGAAATCCCAATTGAAACAACAGAGACAATCAGTCCATCCAGCGGCCGCGGAGCAAAAGGAAGCGTGTCAATCGAATAAACCTCCGCCGAGAGATGGATGAAGTGATAATGCCCGCCCGCCCATGCGGCCAGATAGCCGAGCGCCAATCCAACCACAGTCCCAATAATGCTGATCAGGAACCCCTGCATCAGAAAGATGCGGCGAACCTGCTGCGGCTGCACGCCGAAGCTCATCATCACGGCAATGTCCCGCGTCTTTTCCATCACCATCATGGTGAGTGCAATCAGAATGTTCAGCGCGGCGACAATCACGATCAGAGCGATCACGATAAACGTCACCACTTGCTCCAGCTTGAGCGCGCGGAACAGCTCGCGGTTCTGCTCCATCCAGTTAGTCGTCATAAACCCGCGGCCCGCCTCGTGCTCAATGGCACGGGCAATCTGCGGAGCGCGATCCAGGTCGTCCACCTTGAAGCTGATCACCGACAGCAGGTCCGGCTCGCTGAAGAGCCGCTGCGCCTCGCTGAGCCGCATGAAAGCCATCGCCGAGTCGTACTGATAAAACCCCGACTGAAAAATCGCTGCAACGCGAAAGCGCTGGTACTTCGGCGCCAATCCCAGCGGCGTCAGTTCTCCCTGCGGGCTGGTGACAAGAACCGCGTCGCCCACCTGCGCGCCGATGGTCTCCGCCAGGTCTTTGCCCAGCACCAGTGCCGGATAAGGAATGTCGTAAATATTCTGGCTGTGAAAGGTTTGCTCCGCCTGTGGATCAAGATCTTTCGCAGAGCCAGAAACAATGGTGTCGAGCAAGCTGCTGACGGTTCGCTCCTGTGCCGGAACAATGCCCTTGATGAGCGCGAACCCCGCCCGCGGCCCGCGCGAGACCAGCACCTGTCCGTAAATCCCCGGCGCCGCCGCTGTCACGTGAGGAACATGGCGCAATCGTTCAACCAGCGGCTGCCAATCATGAATTCCATCAGCCGCAACGCGCATCAGGTCCACATGAGCCGTCGCGCCCAGCAGCCGATCCTGCAAGTCGCGCCGCATGCCGTTAGTAATGGCCAGCGCAATAATCAGCGCAGCCACGCCCGCCGCCACGCCGGCAATCGAGATGGCGGTCACCACGCCCACCACGGCCTGCCGCCGCTTGGCCTTCAGATATCGGCTTGCTACATACAGTTCAAATCGCATTGCGCCCGCTTTTCGTTAATTATTTCTCTTCCGCGGCAATCACCGTCTTGGCCGCGCCCACGTTGTCAAACCGATCGTAGACGCGCACCGTGATGAGGTGTTCGCTGATCTTGCCTGCGATCACATCCAGTGAAATCCGCAATTCGTACTGCTCATGCCGCGAATCCGAAAGCCCGCCCACCGGCTCAATGTACTGCCACGGCCCGGCGTCAAGCGAGTACTCCGCTCGCGCAATCGGCGAGAAAGCATCCTCCGCGTCAAAGCTCACGCGGAAAGTCCGCGGGCAATGTCCGCCTTCGCAGTCCGCCGCCTCGCCAGTTGCTTTCAGTCCGCTCACCACCGGCGGCGTAGTATCCACCTCAAATCGCTCGCTCACCTTCTCGCCGCTCAGAGCTTCGTTCGGCGTGTGCGACGGCGCATCGGACGCAACAACCTTGATCTGATAGCCGCCGTCGGGAATCAGCGCGGCCTCAAAGCTGTAAGCCTTCTCAGTGATTTTGTCCTTGAGCAGCCGCCACACCGTTTCGCCGTCGCCGCGCAAAAACAGCGAATAGGTCAGCGTGTCTCCGTTGTCGTCGTGCGCTGCCCAGCGAACCGTAACCGCGCCGTGATCCTTCGCCGCCTGCAATGGCGCGGCCGCGCTGCCCTCAAAATTAATCCCCGCATTCTGGCTCGAGCCCGGAAAAACAATATTCACCGTTGCCGCCTGCACGGGATTATTCATCGGACTCCACCGCGCGCCCGGCACAACCACCACCTCATCCACCACAGGCGCCGCATTCACCGGCAAATAATTCACGCCCACGCTGCCCAGCCTTCCATCCCCGTGCAGCACAGCCTTCCATTGCAGGAACCGGCCCGCCGGCGAAGTCACCCCGCCATCTTTCAACGGCTGCCACTCCGTCCATCCGCGCACAGGCTGTTCCACATTCCCCGTGCGAGTCAATAATTCAAATCCAGCCGACCCCGGTTCAACCTCCACGCGCCCAAACCGCGCCAGCGCACCCGCATCCAGAACATCGCTCGCATACTCATGCTTGTCCGCATTCTTCAGCGCAACCAGCTTGCCTGTGTTGCCGGTGCCAATCAATACGCTATCCTGCTCGCTTTTCGCGCCGGCAGCAACCGCAAGACTCAGCCCCTGCTGCGCCTCCAGATGCGCAATGTCGGCATACGTGCCATCGCCGGCAATCCTGAAAACCCGTCCGCGATTTCCTGTCAGAGCCAGCAATCCATCCGCGCGCGCTGCCAGTGCATAAACAATCTCGTCCTTGCCGCTCCAAACCTTGCGAGGCGCCTGTCCCTCTGCCAACGCATAAATCTCGCTGCCCTCGGGAACAGTGGCGCTCACATTCGCCGCCTGCATCGATCCCGGCTGAACAATCGTAATCGTCATCGCCGCCATCCCCTGCACCGGCAGCGGCGGCAGCGGATTGTGCCCCTTCTCGCCCACGCAGGCCGCGTAAATCGTCCCATTGGCGGCCACGGCCACCGACGTAATCTCTCTGCGCGGCGCTTCAAACAGCACGTATCCCTTGCCCTGCGGATTGATGCGGTAAACCAGACCCGATCCATCCGTGCCCGCAATCAGATTGCCCTGCCCGTCCCACGCCAGCGCACGCACATGCGCCTCATCGCTCTTGAAAAACAACTCTGGCCTTTGATCCTTCTTGCTCACGTCGACGCGATAAATCGCTCCCGGCCCGCCTGCGGCAATATAAAGCCGCCCCGCCGCGTCGAACGTCATCTCCCATATGTAGCGCGATTTTTTCCCGCTCTGGCTCTGTGTTGCCTTCTCTTCAACAGCCGCCATGTCGAAGACGAGCTCAGCACTGGCCTCATCCTGCTTGGCCGTAGCATCCGGCTTCAGCCGGTAGACTTTGCCGCTGGGCACAGTCGCCGCATAGAGCGCACCGTCCGGCCCCATCCGCACCACCTGCACGCTCAGGTCCTTCGTCTCAAAGATCGTGAACGCCTTGCCGTCCGCCCCAATGCGCAACACCGCCGCCGGCGACGCGGTTCCCACATACGCCGTGCCCGCCTTGTCCACGGCCACCGACCACACATACGTCGAGGGCGTCGTCGCCACCTCGCTCAGCCCCGGCCCCGCGCGCAGTGTTCCGTCGCTCGTGATCGCGACCCCTTGCGGCGTGCCCTTTTCAAACTCCTCCAGCCGCGACTGGCTCCACAGGTGCGTGCCCTGCGCAAACGAGGCGATAGAGGCAACAGCCATCCCCGCCACGCCCAGCGCGGCAATGCGAATGGCATAACGAAATCGGCAATCAGTGAGGGAAGAAAAAAACATCTTGTCGTTCAGTTTACTAAAGTTGGCTTAATAGCCCGGTGAAAGTCACGTTTTGAAAGGGCACGACTTAAGTCGTGCTGCATAATGCCGAATAAAGACGCGGGCTTTAGCCCCTGAGGTAAGTTTTTTCGGAGGCAGGCCAAGGTTTTCAATCTTCACATTAAAACGATATGTACAGCGAGGGCTTTAGCCTCAGAGGTATACCCAGTGCCCAGACCCTCGCCGCTATCAGGTCGAAGGGCCCGTATTTTTCAACGCTTTGAAGCAGCGTGGATAAATCCGGACCCTTTCAAATTCAAAAAGTGCTTTTGTCTTTGAGTTTGCTGCGGATCACACCCGCGAGACCCATCAGCCCGGAACCCAGCAGGAGAAAGCTGGATGGCTCCGGAGTAGCGCTGCTTGAATTATCGCCCAGGATTTGAAAAGTCTCCGAGCCTACTTCACCATACAAATTGGAGTTTGCATTCGAGGGGCCGAACGAGTAGTCCCAGTACACAGGATCACTATTGCTTGAGACCGCATCACTGAGCGTGAACCAATAGGTTCCGGCGGCGAGGGTGATCTCCGGAATCGTAATCCACTCTTCGGCTGTATCGTAGTAAAGGTGAGTTCCAGTTGTAAGTGTGGTGAAAGATGCTGGCGCCACATCCGTTCCACTTCCAAGTGAAGAATCGAGGGCGCTCGTGCCAATCGACCAGTTGATACTTGTCAATGAATCTCCTATGCCTGTGTAAGGGTAGGTGGAAAGCCAGACGTTGAAATCCGCACCGGTGACGGTCGCACTGGATGTCAGTGTAAACGAGTCTGATATTTGGCCGCCGCCGCTAGACATACCAAAGCCGCCGCTGGTATTTGATCCGACTGTAGTGTTGTCGTAAAGCACGGATTCGGCGAATGCGGGAACAGTTGTAATCGCACCGGTGAAGCTGACCAACAAGAATGCTAGTACTGCTTTTTTCATGTTCGACCTCCTGGATTCATGTTTGTGAGAGACATGGCATTATCTCTGGGTTGGAAACTATAAAGGCGGGTGCCCCAGGTCCCTCGCTTTTGGGGACCTGGGATACACGAACCATCCCAATATCTGTCACCCTGAGCGGAGTAGATCGAGTTCTTTGTGACTTGCGCAGTCGAAGGACCTGCAAAGATTTTCGTCAAAAGTCAGGGAAGATGGTGATCGGTTAAGGAAGCGGTTTGCCGACAGGCCAGGGGAAGCTCTTGCCAGTGAATACTTGCGCGCCCAGTCCTACTTATAACAAATAAGTTGCTAAATGGATAGAAAATAACCAAAAAGCGCGAATTTATTTCCCATGGCCGGGAAGTCTCTTTATAGTCAGCGGGTGGCTCAGGTCTGACTGAAGCAAAATGATTGGCAGCTTCAGGTCCCGATTCTGGGAGCTGGGATTCCACGAATCTGAGGGGGCGCAAACGCCGCCCGCCCGGATGGCCAGTCCTTGCAGTTAATTACCCACAAAAGGCGCAACCTATCAATAAGGAAGAATCTGCATGACCCAAAAGATCTCGAAACTCGACTCGACAAGGCCATCTCTCACCCAGCTCATCCCAGAAATTAGGAGAATAAACAGCGAAAATCCGCCGCGACCCCACCCCCCCTGCCATAAATGAGCCGTTTTTCAGCCCGTCAAAAATAATAACTTTATCTTTTTCAACGACTTGCACTTTCTCACTGTTGACGAATCAGTAACACCGAACCCCGTATTTTGCCTGCTTTTTACCCAAAAAACGCTGTTTTTTCCCTCAAAACTCCGATTCTTCGCTCCATTTTGCCTGGGCCGCGAGCCGCCTCGCACCTTCAACAAGCAGCGAGCCGTACCGCAGATGCTCAATGCCGAAAGTGCCGCATTCCCGTGAAGACCATGGCGAGGTCTAGCTGGTCGGCGACGGCGATGACCTCCTCGTCGCGCACCGAACCGCCGGGCTGAATCACGGCAGTGGCCCCGGCCGCGGCTACGGCTTCCAACCCGTCGGGAAACGGAAAAAACGCATCCGACGCCGCGACGCAGCCATGCAGGGGAAGAACAGCTTTCATCGCTCCAAAGTTGGCCGCGTCCACACGGCTCATCTGGCCCGCGCCCACGCCAAGAGTCTGCCCGCCGCGCGCGTAAACAATGGCGTTGGACTTGACGTGCTTGCAGACTCGCCAGGCGAAGCGCAGGCTGCGGAGTTCCTCGACACTGGGGGGACGCAAGGTGACGACCTTGAGGCCGGAATCGAGCACCGCGCTGTGAATGCTGCCAATGTCGGCCTCTTGCAGCAGCAGGCCGCCGGAGATGTGCTTGACAACAGGACGAGCCGGGGCGGGGCGAACCTCAAGCAGGCGCAGATTCTTCTTGGCGGCAAAGCGCTGGCGGGCGCCGAGGGTAAAACCGGGGGCGGCGATAGCCTCCACAAAAAGGTTGGCGATATGCTCTGCTGCGTCGGCATCCACAGTGTGATTGGCGCCGATGACTCCGCCGTAGGCAGAAACAGGATCGCAGGCCAGTGCTTTGGTGAATGCCTCAAGTACGGTTGCGCCGGTGGCCGCGCCGCAGGGATTGGTGTGCTTTACGATGGCGACGAAGGCGGGCTCGGTGTCGTCGGTGGAAAACTCCTGCGCCAGCTCCCAGCAGGCGTCCAGATCGACGAGATTGTTAAAGCTGAGTTCCTTGCCCTGAAGCTGGGTTGCCCCCGCGATGCCCTGCCCCGTTCCATCGGCATAAAGCGCCGCGCGCTGGTGAGGGTTTTCTCCGTAACGGAGGGACTGCGCGCGAGGAAGGTTGATGCGCAGGGTAGAAGGCAGGCTGTTGGGGTCGAGCGTGGCGGCAGAATCAGGCGCGGGAATTTCAGCAATCTGATCAAGCGTGTTGACGATCTCCGTATCATAGGCTGCGGTAAGGGCAAAGGCCTGCCGCGCCAGCCGCCAGCGGGTTGCGCGGCTCAGGGTGCCGCCGGTGGCTTTCAGTTCTTCGATGAGCGCAGGATATTCAGCAACGCAAGTGACAACGGCGACGTCCTCAAAATTCTTGGCTGCCGAGCGCACCATCGACGGCCCGCCGATATCGATGTTCTCAATCAGTTCTTCAAAAGCCACACCAGGCATTGCGGCGGCCTTCTCAAAGGCGTAAAGATTGACGACCACCATGTCGATGGGCTCGATGGCGTGCGCAGCGATGGCAGCCTCATGCTCTTGGTTGCCGCGAACATAAAGCAAGCCGCCATGCACGCGCGGGTGCAGGGTCTTGACGCGGCCGTCCAGCATCTCCGGAAAGCCGGTAAGGGCGCTGACTTCGCGGACAGCGAGGCCGGCCCCGCGCAGCGCGCGCGCCGTTCCTCCGGTCGAAACCAGTTCCACGCCAAAAGCCGCCAGTACCCGGGCAAGGTCGTCCAGGCCCGTCTTATCGGTCACGCTCAGCAACGCCCGCCTGATTCGCTTCTCTGAAAAGCCTTCCGTGCTCACTGTTCCGCTCCCTCCGAGAACCTTTGCGCCTCGCGCAGTTTGCTGCCGATCGGGTTCGCCAGGCGCCCAAGACCAGAGTACATCGAATTTCGACGTGCGGCCTGAAGAACATGCGCGTGCTGTTCCGCTCCGGAATGGATTAAAGTTG
>Ga0316217_10006590_pt1 | contig 11414 bp, 11 predicted proteins | sample 1anoAmetaG_FD_203633 | JGI IMG/M metagenome (GOLD analysis project Ga0316217, IMG submission 203633) | Freshwater microbial communities from Trout Bog Lake, Wisconsin, USA - 1anoA | ecosystem: Environmental > Aquatic > Freshwater > Lake > Hypolimnion/Profundal zone | place: USA: Wisconsin... | reverse complement strand
TTACTTCTTTAAGACGATCGATTGCATAAAGAGTGAAAAAAGGATTTCAATAGAAGAGTTGGGTTCGTAACTTCCGACCAAAAAGTAGATAGATCCTGAGGATCGCATCGATTTGAGGCAAGAAATGCGAGGCATTTTTGATTCTTTCCAATCCCATTTCCACCGGCTGGATAAGGAGAGGCAGGAGATGTAGAACAAGATAAAGAAGGACAAGGAATACTCCAACTTTGTTTTCAAAACGATATCTTCAAAGAAGTCGGATAATTTGCATGAGGTGCTGCTGAGCCAGAAAATAAGATATAAGAAGGAGCAACTTAAATTATGATTTAAATACTATAAACTTGTGATTTATTTTTTCAATTTGAATCAAAAGATGACCCAATTCAAAACTGGCCCAGCCGATTCGCTACTACTTCCTACCTTCAACACCCCTCTCAACCTCAACTCCAAAAAAGAACTTACTTAGCAATTCGCAAATGCCAAAGGTACCAATCTTTTTACGCGTTATTATCCTGCTGAACAATTTATCAACCAGTTGGAGAAAAACTAGCTTTGGCTATAGAAACGCTAACTGCTTACTGCTCCTTTGCCTGAAATTGCTATCAAAGACCCACAGTCAAAGTAACGTCGAGGACTGAACTTTGCTTCTAACAACTATTTAGGGCTCGCCAAGCATCCTTTTACGATTGAGGCAGGAATATAGGCAGCGAACTAGTTCGGAGTTAACTCTGCTGGAAGCCCATTAGCCTTTGGAGCCACTAAGTATTTTGAAATTTATTCTTAGGTATTACGTCCAGTTGAAAAACTAAATCGGAGAGTTCCTAAATTCGGAAGCACTCATCTTTTCTTCAGGATGGCTGGCCTGCTTCGGCTTTGTGAAAGCAATCATCAAAGATTATGATTGCGCATTGATTGATGAGCTAGCGGACCCAGCACTTTTTGAAGGAGCACATTATACTACGAGAAAAGTACACACTTACAAGCATTTGGATGAGTAAGACTTGAGGAATAAGCTGAAAGAGCTTAGGAAAACTTAGCAAAATGGTATTTTAGTCATAACTGATGCTTTGTTCACAGTCGACTCTAGCTCTCCAAATTTAGTCAAAATCCAGAGCATAGCTGAAGAATACTAAGCATTTTTGGCGATCAATATAGGCCATGACTTTGGCGTTCTTGGGTCTGATGGAAAAGGAGTTTGGGAGTAGCAGGGGTTGAAAAATATCTAAAATACTTTCTTTATAGGGAGCGGAAGTAAGAGTTTAGGAGTGAACTATGGCTTTATCGCGTTGCCAGGCAAAAAGGGTGACAAAAAGGAAAGTTACATAGATTACTGGAAATATTTTTGCTCTACTTATATGTTTACTAACGCAATAAACCCTATTCAAGCGAACTCAGGATTAGCAACCCTCCGGATGGCTAGATCTTACCTTGGCAAACAATTGAGAGAAAAGGTACTCTAAAACGGAAAATACTTGAGATAATAACTAGCCAAGAAAGGTCATAAAGTTTTAGGAAGGCTCAGTCCTTTCGTGTGTGTCAGAGTAGGAAACGAAGTTGAGGCAAGAATCACAGCTAAAATCCTGATGAGCAATGGTAAGCATGCCCTTATTTAGATATTTTCGTGAATGTGGTATAGTACCCTTTGGTTAAAGCTGGAGAAGCCAATTTAAGATTCAGTTTAACTCCCGATCATACCAAAGAACAAATGGATAGGCTAACGACAGCATTCGATTGGAGTGTCAAGAAAGCAAAATAAATTTTCGAGGCTTAATCAGCTAAACAAAGAGCAAATCCAACTGCTAAACTTTGATGTTCTTATCATAAATATCGAAGAAACAAATCTCATTAAATATTGAAAGCCTTAAGTTAAACTGAAAATTGGAATAAAGCCTATTTTTGTATTTGTATTTGTTTTTGTTTTTTTGTGTGAAGGTTGGTAAAAACTGGATGCTTATCTTCTGAACTACATGGATCATATTTAATTATCCCATATTTTTTAATGTTAAGCGTTGATTGCTTTTGGCCTTTTCTGGTAGTTTACTCAAGAAGCGGCTTGCTAAGTTTTTTATGCATAGTTGAAATGATATATTTAAGTCTATTAAAAGTAATAATTAAAGCCCGAAACATAAATAAGGCAATATTGTGTTAAATGACTATGATTTACGCCAGTCAGCAAAAGTTTAAGTTAGTTTGCTTTTTTTCAAACTTAGCGAATTTTATTTATTAAAAATTATAAATTGATTGCATTAATACACACTTTTTATCGCATTTCGAATAATAAAACATATAACTGCAAATGCAATATCTTCTCCTTTGCCTTGCTTTTATTTGCCAATTCTTGGTCACAGTTTCGCCAATTACGCCCACCAAGGACATACTGCTATACCCCAACACCTAGAACTCTCCCTCTCTGTACCTCATAAACTTCTCCCTTGAGAAGGCCCTTCCATCGAACTCCTACATCCTAGTTGCGATGGACTGGTATACGGCCGCAGTGAGCCCATATAATTGCTACCTCGTCAACACTTCGATTAGTACACCCTGCACCAATTTGGCGAGTCCCAGCTTCACCCTCACAATCAGTTCCAGCAACCTGGCTCAATTCAACTCCATTCTGAGTGCAAGCAAAGTGGTTGCTGTCCAAATAACAAGCAGCCTTGCTGCCAACACCGCGTACGCACTTCAGATACATCTCTACAATGTGGTGCCCAACATTGAAAAAATATCGCCCAGTGTCTAGATGTACACTATGTCTGCGAATGGACTCATCTACTAAGAAAATCCCAATATGGGGGCGGTTATTAATAGCAAGCCCATTACCAATCTTATGGGGGTGAGCATCCTCAACACTCTCTCAGCCAACTATCCCGGTGCTTCTTCCACGCTTGGAGCTGAAATCACTATCACCAAGCCTATTTTAACATCTCTTTCGACTCTGATCTTTACAATCCAATATCCATTTACTTTTTCTATTGGGTCCATTCCAACTACCGCCCAATCATCGAGCTACGCCACAAGCCCCATCAGCCTCTATTCAGCTCCCACCATCTACAGCTACGAAGTGGTGTCCCCCAACGTTTTTGTGCTGATTTTCAACTAGCAGTTCACAGCTGGTCGAAAATTCGTGGTTCAGGTAACACAAATTAAACTTAGATAAATCAAATAAGCAATCCCTTTCTGATGGCCTCATCGAACATTTCGATTTATAGTCTGAATTACAACACCTTGACTCCTCTTGAGGCATTCGAAATGCTGTATCCGATTGCTACGGCGAGTTACCCCTTGACCATGACTTTAGGCCTGCCTTATAATGCTCCCTTTTTGGGTGCCATGCAGTTTTACCAGTACACTAACGAGTATATTCAAATATCAATCCAAATACCCTACGCAGTTCCTCTGGGCTATGTGCTACGGATCTAGCTCACCAGTGCTACTTTCTACCCAGGCACTGCCTACGCCAATTTCCAGAGTTTAACCTATACTCCAGTCTACGACTACTCCATTTCCAGCAGTACATTGATCATATCAGGCATGGGTCCGATAGTTGTAGGCACAACTATAGTCTTGACGGCAATGATCTACATCAACACTAACAACCTTTTCGCTGTCAAAGGCTACATCGATACCTCATCAACCATCTATACGTTCACAGCCACCAACTATATTTTCCAGGGGCTGATAGAAGGGAGTGGAGCGATCCAGAGTAGCTTCTTTTGGAACTATTACGATAATCAGTTCGGATCGAGTTGGAGAGTGATGTCGTCTTCATCAATAGCCTCGGGACAATGGTTCAATATCCAGATCTATCAAAACATTAATCCCTCTGCGACCAGCTCAGGCTCATACATAACCTTCTTCCTTCCTCCCTTTGTCCAAGTCGCTTCCAATTTCAATACTAGCAGCGATTGCCAGATAAGCTGGACTACGAACTCATGCCTCATAACTTTTAATCAGACATCAACTTATCTGCAGGTAACTATCCAAGGGACCGCGAGTTTCCTGGCCAGCAATCCCAACATCTTCCCTTATCAATCTTCGACTTTCATCTACCTCAGGAATATGTACTGGCCTTATGCCTCCACAGCCAAGACAACCTACCAGGTCTATATGGCTCTTTACGCCAGTAACGTTGTTAATCCAGTGACTTACTATGCAGTTCAAACTGTCAGCGCCGATCCAAGTGAAGGTGCCCTTACAGGCCTCTCTTTGAGCTACCTCAGCAACTACTATACCCCATCATCCAATAATTATCAAACCTACCCCGGTGTTCTTAGATTGGCGTCAGTAACACCTTCGCAACTGAACCTCGTGGTGCAGCAAAACCAGCAACTAGTGATCACATTCTACGCCAGATATGGCTTTAGAAGCATAACAACTCTTAAGAACATGGATCCGTATCCCTGCACCAGCAACATAGGAATAACATGCCAATACCTTCTTGGTCAAACAAACGGAAACAATCAATTGATTTGGTTCGACAAGGTTGTTGTCACCTTTACCACAACTGCCTACTCAACTACCAATTTCCATATCTTACTACCTGATATGCAGATTGCTCAGTACTAGAACTACTTCTGGTACCATGTGGGCTTCTACAACCAGCTCACCAAAGATTTTACGTATAGTTATAGCGGATCTTACTATAGGACTTGGTCTTATTGGACTAACTCAATTTCTTCAGATTCCAACTTTTATGCGGACATCACTGGAAAAGCTGGCTCATATAGAAATAACGTGACAGTGTATGTTGATAACCCTTCTATCAATCAAGGTGGCAAATCCTTCATCATTATGTGTACCAACTGGTCTCTCTTCTAGATCGGAGTCACAAGCCTCAGTGCCAAAACTCTAGCTATGTCTACCCCAGCCATCTTTACAGGAACATATGACCAAGCTCCTCTCTCTATGTATGTCACAAACGGAATGTACCTTACGATTATCCCCTTTACCTATGTAGCTTCTCAGACAGCCTTCAATTTCACCCTTGACCAGGCACACATGCCTTACAGCTATGATCTCCCAAGCTTCTATATCTACGCAATTAGGTATAGCGATTGGTATCTGACTTCAGCCAACGCACTGGTCATGTCAGGCAGTGGTATTCTTTATCAGTCTCCCCTTCAGTCTTTGGTGGTGACTTGCCAAGACAATGCTTTGGGAGTTGTGAGTACCTACTGCACAATTACTTTTGGAACTTCCAACCCGTTGCTTTCGAATGGATATATTCGACTGTCACTCAGCGGTATGACGGTTGCAACTAATATTTGCTATCTTTACCAATCTAATGGAACTTCAATTCCAGTCACCTGTAGTTCAAGTTCCGACAACAAAAATGTTACAGTATCGATGAGTGGCTGGCAGTTTTACCCAGCAGGAATGTATACTCTGGTAGTTTATGGTATAGGTATCAGCAGCTCTTCACTTTCTCAGAGCGTCACTTTGTACCTTTACGATTCTGGACTTCAGTTCGTGATAGAGACAGGAGTAAGAATCCTGGTCACAACTGTCGCAGGCTTGAGTTACATCTCCCTCACATAAATCATGTATTCTTATCTGAATCCTTTGAGCTACAATACGATGAGCATTATCTTCTACTTACCTCGTCCTCTTTACACTGACTAGTAATTCGCCTTTCTTATCGGTCAAGATTTGAGTAACGTCAATACCGAGGTATTACGGTTGAATATCATAATCACCCGGCAAGATGGACTGGTATTGTACCCACTCTATAGTTTGGACAGTGTCAACTATTTGATTGTTTTTTCGTTCCCGGATTCCACTCAGATTATCGCTGGCAACTACACCATGGTCATTTCTGGTATCTGTACGCCTGCGAGTCAGCAGAATGGAGCTTTCAATATGATCTACCGCAGGATTTATGACCGTACCTATACAATAGTCAACAATTATGCTAATGCTATCTTTCCGACCTTCCAGAACCTCGTCGTAAGTAACATTTCTATGGTTTCTTACTTTAACACTGAGGGCTATAAACAAGATCTGGTCTTCACCCTTACTAACACGAATGTAAACGTCGATTATAACGTAATTTGGATAATAAATTTCCCTTCTTACTACTCGCCTGACTTGTTCCAAGTTGACCCATATTGTATGGTAAATGGAGCCAGTACTAACTGTCAAGTCGACCCTAACACTCCTTATCAACTGGTGGTCAGCAACAGCCCAGTTACAGCAACGGCAGGCACTGCCTATACTGTTTCAGTGCTTGGCTTATCAGGTCCCAGAGGAATTTATACTAATAACGCCTACTCACAGCGCTACATATTCGTTGGAGTTCTACAAAACTCAACCAGCACTGCCTACTCTTAAAGGTCACTTCTTGCCCCTTATCAAACAATCCAAAGCACAGTTGCAGGAGTCATAAACGTCCAAAATATGATCGGAGTTTCTGGCACTTTGTATTCATTCTCAAGTATTTACGCTCAGTTTCAAATGGTCTGTAGTGTGGATATAACTTCAGGCTCATATTTGTACATCGACCTACCTGTTGAATTCAACAACCTTAATAATGTTCCGATAAATGCAATACTTATCTTTGGAAGTAGCACCATTTCCAGCAACACTATTGTAACCAACAGAAAGATACAAATCACTATAACTTCTACTATTTCTGCAAACACTGTATTTCAAGTACAGTTTCCGAACCTGCCCACACCTTTATCGCCCTGTACTACAGAAATGAGCAAAATGGTGGTTACAGTTACCCCTTCAAATAAACTTAGTATTACTGCTGCCTCTTCAGTGCAAGGGAATTCAGCCCCCAAACTTACTTTCATCTCAAATAACCTGTATATATAATTTAATAATAACTCAGCTATTCAAGTCACTGCTGGCACTTACACACAGCCCATCAAGATTACAGCTAGCGACGGGAATCCCTTTCTCTCCAACATCAATATCCAGCTCCAAAGCACAGGCTTTACGTTTTACCCGAGTACTGTCTTTTTGCCGATTGGGCAGACTTCAGCCAGTTTCATAATAAGCGCAGATAAAAGTTTAGTTCCCATCACCTACTTTTATCAAGCCATTAAGCAATAATAGGTGAACACTAATTACCAGATCACTCTCAATATGAATATTTAAGTTACCAATATTCCTGTAACGATCAATCTGCCTACTTCTCTGAATTTACCTTTGGGAGGATGCTCAAATCCTTTCTTCATAAGCTTGAGTAATCCGCCTTATAGTGACTTGACCATCACTTACGCTTTCAATAATAGTCGTTATTCTTAAGCTAATCTCTATCCTAATCCCATCCTTACGCCCTCTGAAATGGTCTTTACTGCTGCCAATCCAAACAATACTTTCTCATTCTGCTCAACACAAGCGCTTGCGATAGCTTCGATTCCAGTAACTCTCCATCTTTCAGGTAGTAATTTTGACAGCTATCAGTTTTCTCCTTCAAACCAAATCATTTTCAAGGTCGTTAATAACACTGTAAACAGCACTCCAACTTTAAGTCTTGTACTCAACAACCAACAAAAGACTTTCCTAGATGTAAATTTCACCAATAACGTGGATGGTATCATTTTCTATGAAATAATGATAGGGCAGTCCATGACACCTAATACCTTACAGGCCATGCAGGTTTACATGAAGGCAGGAACTTGGATGTTAGCCTCAAACTCAGACTTTTTGAAGCACTTATACACAAATGATCGCGACGACCGTATTTACCAGTTTTTTCAACTAGCATCAACCTCTACTATCCGGTTAAGCAATCTCATCCCTGAGTCTCCTTACACTCTTTGCGCTTACATTATAAATGTTTTTGGCTCAGTAGGACAAACAACATGCGTCAATCTGTACACCATGTCTTGGGGGACAGTACTAAAAGCTCGGCTTTCATTTACTTCTGCCCTTACAGCGCAGCAACTTAACAACGTGATTTGCTACTTCACAAAAGTTGTTGGCACGAACCAACTGTACCTTGTTGATAGTTAAGGCAATTCATGTGATGATAGGGCTGTTTCAAACATATATTACAGCTACTTGGGCAGCTCTTTTACTACTGAAGTTTTAGGGACGAACATTTATCTTTTTACTAATCCTACATTATCGGGGACTGATCCAGCACCTGCCGCCTTTACTAACCTTTTCAGTGCTTCAGGAAATCTGACTACAACTGCGCTTTCTGGAGCTCAATCGCTGTTTTCAATAACATACATGAGCGCATCTTACGTTACTTCTTACAGTGCCAGACTCATGACTGCTTCTTCTCAACCCGCTTCACTTACGGCTTATTTTACGACTCCTTCCTACAACTCAACCAACTTCATTCTCACGCTCAACAATGTTCAATTGGTAGGCGGCGTGGGAACGGTCTATTTTGTTTTAGCTCTGTATAAGCAAATATCAGTAAACTTGACTTCTAAGGCTTCAACAGTAAACATAAGAATGAATAAATCTCCTACAACTGAGCAAGTTCTGAACTGCCAAAGCTGGCTGGGAGCCACGGCTGAAGGATGTGGACGAGCAGTTTATACAGGAGTCGCGCCTTTGAGTGTTACTTTTACTCAAGTCCAACCAAACGCTCTGTATATGCTATATTATGTGGTTGCAAGTGAGTTCCCGCTTAGGCCAATTGCAAGTTCTGTAGTAAGTTCAACAACTGTAGTTACCTACTTGTATGAGATGCTAAGGTATTATGCTTTAGCAACAGTAATAATCCTCTTAATGATTTGATCAAAATAACCAATATTCTATATTAAAACCATTCAGATAGTAGTTTAAAGGTTATTTAGATTGGGAACTGCATGCAAACCCAGAGCTTATTGTTTTTAGAGTTTTAGTTAGCCCTATCTAATCTAGCCAATTAAATTACAGATTGCATTATAAGGGATTATTGAGACCATTTATAGCGGATTGCCAGCACACCTATTTAGAGATTGTATATAATGGGCAAAAAGGAAATTTCTGATAAAGTAAGTTTATACTTATAAAGCCACCTGCTCCGAAAAGAGCCCTTTCGGCCTTCTTCCTTTATAGAGGTGAGGTCTATGACAAAGTAAAGGCAGAAAACCCGACCGCTAAAATCACAGAAATCACCAAAATCATCAGCGATATGTGGGCAAAAGTTGATCAGGCTACTAAAGATAGGCTTGAAGGTGAATATCAAGTAAACAAAGAAATTGTAGCCAAAGAAAAGACTGAATACTAAGAGAAGTATGGGAAGATTGAGCGCAAGAAGAAAAAGAAAAGAATCGAAAAGGAGGACAAATAAGATTGATTTGTAAGATACATTTTGCTCATAAAAGATTAACTCATTTGTGGCAAACAAAATTTGAATTTAGATAGAAAAAACCTATCCTTTTTGCTACCAGCAACAGTAGATAGACCTCTAGAAGAGAAATATATCAAAATAAGTTGTCTTTTGAATCCTAAAAACGTTTAATAGTCTTCTAAATTGAGAAAACTCATACTAATGATGAGTTTTTATAGATAAATGAACTAAGACTCAACATTTGTAAATAAAATAACTAAGAGAGGTAATTAGCGTAATTAGCACAGATTTTGGCAATCATTAGAAAATATACAAGTACCAAGCTGGATTGTTATTCAGTTCATTTTTGTGCACTGCTATGGTTTTTGAAGCAACTAAAAACCCTGCTAGGTTATAGCAATTTGTCTATTTATTAAGCAGATCTAGTCACCTGAGACTACTGTAATTTAGGTGATTGTAAAGCTACTAAAAACGCCTGTATTCCCTCGGTATGACCAGCTTAAAGAAAAATGGGTCTCAGATTACTTTTTCAATTTCAAATAGGAAACACAGTTATCTTTGATGCAGGTTTCTATTGCACTATTATCCTCATAGTCCTGAATCGCCAGTATTTATCCCTAAGATATGTTGTCTTTAAGTGTTGCAAACATGAAAAAGTCTTTACTGAGTCTACAAGAGCGATTTTATGGATAGTTAGTTAGAATAAGATATCCTGATCTTAAGAAGGTCAGAGGAGGGTTGGGCAAAGGGTTTTTCACATGATAGTTCCATTAATGGGCATATTTTTTTATCTTATACTGACGAATAATCCCAGTATATGGGCTAATTTGAAATTAGTACCATATCTAGTTTTCTCCTGGGAAATATACAACTCTTTCATCAGTATTGGGTTCTAAAATTGGAGCGATCATTAGTGATTTTCCGATTAAAAACTGAGTCTCCATTACAAACTAACTAAAAGTCATTTAATCTTAGTAAAACTAAAACCCAACAGGCCTAAAGAAAGTTCCCTTCCCCTTTTTCAAGAGCAACCAAGTATACATTTGTTTTAGCAGAGCATATCGTGTTTTTAAACTGCTTCTTGAAGTTTCTAGATGGTCCTAGCCAAAGGCATAAGGTTCTTGTGGGAGTGACGCCTCATGATTGTGATTTCTAGCAAATGGATAGAAAGAGCCTAATTGCATCCATCTTGAGCAAAGATCTTAGCTTGTATCTTTATAGAATCCGCAAATATCTGACCCTATCATTTGGATTCCGAAAATTTGGAACAGAAAATTGCTATTGATTGAAGATTTGAGGAATTACCAGTTGGCTACATTATCACCTGTCCAATGGGCAGCAAAAGCCCCAGTCCCCACACTGTTGCTTCTAGTCACAATAAAAGGTCGGCCTTTCTACGACAGATAATCAAAGGTAGGAACAGTTGAAAGATGTCCGTAATAAGAATGAACTTAACCATGAGTCAGCTACCATTAGTCTTAGCTGGGCTGGTAGTGCTTTACTTTGACATTAATAGTCATTGTGCTAATGGTTTATGCTTTTTGTATTTGAATAGGGTAGATGGGGTCACTTTAGCGTTTAAAATTAGTAGGTTCATTCATGTCAAGCCAGATTCCGGAAAAATTTAACTTTCGATTCAGCCTTTGCAACTGAAGTTGCCAATACTACGAGGCATTTGGATGCAAATAGTCAATATAATAGACTTCTCCAGGCCAAACTTAGCCTTTATAATAGTATTAGTCGTTGAGATGGCTTTTCAAAAAGATATCCATCTGTTTGCCCAGAATGACTGCTTCATGATCTTTAGTTGCGATTGCCACATCGAGCAAAGGTACGAATTTGATTCCTTATCGTTCGAAAAGAGAGTTTAGCTGTTTTGCTGGAAACGAGTGTTAATCTATGGTGAAGATCATCTTGTTTTTCATGTAGTCAAGATCAAGCCAGAAGGCATCTAAAGGAATATCATGCCAGTTGAAGGTTTCAATTATCTATTATACCTAGGCTAATGTTTTGTAACCCCATCTTGACTGGTGGTAACCTAAGCTCCAGAAAGGAGGAATATGGCTTTTGCCTATGTATTCGTGATAGGTTTGTAAAAGCTCCTAGGGGTCTTACTGCCCAACAAATATAAGAAAGTGTAGATTACCTCCGACTGTGTTGAAAACAAGTT
>Ga0316217_10006589_pt1 | contig 11415 bp, 11 predicted proteins | sample 1anoAmetaG_FD_203633 | JGI IMG/M metagenome (GOLD analysis project Ga0316217, IMG submission 203633) | Freshwater microbial communities from Trout Bog Lake, Wisconsin, USA - 1anoA | ecosystem: Environmental > Aquatic > Freshwater > Lake > Hypolimnion/Profundal zone | place: USA: Wisconsin... | reverse complement strand
CGCCGGGCGGCCGGACCGCTCAGCGGACCGGGTGCGCGACTGTCTGGCCAAATATTTCCAGCCGACCCGCGACGGGTTGCGCGACAACGAGGACATGGGCTGCCAGAGCGCGTTCTACATTTGCTCGACGATGGGCCTGTATCCGCTGATGGGGCAGGACCTTTACTGGCTGACCGCGCCGGTCTTCGCGCGCACGGAATTGCAACTGGGTCGGGCCGGCAAGCCGCTCGTGATTGAAGCGCCGCGTGCCGGTAAATATATCGTGGCCGCGAAGTTGAATGGCCAGCCGCTGGAGCGCGCCTGGCTCCGGCATGCCGAAATTGCCGGTGGGGGCGTGTTGGAATTCGAGTTGGCGGACCAACCGGGCAGTTGGGCGACGCGGCAGTTACCGCCCTCGCCCGGCACAGCCGGTTAGGTGGGCAGCGCGAGCAGTGCGAACATGCGGCCGGTCTGGCCGCGTTCGGCGCGGTAGGAATAATACCGGTCAAGATTGCAGGCAGTGCAGCAACGCGGGTTGTGAATTTCGGTGATCCCGGCGGCGCGCAATTGCGCTTCGATCCCGGCCCACAAATCCAGTTCATAGTGGCATGGGCCAATGCACGGGCCGATGACTGCGAAGGCGGCGCGCGGTTGCATGGCGTGCACGGTTGCGCCGACCACATTGGCCAGTGTGCCTTGCTTACCGGAGTGGATCAGCGCTATGGCCGGCGTGGCGCGGTCGATGAGAAAGACCGGCGCACAGTCAGCGCAGCGGATGAGCAGCGGCAAGCCACGCTGCCGGGTGATGAGCGCATCCACGCCGGCGACCCAGCCGGGCTGGTGGACGACGGCCACACCAGTCCCATGAATCTGTTCGGCCATGGCCACACCGGTGAAGCCATGGGCGTGGGCGACTTGCGCCGGGAAGGCGGCGGCCCGGGTGTCATCGGCGGGATCGCGCACGGTGAAGCCGTGCGGGTAACCGGCCAGCGGGGCAAACGTTTCGCAGCGCATGGTCAGCGCGTTTCCGCCACGGTCGGGCGGTCGAACAGCGCGGCGGAACATTTGTAACTGTTGAGGGCGTTGTCGCGGGTTTGCTGGGCGAGCGCCGGTTGGTGGGCGTCGAGGAAGATGCGGTTCAGGCCGGCATAGGCGCGGCAGATGTGGGTTTTGACGAGCGGGCAGTCGGCGTTGAGTTGGGCGACTGGGTGGCCGGGGGCGAAGATCAGGGCGCAACCGTCGCGGTCAATTTGCCGGTAAATTTCGACGAGATAGCGCAACGCTTCCTGCCGGCCGCCGTCGAGGAGCAGGGCTTCGAGCAGGGCGATGGCAGCGTCTTCGTTCTTGCCGGCGGCGATGTCGGCGGAGGCAATGCTTTGATACGAATCCGGATTGGCCGGCGCGAGGTGCGCCATGTACTGATAAGCTTTGAGGGCGTCGTCGTAGTTGCCAAGCCGCATGTGCGAGAGCCCGAGGTTCCAGTAAATTTCGTGGTTGCCGATGTCCGGGATTTCGTCGGGCTTGCGCCCGCGAAGGAGTTCCTTGCTGCGATTGTCATTGTTGAACTCATGGTCCAACGGCACGGCGCGCAGGAGGGTGTCGACGGATTTCTGGTACCACGGCAGGCTGGCGGCGGAGGCGATCAAGGTGCCGTCGGCGGCGCGTTGGGCGAGCAGGTCGCCTTTGATCCGGTAATAGGCGCCGAGGTGCAGAAACACGATTTGGGTTTTGTCGGTGACCTGCGCGGCCTTTTCGCCTTCGTCAATGATGCGGTCGATATTTTTGTATTCGGAATCTTTTTCGTAGAGCGCATAGGCGAGGGATTTGTGGGTCTTGAAGCTGTTCGGGCACGCTTCGACGGCTTGCGTCCACAAGTGAACGTCGTCTTCCCAGTCGTAATTGCGTTTGAAGGCGCGCGCGCCCAACAGCACGACGAGCAAGGCCAGCGTGCCGCGGGCGGCGACCTGGAGCCAGATGCGTTTGGCCCAGCCGGAGATGTCCAGTTGCGAGGCAATGTTCCGCCAGACGGCGTAGATGGCCACCACGACGCACCCGGCAAAGCCCATGGAGGGCAGGTAGAGAAAGCGTTCCGCCATGATGCTGCCGATGATCTTGAGCAGATTGGCTGTCGGCAGGATCGTACCGAAAAAGAACATGATGAAAAAGAAGACAGCCCGGTTGCGCCGGTAATTGTAAACGGCCAGCACGACGAACCCCAGCAGCACCACCAGCGCCACAAGCGCCTTGATGTCTTCCCAGGAGTTGAAGGCGTGCGACACGATCGGGATTTCGTTGTACGAGTAATCGCACGACAGGGTTTGCGGCCAGATCAGCAGCCACAGGTATTTGCCGAGGACTTTGATCGCTGTCAGCCGCGCACTCCAAAACCCGGCGCTGATCAGCGGGTTGTCCACAAACGGCAGTTCGGGCGGGCGCAGTTGGTCAAACACCCAGGAGCGCACATACCAGAGCGCGAAAAACGGCGGGACCAGCGCCACGTAGCCTTTCCAAAAGAACCCCCAAAAATTCTGCACCAGATTGACCAGCCAATTCGGATGCAGTTTCTGGAGCCGGTACGTGAAATCGTAAAGCATCATCACGCCGAGCACAACCACCGCGCTTTCCTTGCAGAACACGCCGACACCCGTGACCAGTGTCAGCAGCAGCAGCCAAAACACCGACCGCACACCGGCCGTCTGCGACGCGATCAACAACACACACACCACCATGCCGGCCAGGCTGAGCACCACCCAGCCGGTCGCCTGCAACAGCGCCGGCAAGGCCGGCAGATAAAAGCGGTGCAGCCAGCAAAAGCCCATCAACGCGGCCAGCACCGCGCCCAAACCCAACACCGCCGGCCACTTGGTTTCGGGTTCCTCGTTCACCGTGGCGCTCTTGGCGTACAAGATGAACCCCAGCAGGACTGTCAGGGTGGCAAACAAATCGGCCCGCCCGATGATGTTCGTCACCGATTCCGTCACGACCGGGTGGGTGGCAAAAATTGCCGCGACAAACAAGGCCGGCCAGTTCTTCTCCATCAAAATCAACACCGTCAGATACACCAGCACCGCATTCGCCCAGTGGATGAAAAAATTCATCCAATGATAGCCAGTCGCGGTGTCGCGGTTGTTGAACACCGTGTAGTTGACCATGTAGGAGAACGTGGTCAGGGGCCGGTACAAGCCGCTGACGGCTTTCGGCCACCAGTAATCCTGCTGGAAGATTTGCCGGATGTTTTCGGTTTTGTTGTCGCGCAGCCGGGGATCTTCGAGAATGATGAATTTGTTGTCGAGCGCGAAGCCGGTGTTGTGCAGCGTGTTCGCAAACGCCAGCAGCACCATCGCGCCCAACACCGCCACCGCCGCCCAGTGCCCGGCCATCCCCATGTCCGGCCACAGGCGCGTCTTCAGTGCCGCAACTTCCGGCACCGGGGCGTCCGGCTCAAAACCGGCATTGTCAAGATTGTCCATGCTGTACCGAATGTTTGCGGTCCCGCGCCAATCAGCGCGAGGCGTGGTCAGTGTCTCAACAGCCCACCCCAAAGTCAAAAAGCTTTTTGTTGCTTTTCCAGTTCAATCATCCGAAAAATAGCCCGGCAATGTTCAGACTGACCAAACAGGAGCAACTGGTCGTGGCGTTCGTGGTGGGCGCGCTGGTGCTGGGTGTCACCGTCAAGCACTGGCGGGAGTTGCATTCGCCGCCACAAGATGCGACCATTGCCAAACAAGGACGTTAGGAAATGCACAAACAAGATTTTGCCGAAGCTGTCGCCGAAATCTGCAAAGCCGATCCGCGCTACGACCGGGATGCCTACCTGTTCGTGCGCGAAGGCCTCGATTTCACCCTGAAGTCGCTGAAAAAACATCAGCAGACCAACCCGGTCCACCGGCACGTGACCGGGCAGGAACTCCTCACCGGCCTCCGGCATTACGCCCTTGACCAGTTTGGGCCGATGGCCAAGACCGTGCTTGATTACTGGGGCATCCGCCGCTGCGAAGATTTCGGCGAGCTCGTCTTCAACATGGTGGACAAAGGCATCCTTGGCAAGACCGAGGAGGACAGCCGGGCCGATTTTCGCAACGGGTTCGATTTCGACGAAGCTTTTGTCCAACCCTACCGGCCCGAAACACCCGCCCGGCCGGTCACCCCGGCTGAACCGCTCCGGGAGCAATCCCGCGCCGGTCACCAGAAAAAATTAAAAAGCGGCTCGAACTAACCGGTCGATTTCCTATGCGAACACTTACCGCCATGCGCGGGCTGGTCGGCGCCGCGACATTAATTGGAACGCTCACCATGGCCGCTGAATCCACGTTACCGGTCCGCAAAACCATCCTCGATAACGGCCTGACCGTCCTGATCCGTGAAGACCACAGCGCGCCCGTCGTCAGCGCGCAAGCTTGGTGCCGCGCCGGCAGCATTACCGAAGGCAAATACATGGGCGCCGGCATTTCGCACGTGCTGGAACACATGCTCTTCAAGGGCACCACCACCCGCGCCGTTGGCGACATCCCGCACACCGTCCAACGCGCCGGCGGCGACATGAACGCCTACACCTCCTTCGAGCAAACCGTTTATCACATCGACCTGCCGGCGGAAAACTGGCAGACCGCCGTGGACATCCTGGCCGACTGCATGATGAACGCCACCATCCCGCCCGCCGAGCTGCTCAAGGAAAAACAAGTCATCCTCCGCGAGATGGCCATGAACGTGGACGATCCCGGCCGCCGCGCCGACCGGCTGCAATGGAATACGGCGTTCATTGCGCATCCCTACCGGCACCCGGTCATCGGCTACCCGGATATTTACAACCGCATCACCCGTGACGACGTGGTCGGCTACTACAAAAAGTTTTACGTGCCGAACAACCTCATCTTCATCATCGTCGGCGACGTCAACGCCCTCGCCGTCGAGGCCCGCCTGCGCGAGTTGACCCAGGATTTCAAAATGAATGCGGTCGAGCCGGCCACCATCCCGGTCGAGCCGCCGCAAGTCAGTCTCCGGGAACGCCACGAAGATGCGCCGGTCCAGCTCACGCATCTTGACCTCGCCTGGCACGTGCCGGCCGCGACCGACCCCGACGTGCCAGCGCTCGACGTGCTCGCGATCATTGCCGGGCAAGGCCGCAGCTCGCGCCTCTACCGGGAAATCCAACAAAACCAGGGCCTCGTCCATTCCATCGGTGCCGGCAATTACACCCCCGGCTGCCCCGGTCTCTTCAGCGTCGGAGCCACGACCGAGCCGGATAAACGCGAGGCCGCCGCCGCTGCCATTCGTGCTGAACTCCACAAATTTCAAGATCAGCTAATCACCGCAGACGAATGTCACAAAGCCATCAAGCTGTCGCTGAGCGACCACTATGAAAAACTTAAAACCATGGCCGGCCAAGCCGCCGACATCGGCGCGAACGAATTGCTCGTCGGCGATCCGAATTACTCCGAAACCTACCTCGCCGCGCTCCGCCAGGTTACGCCGGACGATGTGCAGCGCGTCGCCAAAAAATATTTGACCGACGAAAATCTGAGCATCACCTCGCTCGACCCGACCGGCACGAATGCAAAACCGGAAGTGACCGTAGGCAAGCAAGCCGGTATTGAAATCCAAAAGTTCGATCTGCCGAACGGGCTGCGCCTGCTTGTTCGGGAAGATCGGAAACTGCCATTCGTGGATCTCGGCGTGTTTTGCAAAGGCGGCGTGCTCGCGGAAACCGCCGGCAACAACGGCATCACCAAACTCATGTCGCGAATGTTGGTGAAAGGCACCAAAACGCGCACGGCGGAACAGATTGCCGACAGCATCGAATCCGTCGGCGGTGCCATTAATGCGTTCTCGGGCAACAACAGCTTCGGTGTGACCGCGCACGCGATGAGTGATGACCTCGATCTCGTCCTCGACACCTTGGCCGACGTGGTTGAAAATCCAACCTTCCCGGACGACAAGCTCACGCGCGAACGCGACGTGCAGCTTGCCGAGATCAAATCCGAGCAGGATCAGGTTTTGCGCTCTTGCCAACAACTGCTCCGCGAAACAATTTATGCCCGGCATCCCTACCGGCTAAACACGCTCGGCACACCGGCGACGGTGGCGAAGCTCACGCGCGCCGATCTTGCCGATTTCCAACGCCGGTATGTCGTGCCGGACAACATGGTCGTGACTGTTTTTGGCAATGTCACCGCATCTGAAATCCGCAAGAAAATCGAAACTAAATTCGGCGCACTGCGGCCCGGCAACCCAACATTTGCAACCGGCGGCGCGGAGAAACTTGCCGCTTCGGCGCGCAAACAAATGGAGAAACCCAAGGAACAAGCCGTGCTGCTCATCGGCTTCAGCACGACTGACATTTTCAGTCCGGACCGGTATGCGCTCGACTTGTTGAGCGAAGCGTATTCGGGGTTGGGTTCCCGGCTGTTCACCCGGCTGCGCGATGAGTTGAGCTTGTGCTACTACTGCGGCGCGTTTCAACTGGCCGGTGTCGAGCCCGGTTTCTTTGCGTTTTATGTCGGCACAACCGCGCCGAAGCTGGAGCTCTGCGAGAAGGAAATCGTGGCCGAGTTGACGAAGCTCAAGACGGCCGGCCTGACCACTGACGAACTGGACCGCGCCAAGGCCGGCCTCATTGGCCAGCGCAAGGTGGCGCTGCAGGACAACGGCGGCCTGGCGATGCTGGTGGGGCTCGATGAATTGTACGGGCTGGGCTATAAAAACTTTCTGACAACGGACGACAAATACCGGGCGGTCACGCCCGCCGATATCCAGCGGGTCGTCGCCCGGTATTTCGACAACAAGCCCAGTGCGGTCGCCGTGGTGCGCCCGCCAACAAAGGTGAAATAAGATGGCTGAAATTCAAAAAGACACGCTTGGTTCGCGCGAAGACACGGCGCGCTTCTTCGACCTGGTCAGCTTGTTTGGCACGCAAGCGATGATGGCGCTCGGCAAGCTGGCAAACCCCGGCACGGGGAAGGCCGAGAAACATCTCGATGCCGCCCGGCTGTTCATTGACCTGCTTGAAATGGTCGAGCGCAAAACCGCCGGCAACCTGACCCCCGACGAAACAAAAGTATTGAAGGCGACGCTGACGGATTTGCGGTTGATGTTCGTCGAGGAAGCGAAGTCACCGGCCCCGGTGGCGACGCCGCAGGCCGAAACCGGCGAACCGCAGCCGGAAGACAAAGGACAGCAGCCGGCCGGCAGCGAACCGCAAGCCGCCAACGAAAATCCGCAGGCGACAGACGAGTCAAAAGTCAAGTTCCGCAAGAAGTACGAGTAAACTGCATGAGTGTATAAGTGCCGACGGAGGAACTCCGACTTAGGCGCTTAGCCACTTGGGCGCTCAGGCTCGCTTGTTTCGATCCATCAGCCACGCGACCCAGATCGTCACCTCGAACAGCGCGATCAGCGGGACGGCCATCAACAGCATTGAGAGCGGATCCGGCGGCGCAATCACGGCGGAGATGACGACGGCGACGGCGATGCAAACTTTCCGGCCTTTGCGGACCGTCGCCGCACTGACGACGCCAAGTTGGACGAGCACGAGCAGCACGAGCGGCACTTCAAATGTCAGGCCCATTGCCAGGACGAACTGCGTGACGAACTCGATGTAGCTGCTCACCGTCCAATGCGGTTCGATGCCCATCCAGACGCTGTACTTAATAAACGCCGTGAGTGTCCGCGGTACGACCCAGTAAAAACACAGTGCCGCCCCGGCCAGAAACAGCAGTGCGCCAAAGAAACAGACCGGTAACAGCAGGCGTTTTTCGCGGGGTTTCAGCGCCGGTAAGACAAACTGCGCGATGAAATACAGCAATACCGGCATCGTCAGCACGAGCCCCCCGTAGCCCGCCATTTTCATGGCCAGCACAAACGAGTCGGTGACGTTCAGGCTTTGCAGAAACCGGTCCGGCTTGGCGGCGGCTTGGTAGAGCGGCTGCTCCAGAAACGCCAGGAGCCGGTTGGCAAAGACGAGGCAGATGTTGAACCCGACAAACAGAACCGCCAACGCCTTGAACAGCATCCGGCGCAGGTCTTCAAGGTGTTCACCGAACGACTTGACCTCGGCCGCATCGGCGGTCGGCGGCTTCCGAAACCAAGTCAGCACAGCGAGGATGGCGCGGCTAATCAAGCCGGCTTGTTCTGATCGTTGTTGACGGCCGGGGGTTGCGGCTGGTCAACCGGCTTGGCGGCCGGCGGCGCCTCGTTCTGCAGGTCGCGCTGCGCCTTCTTGAATTCCTTCATCGCCTCGCCCAAGCCGCGCGCCAATTCCGGCAACTTCTTCCCCCCGAACAGGAGAAGAATAATAATCAACGCCAGAACGACGTGCCATTCGCTGAGTGTCGCAAATACCATAATGACTTCCTTCTTACTGGCCTACGGTACGCGGGCACTTTCGCTTTGTCAACGCCCGCGCCGGGACTACTGCCCGACCACCACAAACTCGGCCCGCCGGTTTTTCGACCACGCGGTCTCGGCGTGCAACGGTTCCACCGGACGGTCTTTGCCGTAGCTCACGGTGGTTAGCCGATCCGCGGCCAGACCCAGCGAAACCAACGCTTCGCGCGCGGATTGCGCGCGCTTTTCACCAAGCGCGCGATTGTACTCGGCGGTGCCACGCTCGTCGGTGTGGCCTTCGATGATGAGTTTTTTGTTGTTGCCATTCAACGCCGCGGCAACGGCGTCGAGCTTGCTGTGTTCGCCCGGCTTGATCTTCGCGCTATCGTAATCGAAATACACGGTTTGCGCCGCGAACTGGCTGCGGTCCTGCACGCCGGTCAGTTCCGGGCGTTCGCCAGGTTGCAGGTCGGTACTACCGGGGCCGGTTCCGGGGCCGGTGCCGAGCTGTCCGGGCTGGGTGCTCTTGGTCTGGTTGGGCGCGGTCTTTGGCCCAAAATGATTGTGCCACCAACTGCAGCCGGTCAGGCTGAAACTGGCGATGAGTGTCAGTGCAACAACTTGTGCTGTGAATCGATTACGCATGGTCAACTTTTCTCCTCAAAATATGGTTATTGTTCGCATCAGCGCCACGGTCCCCAGGCCGGTTCTGATGATTCCCCGTCCATGACTGGCAACTCTAGCTGCTCATTTGTCCGCACGTCAAGCAGATACAGCCGCGACCGGTAGCCCCGCAACTTTCCAAACACCAAATGATGCCCGTCCGGTGCCCAGGTTGGATCAGTGCAATCACCGTCGGCCGCCTTCGGCGTCACCGCCTGCGTGCCGGGATCGTACACGCCAACCTGAAACCCGCCGCCCACCCGGGACGTCACGGCCACCGTCGGTTTCATCTCCGACCCAGCCGGCGGATGCGACCACGCCGGCTCGGTGTTGTACGACGGCGACACTGTCAATCGTGTCGGCTCACCACCTGACCGGCTGATCGTATAAATCTGCGGCGAGCCGCGGTCATCACTGACGTAGGCAATCGTCTGGCCATCCGGTGACCACGTCGGCGACGACTCCGCGCCTTTCGCGTTCGTCAACCGGCGCAACCCGCCGCCACCGGCATTCATCGTATACAACGCCGGGTTGCCGGCCTTGCTCAACGTCAACGCGATCGTCTGGCCGTCCGGTGAATAGTCGGCCCCCGAATTAACGCCGGGGAAATTCGCCAGCACGCGCCGCTGGTTCGTGGTCAGGTCGGCCTCCAACACATCCGGGAAATTTTTCCAATAGCTGGTGTAGACGATTTTTCGGCCATCCGGCGACCAGCGCGGATGCCCGCTGATTTTTTCGTCGTGCGTGAGGACGCGGACGTTGAAGCCGTCGTAATCCATCACGGCCAATTCCTTCACGCCGCGCTTCGGCGAGTAGATGAACGCGATTTTCGTCTGCGCAATGCCCCGCTGGCCGGTCACTGCCTGCACAATGTCGTCGGCAATGCTGTGCGCGGTTGTGCGCGGGTTGCCGGCGCTCTGGTACGCGCGCGCCAGAACGGACGCTTTCGTGGCCAGTTGCGTCACGAAACATTTCACGCCGGCAGCGTCCGCGCTGCCCTGCACGAGATACTCGGCCGATTCGCCGGCCGGTTTGATATCGAACGACCCGGACAGCCGCAAATCATTCTTCATCACATCCGACACGTTCGCGCCGCCGGTAAAGCTGGTGACCACGATGGATTTCTTCACGAAATTCTTGGAGATGCTCACCTGTGCTTGCGCGCTTGTCGCCAGCAAACTCACCGCCAACCAGAACCAATTCTTCATGTTATCCCTCCACTTGAAAATTGACCGCAATGACCGCGAACGCGCCCCGCACCAGCGCATCCGGCGGCGGGTCGAGGCGCGGCACTTTGTGCACCGCCGCCAGCACCGAATCGTCCATCAGCTTGTTCCCGGAACCAATCTTGACCGTGGCCTCGGTCACGGAACCGTCGCGGGCAATGCGTAACGCAACGGTCGTGATCAACCGTTTGTCGAGGGCCGTGGCGGGCTGTTCCCAGGCCTCATACAAAACATCATGAATGTGTTGGTAATATTGCCAGTTTGGCGTGCCTTGCCCGATTCCGCCAACTACGCCGTCCGCGGTGCCGTTCGGCGAACCAATCTTGCCGCTCTTACCGGTGCCGCCCCCGGCGGGTTTGCCATCACCGTACGGCGTGCCGGTGGCCGACGAACCCAGCGCTTGCGCAAACCGGTTTTTAATATCTTCCGCGCTGGAACCCTTGCCGGTACCGGTGCTGGTACTGGAGCCGGCGGTGTTTTTTGCGGTTGTGACCGGCTTCTTGCCGGTGGCAACCGCGAGATGGTTGGTTTCGGTGGCCGACTTTTTGCCGGTGGCAACGGCGGTGGGTTTGGTTTCGGCAACCGGTTTTTTGGCCGTGGTCTTTTTCGGAATTGCGATTTCGTTCGGATCAGTTTTGGGCAACGCCACAGTTTTGGGTTCGGGTGCCGCGGCTTCGTCGGCCGGCAGATTTTGCGCCGGTTCGGGCGCCGCCGGCGCGGCTGGCGGCGGGTTGCCGGGCGGTTCGGGTGCTTTGTATTCGCCGCGGCCGGTTCCGGTCCCGGCCGGTAACTCGCCGAGGATGTCGGCTTCGATGATTTCACTGCTGGGCCGGGCGCCGGTGACATCGGACAGGAATTGTTCCCAGCCGATCAGGGCGGCAATCACGCCGGCATGGAGCGTCAGCGCAATAATAAAATTTCGCCGGTACCGGTTGTCGGGCGCACTCATTACCGGCCTGGTTTCGGGGCGTTTTCTTCCTGCGTCATCAAGGCAATCCGCGTGATTTTGGCGGCGTGCAGTTGTTTGAGGGCGTCCATGACCTTGCCGTAATTGTTGGCTTCGTCAGCTTTGACGAGGATGGTGATTGGCGGGTTGTGACGCGCCAGCGCGGCGAGGTCGGCTTTGAGTTGCGGAATGGTTTTGCGAACGTCGTTGAGGTAGAGGTTGCCGGCTTTATCGACGGCGAGCGTGCGGGTCTGCTCGCGTTTGATGGTGTCGGTCGTG
>Ga0316217_10006588_pt1 | contig 11420 bp, 3 predicted proteins | sample 1anoAmetaG_FD_203633 | JGI IMG/M metagenome (GOLD analysis project Ga0316217, IMG submission 203633) | Freshwater microbial communities from Trout Bog Lake, Wisconsin, USA - 1anoA | ecosystem: Environmental > Aquatic > Freshwater > Lake > Hypolimnion/Profundal zone | place: USA: Wisconsin... | reverse complement strand
CCGGCGCGCTGACGCTCAGCCCGGCCGAAGTACAGCGGATGCTGCAGAAAGGCGCGGCGCATCAGCGGCAACCCAACGGCCGCATTGCGCTCGTGCCGAGTGAGGCGATCGCGCAGTTTCAGGCTGTCATCTTCGACTGCCAAGCGACGCAGTCGCAAGCCGGCCTCCAAGTTGACCGGAAGTTCGCGCCGTATCTCGCCGAAGCGTTGCGCGAGACGCCGCTCCGCGCCAAGTGGCAGGTCCCGGCCGCGATTACGCCGGTCCAACCGCTCGTCTTACCGGACCTCCTGCGGCCATATCAGCGCGACGGTGTGAACTGGTTACACCAGCTTGCCGGAAACGGTCTGGCCGGAATTCTGGCCGATGAGATGGGCTTGGGGAAAACGTTGCAAACGCTGGTCTGGCTGGCGGCGTTGAAAGCCAAGCCGTCATTGGTTGTGTGTCCGACAAGTTTGCTCGCGAACTGGCAGGCGGAGGTGGCGCGGTTCACACCGGAGTTGAAGACACTGGTGATGCAAGGCGCGAACCGGCAGCCATTGTTCGACACGATCCCGGCACACGATCTGGTCATCACCTCGTATGCGTTGCTGCGGCGGGATGTGGCGCTCCACCAAAAAATCGAATGGCAGGCCATCGTGTTGGATGAAGCACAACACATCAAGAACCGGTTCAGCCAGAACGCCCAGGCGGTGAAAGCGCTGCGCGCGAAGTGGCGCCTGGTGTTGACCGGCACGCCGCTGGAAAATTCGCTGGGCGATTTGTGGTCGATCTTCGATTTCCTGATGCCGGGCTATCTCGGTCCGGCACCGGAGTTCCGCGACCGGTATGAAATTCCGATTACCAAACAGCAGGATCAGGGGGCGCTGCAACGCTTGCGCCAACGGCTCCGGCCGTTTGTGTTGCGACGGATGAAGCACGAAGTCGCGCGTGAGCTGCCGGCGAAAATCGAGCAGATCACCTGGTGCGACCTGACTGCGGAGCAACAGGGTGTGTATCAGACCATTCTCACCCACGGCCGGCGCGAAGTCTTTGAGCAGGCCGGCAAGGGTGGCGAAGCGCGGCGGCGCATGGCGGTGCTGACCACGTTACTACGATTGCGGCAGGCGTGCTGTCATCTGAAACTCTTGCCGAATGAACATGACTGGCGGGAGCCATCGGCGAAACTAGCGACCTGTCTGGAATTGATCAACGAGGCAATCAGCGGGAATCACCGGGTACTGGTCTTCAGCCAATTTGTGAAGTTTTTGAAACTGGTCGCCGCTGCGCTGCAGGCAGAGCCGACCGAGTTCTGCTATCTCGACGGCAGCACGGTGGACCGGGCCGGGGAGATCCGGCGATTCCAGGAATCGCGCATCCCGGTGTTCCTGATCAGTTTGAAGGCCGGCGGCACGGGGCTGAACCTGACCGGCGCCGACACCGTCATCCATCTCGATCCGTGGTGGAACCCGGCGGTCGAGGAACAAGCCACCGCCCGCGCCCACCGCATCGGTCAGCAGCAGGTGGTAACATCGTACAAGCTGATCGCGCGCGGCTCAGTGGAAGAAAAAATCGTGCGCCTGCAGGACCGCAAACGGGAATTAATCAGTCAGCTGGTCACCAGCGACGCCGGGTTTGTGCAGGCGCTCAGCTTGGAGGAATTGCAGGATCTCATCGGTTGATGGCTGGCCTGACTTGGTTACGCCGGCCAATTCAACCGTTGACAAAAATCTGTTATTGCGGCAGACGCGTTGGCCAAGCCTAGCCGGGCCAGATCACGGCTGCGACTGTGGGGTCAACCGGTAGAGGAGCGGCTCGGATTCGCCTGTCGCTATTGCGGCTGGTAACGAAGCAGTCCAGCTCACCCCGTCGTTGGCTTGCACCGTGGTTGTCTCGCTCACATCCCCGACGGCATTCAGGCGTTCCCGCCGGTATTGGCCAGCGGCAACCGCCGGCAAGCGCAGACTAATTTCCCCGGCCGGCTTGGTTCCCAATGTTTCACCGTGGCGGGGATGATTTTGCCAGACGGCCACCAGAATCGCGCCCGATTCGATCAGCCGAATCGCGTGCGTTTCCAGATCCGAGTTGTCGGGGGCAGTCGTGATGGGCAGGTTGGCGTAGGCTTGGCGGTCAAAGGTGTGACAGAGCCACCGGTAGGTCGCGAAGGCGGGGGTGTAGACCAATGTCTGGCCATCCGGCTTGTTGATGAGCGACCACTCATCGTTGTAGCCCATCTGGTGCAGGACCAGCATGGAAATTTTTTCAAGACTCAGATAGTAAAACGCGCTCTTGAGTAAAAACAACTGGGCATCCCGGCGCGAGGTGAAGCCCGGATGCGTACCGTCGTCGTAGGAACGGACGCCCCATTCCGTCACGGCAATGGGAAACGCGACATGGTGCTTGGTGAACAAGGCACCGGCATTGGTTAGATACCGGTCAGTCCAGTCTTTCCAAAGCTCGAAGCTGTGCGGGTCACCGACGTAAGTGTGAATGCTGTACTGTTGCAGGTACCGGTCGAGACCGCGATTGAAACAGAGTTCGCCACGGGTGCCGTGGTAATCGTGATTCCACGACGGTGCCAGCACGCTGATGCTCGGATCAATTGCATCGGCCACTTCGCGGGCGGTCATCACGAGCGGCACGTAGCGGTCGCCGAGCCAGTATTCATCGTTGTTTTGGTAAAGCCGGTTGGGTTCACGGGCCGGGGCGAGATCCGTCCGCTCGACCGGTTGGCCCATGGCAAGGTAGCCGGCATCCGGTTCGTTCCAGATTTCGTAATAATGGACCTGACCTTTGAGCATCTCCATGACTTTGCGAACGTAAACCTGCCAATCGGCCAAGCGGTCCGGTGGCCCGAACGCGGGATGCCGCCAATGCAGCAACCGATCAGTCTCGGCCTTGGCCCACGGCACGGAAAAACACAAAAGGACAAGCGGTTCGACACCGGCTTTCTTAAAGCCCGCCACATCTTTCACCATTTGCGCGAGTGCAGCGTCATCAAACTTGCCCGGCTCAGGCTGCAACCGGTCCCAAGTGGGTGAATAGCGGACCAGTCCCGCCCCGAGGTTTGTCAACGGTCCCAACTCATCGACATGGCCAATGCCAAACATTGTCCGCCCCGCAAACTGGTCGGCATGGATGGGACGCAAGCCGGTCCGCAGGATGATCTCGGCCGGCACGGCTTTGACTTTGACTTCAGTCGTTCCGCGCATGGTGACCAGGTAGTCGTGCGCGCCGGTCAGCCCGGCGAGGACGATCCGGTGAATCTCCGTGGGCTGATCCTCCGTCATGCGTTTGACAACCTGCGTGTCGCCGTCGATGACCTCGACTGAGGCGCGGAGCGCGGTCGTTGACGTGAACACCAGCTGCGCGTTCGTGTCACCGATTTTGGTGAAGCCAATGCCGAAGAATGCCGGCTTGCGTGCCGTTGGGCCGCGATGAATCACCAGCGGCTGACTCGCCGTTCCCCAGCCGTTGAGGTTTTTGGCTGTAACCCGGTAAGTGTAGGTGATGCCGGCATAGGCCGCGTCATCAATAAAGCTGCCATGGTTCAAGTCGTCAGCGAGAATCGCCCACTGATCGCTCCCTGCTTGGCGCTCCAATCGATAAGCCGTTGCGCCACGCACTTCACCCCAATGCAGGTCCACGGTCTCCGGTTCGGTGGCCGAACCAGCCGCACCCGGAATCGCGGGGTTGTAGAACTCGCCGCCATAATAATCCAATGCTTCCAGTCCGTTGGGACCGGCGGGTAATTTGACGGTTGGCACACTGATGATTTCGGCGCTCCAATCTCCTGCGCCGCGCTCGGTCCTGGCCCGCACGCGCAAAACATAGGGCACCTCGTTTTGCAACCCAGCCAACCGCACGCCCCGATTTGTGACCGCCGTTGCCACCGCCGTGAATGTCCCCCAATTCGCTGCCGCCTCGACGTCGTAGCGGGCGGCATCACCGCCGGTCGTCCAGGCCAGTTGCACCGCGCCGTTACCGGCGGCTTCACCAACAATCGTGACGTCAATTGGCGCAGCGCTCTGGTTGGTCCACTGCCAGACAGTCTGGCCTTCCAGCCGTTTGGGCAGATGGAACGTAACCGTCCGGTCGTGCGCGCTGTATTTGATTTCATGTCCGTTGACAAAAAGCTTGTCAGTCGCGGTGGGCGCGTAAGGCAAATGAATCGTCAGGTCACCCGCTTGCCCGGCGGCCTGCCCGGCCAGGTCGTGGTCCCCGCGAATCTCAACGGCGAACCCAAAATTATTTAGCTGGTCGTCACGGGGCGGCTTCTCGAAGCGGAAGCCGTGTGCGCCGATCTGGGTGCCGGCAAACAACGCCAGTTTGTTGCCGGCGATGTAACCTGAAGTGCCGGTAAAGATTTCGTCGGCCGTGGCGTAGTGCAGCGGTGCACCGGCAACGAAGATCTTGTCCTGCCCGTTAACCAGCGTGCCGTAATCTGTGGACACAGCGGTGACCGGCTTGTGACTGACGACGGTGAGGAAGTCGCCCTTGCCCACAAAGCTCAACCCCTTGCAGGCGGGATGTTGCGCCGAATTGCGGCCATCGGAGTAGTTATTATCAACCGGCACGCCACCGGCGCCCGGTTTCACCTGGACGATATTCGGGAGGCTCCACTCGACGCGGTTGAACCAGCGGAAATCACCCGTGATCTCCGGTGTGCGCACGTTGTCGAAAATAGCCAGAAAATCCTTGTTGATCAGCATGACAGAGCGGGCCCGGTAATCGCCGTTCTTCCCCCAATCATCGTAGCCGTCGTTGCCGGGAATGGTGTATTGGCCGGCAAATCCGAAGTCGTACAGATTTTCGGTGGTGTGGGTCTTGCCGATCATCAGCGGGTGACCGTCATGGATGGTCGCGAAGGCCGTGATGTAGCGGTTGCCAAACTTCTCTTTGGCTTGGTTGTCGCCGCTATCTTCTGCGCCGTTCCAACTCCACGCTTTGCCGTCGGCGTAGTAGAAAATTTGACCGGACTGATTTTGTCCCCAGCGATAGTTGGTGCTCTGGACGTGGGCCACCTCAACGGCCATCTCCTGCGGCGTGCCGAAATCGCGACGGAAGATCGCGCCGAAATCCCAGAATTTTTCGCTGCGCAAACTCGGTCGGGCACCTTTCCAGTTCAGGTTTTCGAGGTGCTCAACCGGACTGGGTGGAAACGACTTAAAATCGTAGAGCATGTCGGTCGTGGCATGCCACGGGCCGTTGGTGAGATACAACCACGCCCACGCGTCCCGGAGCCGCGGCGCGTAGTTCTCGAGCAGCGCACTGAATCCGTAGCTTTGGGAAATGAAAAAGCGGCCATGGGGTGCGGCGTGGGCGCCTTGTGGCGGGGCCAGACGCGTGTCCACGCCATCGCCCGTTTCCCCACGGACCGGCGCGCTCAAGATGTTCAGGCGATACCGCAACCAGCGCACCAAATCGCCATCGGGCTGAACATTGGCACCGGGGTCACGCAAATAAAGCCCGGCTTGAACCAACAAGCGCTCCCCGAACGCCCACGGTTCGTAACAACCAACATTCTCGATATACCGGCCACCCCACGCGCCGCGGTGGGGCATGTCCGGCCGGATATGTTGCCGGTCCACGAAGCGGATCGCCTTGAAATACGCGTCGCGGAACCGGGCGTAATCCGGATGTTGGGGGAACAACAGGGCAAACATGCCGGCCACAGAAATCTTGTCGATCACAAACAGGTTAACCGGCTGCGCGGTGAGATCGGTGTCCAAGACGGAATAAGCGCGTTCCGCAAAGTACGCCCGCAGTTTCTGGCGTTCCGCGTCGGTCAACTGGTCATACCGGTTTTCGTACAACATCGAGTACGCCAATACATAATCGCGGTCCCAGTGGGCGTGGTTGGTGAAGCCTTGTTTGCGAAAGAACGCCAGCTTCTCGTCGAGAAACTGGTCGGCGTACGGTCCGAGGTGAAAGAATGACGGGCGCAGCGTAGTGTCATTCCATTCGAGAATGTCAGTTGGTTTTGGCTGGTACGAATATTTGAACCGTGGATCAGCTTGTTGTTCTGCGCCGCGAACCGGTAAGACGAACAGCAACGCCAGTCCGCAGACGATCATAGTGCGATTCACTTGCCATCCTCCTGCAGGTAGTTGTGACCATCGAAGAAAATTGTGGCCGGTGCAGGGGCTTGGAATGTCTTCCCGGCAATGGTCACGGATTGTCCGTTGAGCAAACTACAATTCCAGCCGGCATGAACATTCCGCAGCAATCCCAAGTCCCCTTGGAACTCCACCGCGCCGACACCGGGTAACTCCACGTGGGCATCACCGGTGAACAGCACATCGGTGAATGTTGATCCGCTGATCTGCCAGACATTGGTTGAGAGTTGCTTGATCGTTGCCGGCGTTCCACCGGCCTTGATGGGATACAACAGTGTCGTGCCCTGGTGTTGGAACGGCAGGCGGACAGCCGTCTGGTGCCACATCTGTGACTCGCGCGCCCGCTCGTTGCCGTAGTTCAATTGCGTCAACGTGACGGACGGTTGCGGGTCGGCAAGGGCGGTGATCCACAGATCAACGCCCAGTTTGCCGTGGCACAGCACGCCGTGATCGGTCGGTTCCACGGACTTGGCGGGGGTCACAAAGTTAAACACGGCCGGCCACCGCGACTCCGCCGTGTCATGCACCACCACATAATCATTGCAGGCAAACAACACGTCCCGGGTGAACCGATCCGTCGATCCGGCCTGGTTAAACTCGCCGCGGGCAAACTGGACGGCCGCCGAGACCAGCCAGCGGGTCACTGGTCCGCGCGGCGGCGGGCTGAAGTTCTTCCCGATTTGCAGCAGCACCGTGGAATGGTATTCCGCCAACGGCGTATCACCGCCATCGACCGACAACGGTTGGCCCAACGCGCTCAACAAGATCTCGCTCCCGAACCCAATGTCGCGATAGGCAGCGGTGCCGGCCCGAAACGCGAGAAAAAACTCGCGATCGGTGCCGACTGCATCGCGCATCACCATGCCCCAGCCGGGCAACCGGCGTTGCGGAAATGTGAGCGCCGGTGCCGCGGGATATTCCGCTTTCCCGAAGAGCGTAAACTCGGCGGCGCATTCCCCAAACTCCTCCGAACTGATGCAATCGCCGCCCGCGTGCCAGAGGGCGAGGAGATCGCGGGACAGGCGCGGATTCAGTTGGGCGATGGTTTGCGACATGATCGCGAACTCACTGTCGATGCGGCGACCGCCGTCCCCCCCGTGCGCGCCCATGCCTGGAATCCAGCGCACCGCTTCCGGGGCTGGCGCCGGATTCGCCTGCTGGAGCCAGGCCGGATCAACCGGTGCGGGTGACGATGCCAGATTGATTGCAAATCGGCAGAATGGTTCAAAATACGGCGACGCCGTCAACTCTTCCAGGCGGCCGGTGAGACTCAGCAACTCACTGATGCGCGTGACCAAACCAAACGAGTAGAGATAATAACAGCCGATGTTTTCGGCCCACTTCCCGCCCTCGCGGATTGTGTATTGGCGGAGCATTTCGTTGGTGGCGTGGATCACGCGGTCCCGCATCGCCGGCGCCGCCGGGTGGTGCGGAAACACGCTGACAAAGGTGGCCAGTTGCTGCAACCGGTCGGCTTCAAAATTCGGCTGGCCGGCGTTCATGTGGTAGTTCATGAAGTCCGGATCATCCATCCGGTATGCCGCAAATGCGCTCAGACGCTTGAACTCGGCCCGGGCGGCGTCATCGAGCAACCCAAGCTCCTCGGCGATCAGATAGCAGAGCAGGCTATAGTGATATTCGCGGGCCCCAACCGGATTGAGGTCGCCCGCCACCGATGTTTGGTTGTGCCCGCCCAACTGACCGTACCACCGCATGACGTGCAGCACGTTCTGCCAGCCGGTAATGATCAGCGCCGGGTTGGAATTTTGAATCCCCAGCAACATCCGTCGCGACCCGTTGTTCGCCGACCAAGTCTCGCCCATGCTGGTGCGCGCCTTGGCGAAATTGCCGACAGTCTGGTCGGCTTTCAAGGCCGGTACCCGCCGGTGGATCAGGGCCGCCAGTGGGTTCTGAGCGACGGACGCATCATCCCATTCAAATGTCATTTTCAGGTAGCGTGACAGGTCCCCGCGATTGTAGCGATGGAGAATCTCTTGGATGTCCCAGAGCTTGGTCAGGTCGCGCGTCTGAATGCTTTGTCGGCCGGTGACCGCCAAGCCCCACCGACGCGTGCCCGGCGTGAGTGGGATCGTCAGCGGCAAATCGCCATTCGTTTCGACCAGCGCGCGAATCGCGGAGTTGGTTGAGCCGATGTAGCGACTAGGGTGATCCCACATTTCATCGGGATGTTCGTCAAGCGGAGTGAACGCCTGAGTAAAACTGGGATCGTACCAATCGCCGGGATGCACCACGAACGCCGCGACAGCATCTTGACTCGCGCTGTCCGCCGCGGCCATCGCGCCGCCGATCATCGCACTGGATGAATTCTGGGAAAAATACGGGTAATCGCGCAGGTAAAGTCCCAACCGCGGCTGGCGCTTGACCAGTGGTTCGATGTAGCGGTACGGTGCACAGCCGCTGAAGAATTGCGTGAATCCTTCGTCCGGGGCGAGATCAAAGACGTAGTCACCGGGCCGGTTGCCTTCGCCTTGTTCGTCAATCAGCAACGCCGGCACGCCGGCATCGAATGACAGCGTGACATTGCGCTTGGCACCATTGGCAAAGGTGTACCGGCAGACAAAGCTCGTGCGAATCGGCCCGGTCAAACCCAGCGTGACTTCGACCGCAACCGGTGGGGCCTCGCCCTGCCAGAGAACATGGCCGCGCCACCGGCCATCCGGACCTTTCACCGATTGAACGAACGCGAATGCCGCCGCGTCAGCCGGCATGAGGTGCGAATGCGCGCCGGCCAGGATTCGAAATTGTGCGGCACCGGTATCAACGACTTGATACCGGTCGCCATCGGGCTTGACGGTGACCGGCCCCGGCGGCGCAGCGCTGCCGTCGAAAAAAATCCGCAATTCATGCCGGTCATTTGCTTTCAGTCCGGACCACACGCCAACGTGGACTTGCTGGCCGTCCCGTCCGAGATATTGGCAAGGCAGATTGTGACCGGCTTCATCCACGACCCGCAGCTTGGCAGGGTTGCCGGCGGCTGTCGCATCCAAATCGATCTGGATCAGTTGGGCTGGCCAGTCCGCGCCGAACCGTTCGATGAGCCGCACCACGGTCACGCCGTTGCTGCTCGTGATGGTCGGCCCGACCGGAATGTTGGCGACAGAGTTTGTGGCAGTGTCTTCCGGATAGCGCACCAGCGATTTGCCGCGCGGAAGAACGATGTCATATGCCAACGCGTGGAGCGTGGGGGTCGCCCCAGCGGATTCCGTGTACGCCACCAGCGCGGCGGCCTTGTTGCCGGTCAACGTTAGCGCGAAATGCCCCTGGGAATCGGCATTGGTTTCACTACTGATGGACACCAATCCGTCGTCGGTCGGCAATGAATCTGTCACAGCCACCACGCGCCAAGACGTTCCGGGATGCACCCAGTCGGTGGGAAGCGTGCCTTCGATCCGCCAAACACTTTTCTCTAAAAGCGCCTTCGCGGTGGCGGCATCCCCGGTACTCCAAGAGGCAATGAGTGCTCGCGCTGAATCCACCTTGCCGATCAGGATCAATTCTTTGAGCGCCTCGTCACGCACTTGGCGCGCGCGCGCGGAATCGGGAATGTCATTGGCGACCTCGTTGAGCCAGAGGGCCGGCGCGTCAAGATGATTGCGGTCGCGAAGCAGGGGGGCGATCCGCCCGATAATATCGCGCGGACTGATAATGCCGGCCAGAAACAGCGCGTGCGCCACTTCTTTTGCATGCGCGGCGCGTTGGAGATCATCGAAGTCACCGGTGATGAAAGTCAGTTGCCGCAGGCGGGCCATGCTCAGCAGCGGTTCGGGAACCTGTGCAACGGCTTGCTCCATCAAGCGGCGACCTGCCACGGCATCGCCCGACCAATGCAAAAACAACGCCCGGGCCCACGGCACCAGCGGCGAACCGGGGAATTTGGGCGCACAGCGTTCCCATAATGCAATGCCTTCTTCCTTTTGCCCGGCATTGACAGCAACTTCCGCCGCATAATATAGGTCCAGCGCCGAAAACTGCGCGGGGTAGGTCGCCAGCAGTTTTTTATAACCATCCAGCGCTTCCAACCGTTTCCCTCGAAACTGGAGATCCCACACGTCGAACCGCAGGCGTTCGGCTTTGACGGCCGGGTCATCCGATTTCACACTGGCGAGCATTTCTTCAGCTTGCCGGTGACTGCGCGTGCTCCATAGGCTTTGCGCGTGGAGAACTGTCGCAATGTCTTTTTCAGGCGCAGCCGGGTCTTGAGCAAGGTACTGTTCAACCAACTTCTGCGCTTCGACGCTGCGATTGGCAAAAAGCTCCTCACGCACGCGTTGCAGCAGGCTCGGGTCCGGGGCGGCGAGGAGATTCGCTGCAAACAGGCATAAACTTACGAACATGATTTGGATTTTCATTGTTTGACTCCGCCCGCCATGGCGTTGTCGATGAACGACCGTTGGGCGAAAAAGAACAGCACCGCGGTCGGTAGCATCGTGACCAACGACACGGCCATCATCAGATTCCATTGCGTGCCAAACTCGGCGTTGCGACTGGCCGACAGGAAATAGGTCAGGCCCAGGCTCAGTGGATAACGTTTCTCATCGGTCAGATAGATCAGCGGACCGAAATAATCGTTCCACGAACCGATGAAGGTGAACACCGCCACCGTCCAGAGAATTGGTTTGCTCAGCGGGACCCCGACATACCACAGCACACGGAATTCGCTGCAACCCTCCATGCGCGCGGCATCGAGCAGGTCATTGGGGAGGGCCTCGAAAAATTGTTTCAACAGAAAGATAAAAAACGCGTTGGTTGCCAGCCAGAGCGGCAGGATCAGCGGCACATACGTGTTGTAGAACCCGAGCTTCAAAAACATGGTGAACACAGGGATGGCAGTGACTTGCGGCGGCAACATCATCGTCGCCAGACACAGGAGGAACAGGGGCGTGTTCCAGCGGCTCTTGTAACGGGCAAACCCCCAGGCCACGAGCACCGAACTCGCGAGCACCCCGGCCACCCGCGCCAGGCAGAGGAACAACGTGTTGGCGAGATACCGCCACAGCGGGAAAGTTGAAAACGCGGCGACATAGTTCTGGTAGCGGAACTTGGCGGGCCAGAACCGGGGCGGATCCGCCAGAATTTCCCCCAAACTCTTCAGGCTGGTGTTGACCATGCACAGCAACGGCAAGATCAGCAGGACGCTGATGACGATCAAAACCAGCAAGTGCAGCTTTTTAGTAACCGGCTTGTTCATGCGTCAGTCGCCCTCGGAATGCACCCAGTACCGGCGGGCCCAGAAATTGACCCCGGTTATCGCCAACAAAATGGCGAACAAGACCCACGCCATGGCGGAGCCGAGCCCCAGGTTCA
>Ga0316217_10006586_pt1 | contig 11421 bp, 11 predicted proteins | sample 1anoAmetaG_FD_203633 | JGI IMG/M metagenome (GOLD analysis project Ga0316217, IMG submission 203633) | Freshwater microbial communities from Trout Bog Lake, Wisconsin, USA - 1anoA | ecosystem: Environmental > Aquatic > Freshwater > Lake > Hypolimnion/Profundal zone | place: USA: Wisconsin... | reverse complement strand
CCGAGGGCCTGGACGTGACGATCAAGCCGGGCGGCCCGGACATCGCCCCCGAGCAGGTCATCGCCGGCGGCGGCGCCGACGTGATCGTCGACTGGATGCCCGCCGCGCTCGCCGCGCGCGAGAAGGGCGAGCCGCTGGTCAATATCGCCCAGCCGTTCAAGCATTCGGGCCTGGAACTGACCTGCCGCGCCGAAACCGGCATCAAGACGCCGGCCGACCTCAAGAACCGCACGCTCGGCGTCTGGTTCTACGGCAACGAATATCCCTTCCTCAACTGGATGGGCAAGCTCGGCATCAAGACCGACGGCTCGGCCGGCGGCGTGAAGGTGCTCAAGCAGGGCTTCAACGTCGACCCGCTGATCCAGAAGCAGGCCGATTGCATCTCGACCATGACCTACAACGAATATTGGCAGGTCATCGACGCCGGCTATAAGCCGGAGCAGCTCGTCGTGTTCAAATACGAGGATCAGGGGGTGGCGACGCTCGAGGACGGCCTCTATGCGATGGAAGACAAGCTGAAGGACCCGGCCTATGTCGCCAAGCTCGGCAAGTTCGTGCGCGCCTCGATGAAGGGTTGGGCCTGGGCCCGCGCCAACAGCGACGCCGCCGCCAAGATCGTGCTCGACAACGACGCCACCGGGGCCCAGACCGAGCATCATCAGCAGCAGATGATGAGCGAGATCAACAAGCTCACCGACGGCTCGGACGGCACGCTGGACAAGGGCGACTACGCGCGCACGGTCAAGACGCTGCTCACCGGCGGCTCCGATCCTGTGATCTCGAAGGAACCCGTCGGCGCCTACACCACCGCCGTGACCGACGCGGCGAAGTGAATTGTAGCGGGCTTCGCTGAAGCCGGCTCTTGACGCGAATGTCGATCAATCCGCCGGGGTCAGCGACCCCGGCTACAACGCTGCGCGCATCAACCCGGGGTCGCCGACCCCGGCTACGCCGCGCCTTCCCATCCCACCACCGCCTTGACCTCGCAATAATCGTCGATGCCGAAATCGGCGTATTCGCGACCGTTGCCCGATTGCTTGTAGCCGCCGAACGGCGCGCGGATGTCCCAGGCGGGATAGTTGATGTTGACCGTTCCGGTGCGCAGCCGCGTCGCCACCGCGCGCGCATGGTCGATATCGCGCGAGGAAATATAGGACGCGAGCCCGTAGACCGTGTCGTTGGCGATATCGACCGCCTCGTCCTCGTCGCGATAGGGCGAGATGGCCAGCACCGGGCCGAACACCTCCTCGCGCGCGACGATGGCGTCGCGTTTGACGTCGGCGAAGACGGTCGGCTTGACGTAGTAGCCGACGCCGAGCCCTTCCGGGCGCCCAATGCCGCCGGTCAGCAATCGGGTTCCCTCGCCGATGGCGGCCCCGATCAGCCGCTGGATCTTGTCGAACTGCATCCGGCTGACCACCGGGCCGAGATCGACGCCCGGCGCGCGGGGATCGCCGACCTTGACCGCCTCGGCGGCGGCTTTGGCGAGGGCGCAGGCTTCCTCGTGGCGGTCGGCGGGGACCAGCATGCGCGTGGGCGCGTCGCAGGATTGGCCGCTGTTGGCGAAACAGGCGAGCACGCCGGCCTTCACGGCGCTCGCGAAATCGGCGTCCGGCAGCAGGATGTTGGGCGACTTGCCGCCCAGCTCCTGCGCGACCCGCTTCACGGTGTCCGCCGCCGCCTTGGCCACGAGGATGCCGGCGCGCGTCGAGCCGGTGAACGAGACCATGTCGACGTCCGCGTGCGACGACATCGGCTGGCCGACATCCGCCCCCGTGCCGTTGACGAGGTTGAACACGCCCGGCGGCGTTCCCGCCGCGAGCATGATCTCGGCGAAGAGAAGGCCGCTGAGCGGGGCGATCTCGCTCGGCTTCAACACGACGCAGCAGCCCGCCGCCAGCGCCGGCGCGACCTTGCAGACGATCTGGTTGAGCGGCCAATTCCATGGCGTGATGAGGGCGCAGACGCCGATCGGCTCTCTGACGATCAGGCTGGTCCCGCGACGGCGCGAGAATTCGTAGCTCTCGAGCGCCTCGATCGTGGCCTCCAGATGGACCCGCCCGGCCCAGACCTGCGCCTCGCGCGCGAACGGTATGGGCGCGCCCATCTCGAGGCTGACGGCCTCGGCCAGCGCCTCGGAGCGTTCGTTGTAGGCTTCGAGAATCCGGCGCAGCAGCGCCAGCCGCGCCTCGCGCGGGGCCACGCCATAGGCGGGAAAGGCCGCTTTGGCCGCGGCGACGGCCGCGTCGACATCGGCCGGGCCGCCCAGCGCGATCTGCGCGCACGGCGTTTCCGTGGCGGGATTGATGACCTCCATTCGGGCGGAGCCAAGCGCCGCGGTCCAGCGGCCGCCGATGTAGAATTCGAGAGAATGGTTCAAGCTGGCTCCTTCGCGTTTCCCCGCCGCCGGACAAAAAGCGTCGCCGCGACATGGCGCCGCCATTTTGTCGTGTAACTTTAGCCCGCCTCGCCGCGTAGAGCTATCGACAGCGGAGGAGCCGATGACGACGCGACGACAATTTCTCACCGCCGGCCTCGGCGCGCTCGGGGCCTGCAGCGCGGCTCGCGCCCTTGCTACCCCCGCCCTCGCCCTCAGCGACGCGCAGTGGCGCCAGCGCCTGACGCCGCAGCAATATCAAATCCTGCGCGAGGCGGGAACGGAATATCCCTTCACCAGCCCGTTATTGCACGAGATGCGGCGCGGAACCTTCGCCTGCGCCGGCTGCGAACTGCCGCTGTTCGCCTCGTCGACGAAGTTCGACAGCGGCACGGGTTGGCCGAGCTTCTGGGCGCCGCTCAAGGGGGCCGTGCGCGAGCAGCAGGACTCCTCGTTGTTCATGACCCGCACGGCGGTCGCCTGCGCCCGCTGCGAGGGCCACCTCGGCCATGTCTTCCCGGACGGGCCGCCGCCCACAGGGCTCCGCTACTGCATGAACGGCGCCGCTCTCGCCTTCACCCCCGCCGCCTGACTTTCTCTCACCGAGGATACCCCCATGAAACTGTCGTTCGCCCTGCCCGCCGGCGTCGCCCTCGGCGCCCTGCTTGTCTTTTCCCTGCCGTCGATGTCGGCGGAGACCGCCGTGCCGATCCCGCCGCCGGCGCTGAAGGAGGCCGGCGCGCCGGCCAGGTCCGAGCGCATCGTGCTGGCGGGCGGCTGCTTCTGGGGCGTCCAGGGCGTGTTCCAGCACGTCAAGGGCGTGACTCAGGCCGTCTCGGGCTACGCCGGCGGCGACAGGACGAAGCCGAGCTATGCCCAGGTCAGCACGGGAACCACCGGCCATGCGGAATCGGTGCAGATCGATTTCGACCCCCGCGTCGTCGATCTGGGCACGCTGCTGCAGGTCTATTTTTCCGTGGCGCACAATCCGACCGAGCTGAACTATCAGGGGCCGGACGAGGGAACCCAGTATCGATCCGAAATCTTCACCGCCAACGCCGAACAGGCGAAGGTCGCGGACGCCTACATCCGCCAGCTCGACGCGGCCAAATTGTTCGGCGCGCCGATCGTCACCAAGGTGGAGCCGCTGCGCGCCTTCTACGCCGCCGAGGGTTATCACCAGAACTATCTGACGTTGCATCCCGATTCCGGCTACATCGCCTACAACGATCTGCCGAAGGTCGAGAACCTCAAGCGCCTGTTCCCGGCGATCTACCGCGAGGAGCCGAAACTGGTTGCGCTCGCAGGGGAGTGATCGCCGCCCCAAGCGCGAATTTTCCGGCTTCGCCACAACTTGGACGCGATCTGTCGGCAACCTGATATTAAGTATTGAGTCGAGCCAAGGGAGGATGCGCGATGGTCTATCGTGAAATAGTTCATACCTGCTCCAACTCGAACGTCGCCCGCGCCGCTGTGGCGTCCATCGGCGGCGATTTCGCCCGGCGCTTCGCCGTGGAAGCCTCGCGCTGCGACATGCCGCCGGGCGCCTTCGCCGCCAAACTGGTGAAGGAGTTCGCGCAGAGCGCGGACGAGGTGGAGCTCAACCGGCTCACCGAAGCGGCCGAACGCGAGGATCTGCCCCTGTTGGGCGGGTTGCGTTACATCCTCGAGCGCGGCGTCGCGCGGCGTGACGTTCGGCGCGCGCGCCGCGACGCCTCGCCGCCGGCCTGGATGATCGAGGCGGCGCGGGGCCTGTAGCCGCGCGTCCAACTTGTCGCGCCGCGTATTTTCCGCGACAAGTCGGCATGGCCTATCTCGGAATCGATTGCGGAACCTCGGCGCTCAAGGCCGTCTTGCTCGACGACGCCGAGACGGAAATCGCGCGCGGCGAAAGCGCCTATCTGCCGGATCATCCGCATCCGCTTTGGTCGGAGCAGGACCCGCGCGTCTGGCGCAGGGCCATGTTCGAGGCCGTCGGCCAGATCCGCCGCGCCGCGCCGCAGGCGCTGGGGCGCACGCGCGGCGTCGGCTTTTCCGGGCAGATGCATTCGGCGGTGCTGCTGGGCGCGGACGACGCGCCGGTGCGCCCGGCGATGCTGCACAACGACACGCGCGCCCATGCCGAGGCGGCGGAACTCGCGCGCGACTTTCCCGATCTGGCGCGCGAAATCGGCGTCAAGCCGATGGCCGGCTTCACCGCGCCCAAGCTGATGTGGCTGGCGCGCCATGAACCGGAAGCGCGCGCGCGCGTCGCGAGCGTGCTGCTGCCGAAAGACTATCTGCGCTTCGTCCTGACAGGCGAGAAGCGCATCGACATGAGCGACGCCGCCGGCAGCGGCTGGCTCGACGAGGGCGCGCGCCGCTGGTCGGGCCGCGCGCTCGCCGCCAGCGGCCTCGCGCCCGATCTGCTGCCGCCGCTCGCCGAAGGCAGCGACCGCGTCGGCGCGCTGCGGCCGCAGATCGCCGACGAACTCGGCCTGCCGCGCGACGCGGCGGTGGCGGCGGGCGGCGGCGACGCCGCGGTGGGCGCGGTCGCGCTGGGCGCCATCCGGCCCGGCGACGCCTATATCTCGCTCGGCACCGCGATGCAGTTGATCGTCGCCTCCGACGTCTATCGCGCCGCGCCGGAGAAGCTGGCGCACAGCTTCGCCCATGCCCTGCCCGGCCGTTGGTATCGCATGGCGGCGATGCTGAACGGCGCCGGCGCCTTCGCCTTCGCCGCGCGCCTGCTCGGCGCCGAAGTCTCGGCGCTGGAGGCGGAGGCGGGCGAGGCTTATCGCGGCCCCGACGAACTGCTGTTCCTGCCCTATCTCTCGGGCGAGCGGACGCCGCACGACGATCCGCATGCGCGCGGCGTGCTGTTCGGCCTGAGCGAAGGCTCGACGCGACGCGACGTCGCCCGCGCCGTGATGGAGGGCGTCGCCTTTTCCCTCGCGGATGCGCGCGACTGTCTGGAGGCGGCGGGCGACCGCTTCGGCGCCATCGGCCTCATCGGCGGCGGCGCTCGCAGCGCGCTCTGGACGCGCATGATCGCCGCCGCGCTGGATCGCGACATCGTCCGCTATCGCGGCGGCGAAGCCGGCCCCGCGATGGGCGCCGCGCGCCTCGCCCGCCTCGCCGCGACCGGCGAGCCGCCCGGAGCCCTGTGCAAGCCGCCGCCCGTCCTCGACGTCACCTCGCCCGATCCGGCCCTGCGCGACGCCTTCGCCGCGCGGCGCGGGAGGTTCCAGTCGCTGTATGCGGCGTTGAAGGGGGAGTTTTCCCCGTGACGTCACGGTCCGAGGCATTTTCCCGCGTCGGGACCCGACCCTTTCCGCCACGGATGTGCGGACGCCATCAAAAGCCTCGCGTCGCCAACGCCGGTTGTAGCCGCGGTCGCCGACCCCGGCGCGGCGTCTGCGCCTATTTCGCCGCCTTGTCCGCCGCCGCCGGGACGAGTTTGTCGAGCGCGTCGAACATGCGCTCGTAGGCGTCGATCGGCTTGCCCCAGGCGTCTTCGATGTCGGCATTGGCGCCGGTAGCGTATTCGGCGATCGTGAACACCTTGTCCTTCGCTTCGGGGTAGGCGTCGAGGACGCGCTGCTTGTGCTTGGCCGTCAGCGTCAGCACGTAGGTCGCATGCTTGACGTCGGCGGCGGTGAGCTGGGCGGCGCGGTGGGCGGAGAGGTCGATGCCGCGCTTCTGCCACAGGATCTGCGCGTTCATCTCCACTTGCGTGTCGAACGGATCGGCGTCGACGCCGCGCGAGATGAAGACTTCGTTTAATCCATGCGAGGCGGCGTAGATGCGGGCCATCGTCTCGGCGGTGATGCTGCGGCCGGTGTTGCCGGTGTCGACGAACACGATTTTCTTCGGATCGTCGGCGGCCTGGGCGGGGTCATAGGCGGCGGCGCCCGCCAGCGTGGTCGCGATCAGGAGCAGCGGCGCGAGGCTGCGAAGTCTGGAGAACATGGCTGGGCCCTTTTGTCGGGCGGATTGGGATGAATCCGCTGTCGCGACGGGCCTTAGGCCGCCCGCATGTCGGCGATATGAAGGATCGTGTCGAATTTTCAATCAAACGATTGATTTATTCCGACCGTCGGCTAGAATGCGGCCATGTCGTTCGCCGTCGCCGCGCCCCTCCCCTCCTCCGCCCGCAGCGACGCGACCCGCGCCGCGCTGATCGCGGCCGGTCTCGACCTGTTCGGCCGCAGCGGCTTCGAGGCGACCTCGACGCGACAGATCGCGGCCGCAGCGGGCGTCAATCTGGCGGCCATCGCCTACCATTTCGGCTCCAAGGCGGGGCTGCGGCTGGCCTGCGCGGATTTCATCGCGGCGCGGCTTGGCGCGATCTTCGCCGCCGGCGCGGCGGCTCAGGGCGATGTCGCGACGCTCGACAGGTCGGGCGCCCGCTCGGCGCTGGCCGACACGATTTCGGCCCTGGTGGACGCGATGGTGGTGCGACCCGACGCTCTGCCGATGGCGCGCTTCATGGTGCGCGAAATGTTCGATCCCTCCGCCGCCTTCGAGCGCATCTACGCCGGCGCCGTCGCGCCGCTGCATGCGCGCGCCTGCGTCGCGCTCGCCCGGGCCACCGGCTGGCCGGCCGAGGCGGAGACGACGCGCCTGGCCGTGTTCAGCTTCATCGGCCAGGTCCTCTATTTTCGCCTCGCCCGCCCCGCCGTCCTGCGCCGCATGGACTGGCGCGAAATCGAGGCGCGCGAGGGCGAAGCGATCCGCCGACAGCTGCTCTTCAACCTCGACGCCTTGCTCGAACACGCGGGAAGCGCCACGCCATGATGCTCGACACGATCTGCGCCGTCGCCTGGCTTGCGAGCCTGTTGCCGGGATGCCCGAAACCGCCCGAGGCGCTCATCGGCTATGTCGAGGGCGAATATGTCTCGATCGCCCCGATCGCCGTGGCGCGCGTCGCCAGCGAGACCGTGCGCCGCGGCGATGCCCTGAAGGCCGGCGACGCCATCGCCACGCTCGAGAGCCGCGACGCCGAAATCGCGGTGCGCAACGCCGAAGCGGCGCTGGCGCAGGCGCAGGCCGACCTCGCCAACATTCTCTACGGCCGCCGTCCGGAGGAGATCGCGGCGCTGGAGGCGAGTCTGGCCTCGGCGACGCTGACGGCGGAGGACGCCCGGCGCACGCTCGACCGCAAGCAGGATCTGCTCACGCGCGGTTTCACGTCGCAGAGCGATTTCGACGCCGCCCAGACCGCCAACGACGTCGCCGGCTCGCGCGTGCGCGAACTCGCCGCCAATCTGGCGGTGGCGAAACTGCCCGCCCGCGACGAGGAAATCGCCAGCGCGCGCAAGAAGGTCGATCAAGCGCAGGCGGCGCTCGACGACGCCCGCTGGCGCCTCGACCAGCGCAAGCTCGTCGCCCCCGCCGCCGGCTATGTCTCGGACATCGTCCGCCGCGTCGGCGACGTCGCCGGCCCGAGCGCGCCGGTGGTGTCGTTCCTGCCGGACGGCGCCATCAAGCTGAAGATCTATGTGCCCGAGGCCCGCTTCTCCCAGCTCGCGCCAGGGCAGGAGTTGCAGGTGCGCTGCGACGGCTGCGAGAAGGGCCTCACCGCCAACATCACCTTCCTCTCGCGCGAACCGGAATTCACGCCGCCCGTCATCTATTCGCTCGAGAGCCGGCAGACGCTGGTCTATCTGGTCGAGGCGCGCGCGGCGCGCGACCGGCCGCTGCGTCTGCAGCCGGGCCAGATCGTCGACGTCGACCTGCCGGTCGCCGGCAAATGACCGGGGCGGACGCGAACGTTATCGACGTCGCCAACCTCACCAAGCGCTTCGGCGAGCGCACGGTGGTGGATCACATCGCGCTGCGCGTCGCCGCCGGCGAGATCGTCGGGTTTCTCGGCCCCAACGGCTCGGGCAAGACGACGACCATCCGCATGATCTGCGGCCTGCTGACGCCCGACGAAGGCGAGGGCAAAGTGCTCGGCTTCGACGTGATCCGCGAGAGCCGGCGCATCAAGGCCGAGGTCGGCTATATGACCCAGAAATTCTCGTTCTACGAGGATCTCACCATCGAGGAGAACCTCGTCTTCGTCTCGCGCCTCTACGACATTCCCCGCCGGAGTGAGACGGTCACCGCAACCCTCGACGAACTCGGCCTGACCTCGCGCCGGCGCCAGCTCGCCGGGACACTGTCGGGCGGCTGGAAGCAGCGCCTCGCGCTCGCCGCCTGCATCATGCATCGGCCCAAGCTGCTCCTGCTCGACGAACCCACGGCCGGCGTCGACCCCAAGGCGCGACGAGAATTCTGGGACGAGATCCATCGCCTCGCCGCCGGCGGCCTCACGGTTCTGGTTTCCACCCATTACATGGACGAAGCGGAGCGCTGCCATCGCATCAGCTATATCTCCTACGGCCAGATGCTCGCCACCGGCACGGTCGACGAGGTCGTCGCGCGATCCGGCCTCAGCACCTTCGTCGTGCGCGCCCATTCTTCGCCCGAACTGGAGGCCGAATTGCGCGGACTCGACGGCGTCACGCAGGTCGCGCCCTTCGGCGCGACGCTGCACGTGGTGGGCGCGGAGCGGGCGCGCATGGCGGCGGCGCTGCAGGCCTTCGCGCAGCGCAGCGGCCTGAGCGTCGAGCCGGGCGCCACCAGCCTCGAGGATGTCTTCATCGATTTCATGTCGCAGGCGCCGGGCGCGCCGCATGCGGGGAAAGCGTCATGATCCGGCTGTTCTTCCTGCGGCTCGGGGCCATGCTCGCCAAGGAATTCGTGCAGATGCGCCGCGACCGCGTCACCTTCGCGATGATGCTCGGCATGCCGATCTTGATGCTGATCCTGTTCGGCTACGCCATCAACACCGACCCCAAGCGCCTCGATGCGGCGCTGGTCGCGACGGGACAGGATCATTATTCCCGCGCCATCGTCTCGGCGCTCGAGGTCAGCAATTACTATCGCTTCGTGGCGCGGCCGACGACCGACGCGCAGGCGGAGGAAATGATCCAGCGCGGCGACGTCTCGTTTCTCGCGATCATCCCCAGCGATTTCGGCGCGCGCGTGGATCGCGGCGAGCAGCCGCAAATCCTGATCGAGGCCGACGCGACAGATCCGTCCGCCGCCAGCGGCGCCATCGGCGCGCTCGGGGACATCGCCCAACGCGCCCTGCTGCGCGAACAGGGGCTGGAACCGCAGGCCGCCGAGGCGCAACCCTCGCAGCTCTCCATCGTCGTCCACAAACGCTACAATCCCGACGGCATCTCGCAATATTTCATCGTGCCCGGCCTGCTCGGCGCCGTGCTGCAGATGACCATGGTGATGATGACCTCGATTGCGCTGACGCGCGAAATCGAACGCGGCACGATGGAGAATCTCCTCGCCATGCCGGCGAACGGTCTTGAGATCATGCTGGGCAAGGTGCTGCCCTATTTCTTCGTCGGCGCGGTGCAGGTGGCGGTGATCCTGGCGGCCGCGCGCGGATTGTTTCATGTGCCCTTCGTCGGCAATCTCGCGCTGCTGCTGGCCGGCGTGCTCGTCTTCGTGCTGGCTCTGGTCATTCTCGGCTATACCTTCTCCACCTTCGCCCGTTCGCAGATGCAGGCGATGCAGCTTGCGTTCTTCTTCTTCCTGCCCTCGCTGCTGCTCTCCGGCTTCATGTTTCCTTTTCACGGCATGCCGACGTGGGCGCAGGACGTCGGTCAGTTCTTTCCGCTCACACATTTCCTGCGCGTTGTGCGCGCCGTGATGCTGAAGGGCGCGAACTGGAACGAGATCGGCCGCGAATTCCTGCTGCTCACGCTGTTCATTCCCGCCTATGCCGTCGCCGCGCTGCTGCGCTTCCGCCGCACGCTCGATTGAAACGCCGTCGCGTTGCGCCGGGGCGCGCGCGCCGATATAGAACGGGGGCCGCTGCGGGCTGCGGCGCCACGGGGACGTCAGATGCATTTCCAGTTCGCGCGCGTGAGAGCGCTGGTTTTGGCCGGGCTCATCGGGTTTTCCGTCGCCTCGTGCGGCTACAACACGATCCCGACCCTCGAAGAGGCGGCCAAGGCGCAATGGGCCGAGGTGCAGAACCAGTATCAGCGCCGCTCCGACCTCATCCCCAGCCTGGTCGAGACCGTGAAGGGCTACGCCAAGCAGGAGAAGGACGTCCTCACCGCCGTCACCGAAGCGCGCGCCAAGGCGACCGCGATCCATGTCGACGCCAACGATCTCACCGATCCCGAGAAACTCAAGCAGCTGCAGCAGGCGCAGGCGCAATTGTCGGGCGCGCTCGGCCGCCTGCTCGCGGTCAGCGAGAATTACCCGGATCTGAAGTCCAACCAGAACTTCCTCGCGCTGCAATCGCAGCTTGAAGGCACGGAGAACCGCATCGCCGTCGCGCGCAAGGATTACATCGCCGCCGTGCAGGCTTTCAACACCTCGCTGCGCACGTTCCCGAGCGTGATCTGGGCTTCCACCGTGTTCCGCAGCGAGAAGCCGATGGCGGAATTCACCGCCGACGCCGACTCGCAGGCGGCGCCGAAGGTGAAATTCTGAGGCGGGCGGCGCCGATGGCCTTCGCCCCGCTTCGCGCGATCGCGCTGCTGCTCGCTTTTGTCGTCCTTGGCGCGCCGGCCCGGGCGGCGGAGAATTTTTCGCCGCTGTCCGGCCGCGTGGTCGACAGCGCCGCCGTGCTCTCCGAGGCGACCCGCGCCGCGCTCGAAAGCAAGCTCGCCGACCTCGAGACGAAATCCGGCATCCAGTTCGTCGTCGCCACCACGCCAAGCCTGGGCGGCGAGGAAATCGAGCCCTACGCCAACAATCTGTTCCGCTTCTGGAAGCTGGGCGAGGCGAAGAAGAACAACGGTCTGCTGCTGCTGGTGGCGCCGGCCGAACATCGGGTGCGCATCGAGGTCGGCTACGGCCTCGAAGGCACGCTGACCGACGCGCTGTCCAAGGTCATTATCGTCAACGCGATGGCGCCGAGGTTCAAGAGCGGCGATTTCAATGGCGGCGTGGCGCGCGGCGTCGACGACGTCATCACCGTGCTGACCACCGATTCCTCGGAATGGCAGGCCAAACCGCAGTTCCGCGCCGCCGACCAGCCG
>Ga0316217_10006585_pt1 | contig 11421 bp, 14 predicted proteins | sample 1anoAmetaG_FD_203633 | JGI IMG/M metagenome (GOLD analysis project Ga0316217, IMG submission 203633) | Freshwater microbial communities from Trout Bog Lake, Wisconsin, USA - 1anoA | ecosystem: Environmental > Aquatic > Freshwater > Lake > Hypolimnion/Profundal zone | place: USA: Wisconsin... | reverse complement strand
CATCCCCACCGACCACAGGGGGGTTTTGTTCGACGTGGACCGAAAGGACGACCTGGCTTGAGGCCGGATCAGGCCTCCAGCACTGCATAGGCCGGAAGCGTCAGGAACTCGCTGAAGGCGTCCGACGCCACAAGGTCGCGGAAAAGGGCGATGGCCTCGGCAAACCGGCCCTGATCGAAGGCTGCGGGATCGGCGGTGCGCAGGGCCGTCATCTCCTCGCTCAGCAAGGCCTCCACCAGCGCGCGGTCGACCGTGCGGCCGTCGTCAAGCTTTGCGGCATGGCGGATCCACTGCCAGATCTGCGCGCGGCTGATCTCGGCGGTGGCGGCGTCCTCCATCAGATTGTAGAGCGGCACGGCCCCCCGGCCCCTCAGCCAGGCCTCGGTATAGCGCACGCCGACGCGGATATTGTTGCGCACGCCCTCTTCGGTGCGGGGGCCCTGATGCACGGCCAGCATCTCGTCCCGCGTCACCGAGACGTCCTCGCGCAGGCGGTCAAGCTGATTGGGCGTCGGCATCAGCCGGTTGAACACCTCCATCGCCACGGGCACGAGATCAGGGTGCGCGACCCAGGTGCCGTCGTGGCCGTCGCCCGCCTCCCGCTCCTTGTCCGCCCGGACGCGGGCGAAGGCGGCGGCGTTGGCCTCAGGATCGTTCTTGATCGGGATCTGCGCGGCCATGCCCCCCATGGCGAAGGCGCCGCGCCGGTGGCAGGTCTTTATCAGCTGCAGCGAATAGGCGCGCAGGAAGGCCTTATCCATGGTCATGGCCGAGCGGTCGGGGGTCAGCCGCGCAGCCTGCGCGCCGATCCGCTTGATATAGCTGAAGATATAGTCCCAGCGGCCGCAGTTGAGGCCGACAATGTGGTCCTTCAGGGCGAACAGGATCTCGTCCATCTCGAAGGCGGCGGGCAGGGTCTCGATCAGGACCGTCGACTTGATCGCGCCCACAGGCAGGCCAAGGGTCTCCTGCGCAAAGACAAACACGTCGTTCCACAGTTCCGCCTCGCGCCAGCCCTCAAGCTTGGGCAGGTAGAAATAGGGGCCGGAGCCCTGCGCCAGCGCGGCCTTGGCGTTGTGATAAATGTAGAGGCCAAAGTCGAACAGGGCGCCGGACACCTGATCGCCGTCCACCTCCACATGGCGCTCCATCAGGTGCCAGCCCCGCGGGCGGATGATGAGCACGGCCAGCTTGTCGCCGAGCGTGTAGGCCTTGCCGGTCGTCGCGTCGACGTGGGCGAGCTGGCCCGCCCAGCGGTCCTTCAGATTGACCTGACCTTCGATCACATTCGCAAAGGTCGGCGAGGTCGCATCCTCAAAGTCGGCCATGAACACCTTCGCGCCGGAGTTCAGCGCGTTGATAATCATCTTGCGGTCGACGGGGCCGGTGATCTCCACCCGGCGGTCCTGCAGGTCGGCGGGTATGGGCGCCACCCGCCAGTCGTCCGCGCGGATCTTGGCCGTCTCGGGCGAAAAGTCAGGGGCGGCGCCCGCGTCGAACCTGGCCTGCCGGGTCACGCGATCAGCGAGCAGGGCGCGGCGGCGGGCGTCGAATGTTCGATGCAGCGCGGCGACAAAGGCCAAAGCCTCGCGGGTCAGCACCTCGTCCTGGCGCGCCACGGGCGGGGCGTGAACTTGCAGGCCTGCGGCCTTTGGGGTGTCGAGGGGCATGAGCGTCTTCTTCAGATCGAGGTGGGGCGGGAACGACTATGAGCCCCTCATCGGGCATTTTTGCCGTCTGTGGCAAGGGATCGCGGCGAAAGACCGCCCTTGCGCCGCTGGCGCGCGCGGCCGGTTTTCAACGTCATCCTCAGGCGGCGGGCAGCATGATCTGCTCGGTGGCGATGCCGAAGCGGACCGAGGCGCGGCTGGAATGCTCGCTCGACAGTTGCTTCCAGGCCGCGCGGGCCTCGTCGTGGGTGGCGTAGGGGCCGAACACTTCGGGGCGGCCTTCCTTGATCTCGCGGAATGACAGGCAGCTGTATTCGCCGCCGATGACCCAATAGCGATGCTGCAGTCCCATGGTCTTTGCTCCGGTGCGGACGGCGCGGCCATCCGAAAACATCAAGTGATGACAGCAGCTTATGGCCAATCCGGCGAACGGCGCGACTCTATTGAGGCCATGATGTCACAATACGACTTGTTTATTTTTGTAAATATGTTACAAAGTGACTATGGCCCTGACCCAGGACAAGAAGCTATTTCTCGGCGCCCGGCTGAAGCGCCTTCGCCGGGAGCTTGACCTCACCCAGAGCCGCATGGCCGAGGAGCTGGGGGTGTCGGCCAGCTATCTCAATCTTCTGGAGCGCAACCAGCGCCCGGTCACGGCGCAGGTGCTGCTGCGCCTCGCCGACGCCTATGACCTTGATCTGCGCACCCTGTCCAGCGACGGCGACACGGCGGGGGCGGCGGGGCTGGAGGAGGTGTTCGGCGACCCCTTGTTCAGCGACCTCAAGCCCTCGCGCCACGAGATCGCCGAACTCGCCGAACAGTCGCCGATGGCGGCGGAGGCCTTTGTGCGCCTCTACCGCGCCTATGTGGACGGGCGGCGCATGGCCGATCTTGGCGTGTTCCAGCGGCCGGAGGACCTCGCCCACTCGCCGCGCCTGGCGCCGTCGGACTGGGTGCGGGACATCATCCAGTCTCACCGAAACCATTTCCCCGAGCTTGACGAGACGGGGGAGGCCTTCTTCGCCGAACTCAATCCCGCGCCGCAGGATTTCAGCGCCGCCGCCCGCGCGCGGCTGGAGGCGAAGTTCGGCGTGCGGGTCAGCGTGATGCCCGTGGATCTGATGGCGGACTCCGTCCGGCGCTTTGACCACCATCGCAAGCGCCTGATCCTGTCGGAGGTGCTGACCGGTTCCGGGCGCAACTTCGCGCTGGCCTATCAGCTCGCCCTGCTCGAGCACGGGGGGCTGATCGACAGCCTCGTTGCGCGCGCCGCGCCGCCGGACCGGGCGACGAAAAGCCTGCTGCGCGTGGCGCTGGCCAACTATCTCGCTGCCGCAACCATCATGCCCTATGAGGCCTTCCACGCAGCGGTGGAGAAGATGAGCTATGATATCGAGCTGGTCCGCGCGCGCTTTGGGGTGAGTTACGAGCAGGCCTGTCACCGCCTGACGACCCTCGCCAGACCCGGCGCCCGGGGGGTGCCCTTCTTCATGATCCGGGTCGACGCCGCGGGGAATATCTCCAAGCGTTTCGCAAGTTCGGCCTTTCCGTTCTCGCGCTTTGGCGGCGCCTGCCCGCGGTGGAACATCCACTCCACGTTTCGCGCGCCGGGGCGGATCATTCACCAGATCGTGGAGACCAGCGACGGTGAGCGCTACTTCACCCTCTCGCGCACCGTCCGCCGGGTCTCGACGCCGCATACGGGGGAGGAGTCCGAGCTGGCCATCGGTCTGGGGTGCGAGCTGAAGCACGCCGGCCGGCTGATCTATTCCAAGGGTCTCGACCTCGCCGATCCCTTGGCGACGCCCATCGGTCCCGCCTGCCGGATCTGCGAGCGCCCGTCCTGCCCGCAGCGCGCCGCCGAGCCCCTGACCCGCAGTCTGGCGGTTGATGATTTCAACAAATCGGTCTCGCCCTATCCCTTCGCGCCCTGAAACGCGAATATCGCGGCGCGGCTTTTTCCACTCGCGGCATGTGCACAAAATTCTATGGCGCTGGACGACGGGCCGGGGAATAAGGCGTCCGGCGGCGACGGCCCGCTGTCCTCGGTTGAGCAATGTCCGAACCTTCTGTGCAGATTGAGCGCTTCGGCGAGACCCCCGATGGCGAGCCTGTGGAGGCGGTGACCCTGGACGGCGGCCACGGGCTCGTGGTGACGGTGCTGACCTATGGCGCGACGCTGCAGCGGATCGTGCTGGCGGATGGGACGGACGTGCTGCTGGGCTTTGACGATCTTATCAACTATCGCCGCCAGAGGGGCTATTTCGGGGCGACGGTCGGCCGCTACGCCAACCGGATCGGCGGCGGCAGGGTCGAGATCGACGGCGTGGTGCACGAGCTTTCGCGCAACAACGGCGCCAATACCCTGCATGGGGGCGAGGTCGGCTTTGACCAGGCGTTGTGGCGGATCGAGCAGGCGGGCCCTTCGGACGAGGGCGGGGCGGAACTGGTGATGAGCCATGTCAGCCCGGACGGCGACCAGGGCTTTCCCGGCGAGCTGGCGGTGATCGTCCGCTTTCATGTGGCGGGTTCGCGGCTGGCCATGCGCTACCTCGCCACGACCACGGCGACGACGCCGGTCAGCCTGACCAGCCACGGCTATTTCAACCTGGCGGGCGAAGGCGCAGGCGACATTCTCGACCACGAGCTGGCGGTCTGCGCGAGCCAGTTCCTGCCCATCGACCCCTGGTCCATCCCGGCGGGGGCGCCCGCCAATGTGGAAAACACCCCCTTCGACTTCATGTCCCCCCGGCGGATCGGCGACGGCATCGGCGCCGACAACCAGCAGATCGACTTCGGCGCGGGCTACGACCACTGTTTTGTGCTGGACGAGCTGGAGGCGGACAAAGGTCTGGCGGCGGAACTGCGGGATCCGGCCAGCGGTCGGGTGGTGCGGGTCTACACCACCGAGCCTGGCCTGCAGGTCTATACTGGCAACGCTCTCGACGGCGCCTTCAGCGGCAAGTCTGGCCGACCCTATCGGCGCTATGCCGGGATCTGCCTGGAGACTCAGGCCTTCCCGGATAGTCCCAACCGTCCCGACTTTCCGAGCTGCTGGCTGTCTCCCGGCGAGACCTATGAAAGCGAAACCCGGCTCCTATTTGAGTAGGCGCAAGGCGAGGCGACGCGGGGCAGGGCTCTTGAGCGCCTGCTGCGTTCCGTGTCATAGGCGCTGCAGGCCGTTACTCTTGGATCGATCATGACCGACATCTCCGCGATCGCGGCGGCCTATCCCGCATTCTTTGCCCTCAGCGTCACCCGCGTGCACCACTGGACCGACCGGCTGTTCAGCTTCAGCCTCACCCGCCCGGCAAGCTTTCGCTTTCGGTCGGGGGAGTTTGTGATGATCGGCCTGCCTGCGCCGGCTGAGGATCCGGCCGCCAAGCCGATCCTGCGCGCCTATTCCATCGCCAGCCCCCATTTCGCCGACGAGCTTGAGTTCTTCTCCATCAAGGTCGCGGACGGGCCGCTGACCTCGCGGCTGCAGAAGATCAAGGTGGGGGACGCGGTGCTGATGGGGCGAAAGCCCACGGGCACCTTGGTGCTCGATGCGCTCAAACCTGGCAAGCGGCTGATCCTGTTCGCCACGGGCACCGGCCTTGCGCCGTTCTTGAGCGTCGCCCGCGATCCTGAAACCTATGAGCGCTTCGACAAGGTGGTCGTCACCCACGGCGTGCGTCAGGTGGCCGAGCTCGCCTATCGCGACCTGTGGACGAAAGACATCTTCGACGACGAGCTGGTCGGCGAGATGGCGCGGGAAAAGCTCGTCTACTACCCCAGCGTGACCCGCGAGCCCTTTCCCCGGCAGGGGCGGTTCCCCGATCTGATTGCGTCGGGAAAGATGTTCCTTGACCTTGGTCTTCCCGCCACAGGGTTCGACCCTGCCGAGGACCGGGCCATGATGTGCGGCTCCATGGCCATGATTAAGGACGTCGCTGCGGCGCTGGAGACCTTTGGCCTCAAGGAAGGCTCCAACGCCGACCCCGGCGACTACGTGCTCGAACGCGCCTTCGTGGGGTAGAGCTCTATCTTCTTCAACCCATAGAACCTAATTATACCCAATTAGGTATAATTAGGTTCTATGGGTCGCAATCAGTCCATCTTCGGAGAAAAGCCGGTCCATTGGGTCGGCTCGTCGAAGTCTGACCTTCTCGGCTTTCCGGCCGAGGTGGTCAGCAAGATGGGTTACGCCCTGAGCGTCGCCCAGCTCGGCGGTAAACATCCTGCAGCCAAGCCCTGGAAGGGGGAGGGGCCTGGGGTGTTTGAAGTGGTTGAGGCTTTCGACGGCGACGCCTACCGCGCCATTTATACGGTGCGCTTTGAAGGTGCGGTCTACGTGCTACATACGTTTCAGAAAATGTCGCCTTCTGGCGTTCGCACGGCAAAAAGGGATATCGACCTGGTCGGGGAGCGCCTCAAAAGCGCTCGACGACATTATGAAATCAATCAAAAGACGCTCGACATGAGCAAGGCAGGCCAGCATGGCGGATGAGATCATCAAGGGGTCCGGTAATGTCTTCGCGGACCTTGGCTTTTCAGACGCGGCGGATCGTCAGACCAAGACGCGACTGGCCATGGCTGTCAACAGCCTGTTGAAGGCGCGCCGAATCAAGCAGACCGACGCTGCGCGCGTCCTTGGCATTCCGCAGCCGAAGGTCTCGGCGCTCGTCAACTACCGACTCGACTATTTTTCGGTCGAGAAACTTATGAGTTTTCTGAACGCTCTCGACTGCGACGTCGAAATTGTCATTCGTCCGCGCCGGGAAGCCGTGGGGCAGACCTCGGTGTTCGCTCTGAATTGAACCTTCAGCAACCCTAAAGCTTCAGCCAGGGCGCGGGGTTGATCGGCTGCTGGGCGCGGCGGATTTCGAGGAGCAGCTCGGACGGTCCCTGCGCGGACATCTGGCCGATGGGCTCGCCAGCGGCGAGATGGCGACCGGTCAGGGCGGTGACGCGGTCGAGGCCGCCCAGCACCACCCGGTACTCCCCCTTCAGCTTGAGAATGACCACCAGCCCAAAGCCCTTGATGGGGCCGGCATAGTCGACATCGCAGTCGGCGGGGCTGATGACGAGGGCTGAAGGCTCCGTCCGCCAGGCAAGGCCGGTGCTTCTGCGACCACTGTCGGACCCCCGGATCCCGGCGCCAAAACGGCGGACAAGGCGCCCGTGCACCGGCGTCTCCAGCGCGACGGGGCGGCTGTCGGCGTCAGGGGCGGGGTCGGCGCGGTCGCTGCTCGCAAGATCGCCCACCAGCTCATCGGCGTTACGCGCCTTTGCGGCGGCGGCGGCGGCTCTGGCGGCGGCGGCGGGGTCGGCGGCGGTTTCAAGGCCGCGCTTGGCGGCGACAAGCTGGTCGATGCGGCTGCGGCGGTCGGCCTCGGCGCTGGCGGCGGAGAGGAGGGCGGCGCCGGCCACCGCAGCGTCCCGGCGGATGCGGTTCAGCTCATTGGCTTCGGCCACATAGTCCCGCCGCCGGGCCTCCAGCTCTGGCAATACGGCGCGGATGAGGATCGCCGCGCGCACCGCATTCTTGGCCGAGCGGGGATTGACCAGCAGAGACGGCGGCGGGTCGCGGCGGAACATCTGCAACGCCCCCATCATCTGCACCAGGCTGTCGCGGTTCTGACCCATGCGCCGGTCGAGATCGGCCTGGCGGGCGTTCAGCTCGAGGAGCTTGCGCTTCCACCCGTCCGAGACGCTTTCCCCCGCCTGCTGCGCGCGGCCGAGGCGAACAAGCTCCTGCCGCAGCTGTTCGAGCTGGGGCGTCCGGCCCTGACCCGCAGCGCGCAATTCGCCGAGCGGCGCGGCGGCGCAGATCAGGGCGAGGCCGAAGCCGGCGGCGAGAGGCAGGAGGGGGCGACGCAGGACCATGAGGCGGGGGACATTTACATGGTTTGCAGCGAGGTTAAACGGGGCCTTCGCGATGATAGGGCGAGCCGCTCAGAATACTGACGGCCCGGTAGATCTGTTCGGCCAGCATGACCCGCGCCAGCGCATGCGGCCAGGTCTGCGGCCCAAAGGCGATCGCGCGCCTCGCGCAGGCCTTGACCGCGGGGGCGAGGCCGTCCGCCCCGCCGATGGCGAAGGCGAGGCGCCGTTCCCCCTGATCGCGCAGCATCTCGATCATCGCCGCGAAGGCCTTGGACGTCATCGCCGCGCCGCCCTCGTCGCAGATGATGAGATAGGCGCCCTCGGCGGCGGCGAGCAGCGCCTCGCCCTCGGACGCGGCGCCGGATTTTCGGCCCTCCACCTCCTCGATCTGCACGGGACCGAGGGCGAGGCTACGCCCGGCGGCGGTCGCCCGCGCGGCGTAGTCCTGGCAAAGGCCGGCTTCGGCGGTGCGGCCAAGACGGTGCACGGCGATGAGGTCGATCCGCATCCCGGTCGCCGGGCGCGGTCAGACGTCGCCCAGGGCCACGTGGCTGCCTGCGCCTTCCGGGCGGGGAGCGACGCCGGGGGTCTGCTGCGACCAGATCTGCTCGATCCGGTAAAAGGCGCGCACTTCGGGGCGGAACAGGTGAACGATCACGTCGCCTGCGTCGATCAGCACCCAGTCGGCCTGGGGCATGCCCTCGATATGGGCCTTGCCATAGCCTTGCGTCTTCAGCGCGCGGGCGAGGTGGTCGGACAGGGCGCCGACGTGGCGCTGCGAACGACCGGAGGCCACCACGATGTAGTCGGCGATCGGGCTCTTGTCGCGCAGGTCGATGACGACGACATCCTGCGCCTGGTCGTCTTCGAGCTTCGTCTCGATCAGCGCCAGCAGTTCCTCAGGATCGCCGCCGGGGTGCGACACCTCGTCAAAATCGTCTGCAGACTGGGGGCCGGAAGCGTCCTGGGCGGCGTCGTACCCGCCATCGGTCTCCAAGGCGGGAGCGGCGGCGGTGAGATCAGAATCGTTGGCGTCTAGGGCGGGTGCGTAGGCCGACGCGTCGGTCGGAGTCTGCTCATGGTCGGAGGACAGGTGGGAAGCTCCCTGCAGGACATGGGTCAAAGTGTTGGGAAAGCCTAGCACGAACGGCGGCCCGCAACCAGCGCCGCGGCCCCATAGCAAAATCCGATCCGACGGGATCGGCGTTTGCTCGTCACCCTATATATTTCAAGAGCAAAATCCGATCCGACGGGATCGGCGTTTGCTCATAACCCTCCATGTCTGGAGCCTTTTCTGCGGCGAACCGGCGCCCGCTTCGCCGCAGAAAAGGCTCCAGCTTCGCTTTGGCGGCAAATCTCGACTATGTAGCCTAGATGACCTCCCCAGCCGATGCGCCCGCGACCCCGGTCGTGATCCTTGACCAGCCGCAGCTCGCTGAAAATATCGGCGCCGCCGCGCGGGTGATGGCGAATTTCGGCCTTGAGACCTTGCGCCTCGTCGCCCCCCGGGACGGCTGGCCGCAGGATCGGGCCTACGCCTCGGCCTCCGGCGCGGACTGGGTGGTGGACGGGGTCGAGGTGTTCCCCACCGTCGCGGCCGCCATCGCCGACCTCAACCTTGTCCACGCCTCCACTGCGCGGCCCAGGGAAACTCAGCTTCCGGTGCTGACCGCCCGAACGTCCGCCACCGCCTTGCATGCCGAGATCGCCGCCGGCGGGCGGGCCGGGCTGCTGTTCGGCGCCGAGCGGGCGGGGCTGGAGAGCATGGACATCGCCCTGTGCCACGCCATCGTCACCCTGCCCGTCGATCCCAGGCACCGGTCGCTGAACCTTGCCCAGGCCGTGGCGATCAACGCCTATGAGTGGCGTCTGACGCTGGATGACGCGCCGCCCAAAGCCTTCCGCGATCTGCCGGCGCCGGCGGATCAGGCGGCGATGCTGGGCCTGTTTGAGCATCTGGAGAGCGAGCTTGAGGTCGCCGGGTTCTTCCATCCGCCGGAAAAGACCAGGCCCATGGTGCGAAACCTGCGCGTGGCGCTGGGCCGGGCGCGGTTCTCCGACCAGGAGGCGCGCACATTCCGGGGCGTCATCACCGCCCTTGTCCGCGGCCGGGGCCAGGCGCTGACCCGCAAGGCCGCCGAGGCGAAGGGCGAGAGCGGCGGCGGCGACGCTTGACTCTCTTCGCCTGCGCCGTCATACACCCGCCTTCGCGAAACCGCCGGGAGACGATACGTCCGCCCGCGGCGTCGCTATGACGGGTGATGCAGGGGCCGCCGTTGCGATCGCCTTCCCATAGAGGGGAGGCCGGCCTGCGTCGAAGATGAAAGACGTCACATGTCCAAGCGCCACTCGGCGAAATACAAACTTGACCGCCGTATGGGGGAAAACCTCTGGGGTCGCCCGAAGTCTCCGGTCAATCAGCGCTCCTACGGCCCCGGCCAGCACGGTCAGCGCCGCAAGTCCAAGGTCTCGGACTTTGGCCTGCAGCTGCGCGCCAAGCAAAAGCTGAAGGGCTACTACGGCAACATCACTGAAAAGCAGTTCCGCCGCATCTATGACGAAGCCGCGCGCCGCAAGGGCAACGCCTCGGAAAACCTGATCGCGCTTCTGGAAAGCCGCCTGGACGCGGTGGTCTATCGCGCCAAGTGGACGCCGACCCCGTTCGCCGCCCGCCAGTTCGTCAACCACGGTCACGTGCTGGTGAACGGCAAGCGGGTCAACATCGCCTCCTATACGGTCAAGCCGGGGGACGTGATCTCGGTGCGCGAGCGGTCGCGCAACATGGCTCTGGTGCTGGAATCCCTGCAGTCGCCTGAACGCGACGTGCCGGACTATTACGAAGTCGACGGCAAGGGCATGGAAGTGAAGTTCATCCGCGCCCCGGAACTGTCGGACGTGCCGTTCGCGGTGAAGATGGAGCCGAACCTGGTCGTCGAATACTATTCGAGCTGATCTGGTCTGATATTCGGATCGCAGCTTCGGCGGCGATCCTGGACAAGGCCCCGGAGCGATCCGGGGCCTTTTTCATGGCTGGCGCCAGATGTCGTGAAGAAAGTTCAGGGGCTGACGAGTTTCAGGATCTCCAGGATCCCAAAGATCAACAGGCCCCACATCAGGCCGCTGGCCACGATGATGAAGACCAGAGTCCGCCTTGCGCTCCACCGCCTGTCCGTCGTCTCGCCTGTGGTCTCGTCCGTCGCCTGCTGCGGAGGCGCTTCATCCTGCGCTTTTGTCATTACATCCAACATCGCCGCGAACTTCTCCGCTAAATACGACGTCAGGATGTATCATTGCGCACTAAAAGTCACGCATAAAGAGCGTTAACGCCCAATATTGCGCAACCTATAGTTAAAATGCGGTCGCGGAGGTCAAGGTCAGGCGGGCAGGACGCCCTTTTCCTGCATCAGAGGTTTGAGCTCGCCGCTCTGGAACATTTCCCGCACGATGTCGGAGCCGCCGACAAACTCGCCCTTCACATAGAGCTGGGGAATGGTCGGCCAGTCGGAAAAGGCCTTCACGCCCTCGCGCAGGGCCGGGTCCTGAAGCACGTCGACACCGACGAAATCGACGCCCAGATGGTCAAGGACCTGCACCACAAGCGCGGAAAATCCGCAGCGGGGCTGGTCGGGCGCCCCCTTCATGAACAGGACGACCGGATTTTCCTCAACGGTCTTGGCGATGAATGTGCGGACCGGGGCGTCCGGGGCGCTGTCGTCTGGCTGGGTCAAGGTCTTCTCCGTGGCGGCCGGGGGACGCGCGGCCTAGAGCATATGTCGGTTGAACAGGCGCCGGTTCATCGCAAACGCATGCGATAAAACAAACATCGAGAGCCGGTTGCGTTTTGGCTGCACCAGGCCGCAACCCGCCTGCGACGCACCTA
>Ga0316217_10006584_pt1 | contig 11423 bp, 5 predicted proteins | sample 1anoAmetaG_FD_203633 | JGI IMG/M metagenome (GOLD analysis project Ga0316217, IMG submission 203633) | Freshwater microbial communities from Trout Bog Lake, Wisconsin, USA - 1anoA | ecosystem: Environmental > Aquatic > Freshwater > Lake > Hypolimnion/Profundal zone | place: USA: Wisconsin... | reverse complement strand
TTCAGCTTCGCCTGGCCGCCGCCCCGTTTGAGCCGGGCCTTGCTGCGGGCGCTTTCGATGAGAATGCGGCGCATGCACTCGGCGGCGCAGGCGACAAAGTGCGCGCGATTTTTCCAAGTGCGATCCCCCTGCGCCACCAAACGGAGCCAGGCTTCGTGAACCAGAGCGGTGGGCTGGAGGGTGTGGCCGGCGGATTCCTGTTGCATCCGGGCGCCGGCGAGCCGCCGCAGCTCGTCGTACAACAGCGGAAACAGCTCCGCAGAGGCGTTGCCATCGGCAGGGTCCAAGCTCTGCAAAAGCACAGTCACTTCGCTCATGGAAAGACCCAGCCTACAACACCCCGAGGAAAAACACCACTGCGGAGAAAGTCCTTCGCGAAACGGCGAAATTCCGCTTTCCGCCAAGCAAAAACACCCCGGAAGGCGGAAACCCGACGGTTGCCGGCAAAAAAAACAGATTTTTGTCACTTTTGGCCCGCCGCCGGCGCTTTATGTCTGTGAAAGCCATTTCCTGCCTGCGACGGAATCAGTCCGTTGTGGAGTGGGTCCGTATGAAATCACGTAGAATCCAAGCCTTTACGCTGATCGAGCTGCTCGTGGTCATCGCCATTATTGCGATTTTGGCCGCGCTGCTGCTGCCCGCTTTATCCCGCGCCAAGCGGAAAGCCAAGGACCTTTCCTGCCTGAACAATCTCAAACAACTCGGATTGGCCGACACCATCTACCTGACCGATTCTGGCGGAAAGTATTTTGATTACAGCACGCCCTGGCTCTTTCAGTTGGTGAATTATTCGCTGAAGAATCTAAATATTCTGCCCTGTCCCACCGCGCAGGATTTCAACAATCCCGTTTCCGGCACCACGGCCACGGCCACCGTGGACCTGAATTGGTATGACTGGCGCAATTTCAACGTCAGCGGCGTGCCCGTGCAATGCTACAACGGCGGTTATGCCTATAACGGCTTTCTGTATTCGGGCGATGTGCCGGCCGGCTCTGCCGGCTGGCCCTCCGCGAGCACGCTTGCCAGGTCGTTTCACAAGGACAGTTCGATTCAGCATCCCGCCACCACCCCGGTCTTTGGGGATTCCTTTTGGGAGGACACTTGGCCCCAAGAAACGGATCCGCCGGCCGTGAATCTGGACACCGGCGGCGGCAGCGCCATCTACACCCTGTACGGCATGCAGCGGATGACCATTCCCCGCCATGGCAGCCGACCGAACACGGTGCCCAGCGCGATTGCCATTTCCAGCCGGCTGCCGGGCGCCACGCAATTTGTTCTCAATGACGGGCATGCCATGCTGGCGCCGTTGGAACAACTTTGGACCCTGACTTGGTGCCAGAATTGGAATGCGCCCTCCCCCAGGCCAGGCCTTCAATGAAGGTCTTTTTGTAGGATTGCAAATAGATTAACCGTAAATAAACCATAACAGAACCGAGACGAAAATAAAGCATCACGAGAAATGACCGGCATTCCGGTCGCCTAATCAACAACGCCAATAAACCACAAAACGAACCATGACAAAACAAATCATTACAACCTGCTGCGCCCTGGGGGTCTCACTGGGGGCAATGGCACAATCCAACTTAATCCTGAACCCTATTTTCAACCAGGGTAACAACAGTGGTGTGCCGAATTACTGGTCTGGCAATGCCAACGCCAACTATAATTACGCCGACACTAACGCCCCTTCTTTCGGCAGCGGAGGCCAGATTTGGTCCTTTGGCTGGGTCAATGGCGATGCCGGCTGGCAAAACACAGGCGCGGCGATCCAAGCCAATTCGTCATACGATCTTACGGTTACGGCCGAGGTGGGACAAAGCCCTGTGACCGGGATTACGCTATCCCTGCAGGACGTCACCGCTGGATGGACCATGGTGGACAGTCAGCAGTTTTTGTTTTCGACGGCAGATCAGTCGGACGGCCAATATGAAACCTTCAGCTTGTTGATTCCCCAAAGCGCTTTGACCAGCATCGTGGGTGCCACCATGGGTGTTGGGATTAGCATGGATGAGAATCCCAGCAATCAATATGGCTGGGTGCATCTGGACTCTGTCTCTCTTGAGGCGGTTCCGGAGCCGGCTGAAATGGGCCTGTTTAGCCTGGCTGCGGGCGCGGCTGCGTTGCTCATTCGTCGTAAAAAGTAAACCGGATGCCAAAGAAGGACCGGCCGGATCTTGATGGGAAGACCGGCCGGTCACTTCATCCGACAACTACACCACACAAAATCGAGAAACCATGAAATCGTCAATACACACTATGAAAACTAACCCCAATAATATGAAACCTGGGCGGTTATCCACCGCTGGAATTCTTCAAATGCCGACCCTGCGACCTGCCGCAGCGAGCGGGATAGGGACGGTATTTCTCAGGGCGCTGTGCTTGGTGCTCGTGACATGTCTTTGGGCGTTTAGCCCGGCTCAGGCGCAATCAAACATCACGCAGAACAACCTCATCCAGAACGGCGGACTTGACGCTGGCGGCGCCGATTGGGGGTTTTCTGGTGGTGGCGCTTATTGGTATCCGACTGGCGGAAACGGCGAACCCACCGGCCTGAGCTATGTTTCAATCGGTTGGTGGAATGGATGCAATATCTACCAGAATACCGGGGCGACCTTCCAGCCTGGGATTGACTATGTGCTGACGATGCGTGCTGCGGTGGGATCGAGTCCGATGACCGGCGTCACGCTGGGCTTGGGAGATGTCACCCAGGGATGGACCTCAATCACCAATGCGAGCTTGACATTTCCTGACCAGACGGGAACGATGCAGGTGTTCAGCCTGTATATTTCATCCAACACTGTCGCGGCCAACGTGGGCGACACGATCGCAGCGAGCGGTGGCATCTTGGAGAATCCTGGCGGTCAGTATGGATGGCTTAATATAGACTGGCTGCAATTGGCCCCGGCTCTGCCGTATTTCACAAGTAATCTGGTTGGGGCTACGAATTACACCGGGGCGGCCTCGTCTTTGAGCGTTGCAGCGATCGGCGCCGTGACCAACTCCATTGGCGCCGGCTCGGTCCTCCTGTATCAGTGGTACCAGAACGGAAAGCTGTTGCCCAATGCGACGAATTCGACGCTTGCGATTGCAGCGCTCAACACCACCAATGCCGGCAACTACTACGTTGTGGCCACCAGTCCGTATGGCTCCAGCCAAAGCAGCACTGGAATGCTTGCGGTTTTGCCGGCCAATCCGCCGATTGTCTCCGCGCCACCGGCCAGCCAAAGCGCCTATGTCTTCCAGACCGTCCAATTCACGGTCGGGGTGGCGGGGACGCCGCCCTTCCAATACCAATGGTTCGCGAATTCCTCCGCCATCTCCGGGGCAACCAACTCGGTGCTGACCCTAAACGATATTTCGGCCACGAGCACCGGTACTTACACGGTGGCGATCAGCAACCAGTTTGGCCATGCCTCCTCGGCCGCCTCCCTGAGTGTCATCACGCCGGTTGCGGGCACGTATGAGGCGTCCGCGATCGCCCTGGAGCCGGACGTTTACCTGCGTTTCAGCGACATCAACGATACGAATGAAGTAATCAACGAGGGCACCTTGGGCGCGGTGGCCGACGCCACGGCGGAGGGCAACTATGTGGCCACCACCGGACCGCTGCCGCCCGATTTTCCGAATCTTGAGTCCACCAACCCCGCCGTCCAGTTTGACGGCGCCTCGGCCGATGTGGCCATTCCGCCGCTGAATTTCAGCACCAATACCGGCAATACCGCCACGTTGAGCGCGTGGGTCTATTGCTATGGCAGCGAGGTTGGCTATGCGGGGGTGGTCTTTGAGCGCGGGGGCGACGCCTCCGGGATGCAGATTCAAACGGACGCCAACGGGGACAATATTCTGAGCTATGATTGGGCGACCGGAGGTCGGTGGCAGTTTCAAAGCGGGTTGATCATTCCCCCGTATCAATGGTGCTTTGTCGCCCTGGTGGTGACGCCGACCAACGGCACGTTGTATTTGCAGGATGGCACCTCCATGCAAACTGCCGTGGACACGTATGCGGAAGGCATCAGCCAATTCACGGGCAACACCTATGTGGGCTGGGATCCCAACGGTGGCGCAGGTGCCACCTCCCGCCGTTTCAATGGCATCATTGACGAGGTCACGATCTTCAACCGGTCCCTGTCCGCGGCGGATGTCGGCAGCCTGTACTACGCCGCCACGGGCGAACCGGCCGGCATTGTGACCAGTCCGGCAGGCTTGACCAATTACACGGGCCAGCCCTTCAGCCTTTCGGTGGTGGCGTCCGGCGCGCCGCCCCTTTCTTACCAGTGGTACAAAAACAGCCACGCGATTGCCGGCGCCACGAATGACACCTACACGGTCGCGGCGGCCACCACCAATGACAGCGGCAGTTATGAGGTCTATGTGGCCAATACGGGCGGGAATACCAACAGCGCCAATGCCACGGTGTTGATTGAGACGATGGCGCCGTTCTTCAGCGCATTGCCCGAAAGCGTGGATCTTTGGAATGGCGTCGCCTCCACGATCTCAGCACAGGCCGACGGAAGCGGGCCCCTTTCTTATCAGTGGTATCTCAATGGCGCGCCCGTGGCAGGGCAAACCAACGCCAGCTTGAATCTCTCCGACCCGGAGGCAGCCAATGGCGGCTCGTATGTTTTTCGCGTCAGCAACGCTTATGGAACAACCAACAGCGCGGCGGTGCTGGTGACGGTGTCGGATCCTTCGCAATCGGAGCAAATGTTGTATTCCACGAACACGACCGCGACGTGGAACTTGCGGAACAATTATCAGCCCATACAAGGGGTGTGGTTTCAGACCGGCACCAAAGCGCGGCTGGTCACCCATCTGGGTTATTTTGACTCGACCGGCACCGGGCTGCTGACCAATCACTGGTTGGGCATTTACCAAGGCCCGCCCGGCAGCGGCACCCTGCTGGCTTCAGTCCAGGTCCTGGCTGGAACCTCCAATCTGTATTCCGGCGGCTTCCGCTGGGCCCCCTTGAGCACGCCGTTCATCCTCGAGGCCAACACCAATTACGTGCTGGCCGCCTCGGACAACAATTGGGATCTGTGGCCGGATGCTTTCGAACCCACTTGGAATACCGCCTACGTCGGAGACACCAGCGGCAACACCCGTTATCCAATGTACGATTCCTCCTTGGTCGCGTGGCCGCATGAGCCCAACACGCCGATCAACACGTGGGGGTTGAACCTGACCTATGGCATTTTCAATCTGGGTAATTTCCCGCTGACCCTGACCGGTTCCGGTAGTTCCGCCCAGTTGACTTGGAGTCTGGGCACGCTAATGTCCTCCCCGAGCGCCGCCGGCCCGTACCAGCCGGTTGCCAACGCGACCAGTCCGTACACGTTGCCGCTGACCGGTCCCGCGCAGTTCTACCGCTTGCAATATTAAATCCGCATGTTACGTTGGCGCAGGCCGTCCGCCGGGCGGCCTGCGCCGCAATCCTGAAGCCGTCATCTTGGGCGGTCACCGAGCCAACCGACCAACCAAATTGATGATATTCCGGGAATATGCGAACAGGAGATAAGTTCCGCCGCGCGTGGCCAATTCCGGGCGGCCGGAGGCGCGAACTGGCTGGCATACTGCTATGCGCCTGCTTGGCGGGTTGGTTTTGGCCGGCTGGGGCGCAGACAACGATTGACCAAAACAATCTTCTTACCAACGGGGGGTTTGATGATGGGAGCACCGGGTGGACGACTGCCGGCAATGCCGCGTATTTCTACGATAACGGCGCGGCCAACATCCTTTCGCTCGGCTGGTCCGGCGGCAATAATTTTGAACAGAACACCGGGGCGGCCATTCAGTCGGGAGTCAATTATGTGCTGACGATTTGCGCGGCGGTGGGACAGTCGCCAGTCACCGGGGTTAATCTGGAATTGTTGGATGAGACCGCGAGCGGTCTGGTGCTGACCAACGCGATTTTCAATTTTCCCAACCAGTCAGCCACTTGGCGAACCTACAGTTTGGTGATCAGTTCCAATCTGCTTGCCAGCCGGGTGGGTGACATTTTGGGAGTGGAGGGGGTGTTGGTGGAGGTTCCTTCGTCGCAGCAGGGCTGGCTGTGGGTGGACTGGCTCCAATTGGCGCCCGCCAGTCCGGCTTTCACCCTCCAGCCGGAAAATGTCACCGCGACGGTGGGGGCGACGGCGGTGATCAGTGCGTCGGCCATCGGTGCGGTAACCAACGCCTCCGGGGCGGGTTCGGCGATTCAATACCAGTGGTACGAGGCGCCCAATCATGTGCCGGTTAATGGCGGCACGAACGCCACGCTGTTTTTCCCGATGATCGCGCTGACGAATGCCGGGGCTTATGCTGTGGTGGTTTCCGGCCCGTTGGGCTCCAACGCGAGTAGCTACGCGTTGTTGAGTGTGCAGCCGGCGGCGGCGGCGCAGTATTCGGCGCTGGTGGATCCCAATCAGACGCTGGTGGACAATTTTGTTGGTTGGGGCACTTCCCTTTGCTGGTGGGCCAACGTCTGTGGCGGCTACAGCAACCGCAACACCTATGCCGCGCTGGCCTTCACCACCCTGGGGCTGAATATCGTTCGCTATAACATTGGCGGGGGCGAAAACCCCAATATCGCCAACACGATGGAGTACCGGGCTCAAATGCCGGGCTTTGAGCCGACCAACGGGATTTGGAATTGGAACGCCGACCTGAACCAGCGGTGGATGCTTCGGCAGGCCGTGGCGCTGGGCGCGAATCACGTGGTGGCCTTTGCCAATTCGCCGCCCTGGTGGATGACTGTCAGCGGCAGCGTCACCGGGTCCACCAACGGCACCAGTGACAACTTGCAATCCGGTTACGAGACCAATTTTGCGCAATATCTGGCCACCGTGGTGAGCCATTTGACGGCTTCGGATGGCGTCACCTTCAACTTGTTGACGCCGATGAACGAGCCGGATGGGAGTTGGTGGGTGTACGGTGGTTCCCAAGAGGGCTGCCACATGGATCCCAGTCAGCAGGCACGGATGGTGAACGACTTGCGGGCAGCTTTGACCGCTCAGAATCTCAGCCCCGGCATTGACGCCTCGGAGGACACGGACGAACAGGACACGGTCAACGCCGTCAGCAGCTATGGCTCGGCCGCGACCAATGTGACGATCGTGGCGTCCCACACCTACAGTGCCAATAATCCAGCGGGCTTGCAATCCCTGGCCCAATCCCTGGGCGTGCCCGACTGGATTTCCGAATATAGCGACAGCGATGGCACCGGCATCACCATGGCCAGGCGGATTCATGATGACATCACGCAGGCCGGAGTTTCGGCCTGGACTTATTGGCAGGTGGTGGACAACTACGGCGGCTGGGGCTTGCTCTACAACCCAGAGGATGGCACGGGAGACACGAATTTCAGCTTCAATGAAAAGTTTTTCATCATGTGGCAGTTCAGTCATTTCCTCCGCCCCGGCTGCGAGATGCTCGCTGCGAGCGATACGAATTCATTGGTGGGTTATGATCCGGCGGCGCACAAACTGTGCATCGTGGCCCTGAACGACAGCGCCGCCGGCATCACCATCGGCTACAACCTGGGGGCATTTAGCAGCACCGGCAGTCAGGCGGGCTGCTGGCGGACCTCGCCGTATGAGAACACCAATGCGCTGCCGCCGCTGACGGTCAGCAACCGGCAGTTCACCGCGTATCTCGCGGCGGATTCAGTGACCACCCTCGTGATTTCCAATGTTTATGCCACGCAACCGGTGGCCTGGTATCCGTTGGAAGGCAATGGTCTGGACGCCACCGGCAATGGCAATAATGCCATCTTGATCACCAACGCGGCTTATGTGACGGGAAAAATCGGCGCGTTGGCCGCCCAGTTCAGCGGCAACCCCAACTCCTGCCTGGTGATTCCTCGCAGCATTAGCAACAGCTTCACCATCACGTGCTGGGTGAAGACCACGACCACGGGCGGCGTTGGCAACGGCCAATGGTGGAATGGCAAGGGCATCGTGGATGGCGAAGTTCCGGGCATGACCACTGACTTTGGTCTGACGCTGGTCGGCAACAACGCCGCATTTGGCATCGGCAATCCGGACACCACCATCACCTCCACGAACGCCATTAATAACGGAAACTGGCACCATCTGGCGGCCGCGTGGGACAGTTTGAGCGGCCAGATGCAATTGTATGTGGACGGCGTAGCGGAGGCGGAAACCATGGGGCCGACCGGAACCCGGACGGCTCCGCCCAGCCTGCGTTTGGGCAGCATTCAGCCCGGTTATTCCGGTGGATTTTTGGCCGGCGCCATTGATGATGTACAGCTCTTCGGCCGGGTCTTGAGTTCGGCCGAGGTGGTCAACACCATGAATCACGCGCCCAGCCTGTTGCCTCTCGCACCCATTTCCCTCCTCGCCGGCGTCACGTTGAACCTTACGAATACGGCCGTTGATCCCACGGTACCGGCCGAAACCTTGACGTGGAGCCTGCTGAATGCGCCGGTTGGCATGGGGATCTTTCCCCTCGGCTTGACCAACTCCGTTTTGACGTGGCGACCAGCCATCGCCCAAGCGCCGTCAACCAATTGGATCGGAGTCGCGGTGACTGACAACGGCACGCCGCAAATGAGCGCCACCCAGACCGTGGCCATTACCGTGCTCCCGCCGGCGCCGCCCCAACTGTCTGGCCCGGCCTGGCACAATGGTGCCCTGTCCTTTTCCATCAATGGCCCGGCCGGTCCGGATTACGTTTTGGACGCCACGACCAACCTGGGTTCGGCGGCCGGTTGGACGCCCATCGTCACCAACTTTTCCGCCACGCTTCCGTGGACATGGTCAGACCCATCGGCCAGCAATTATTCGCGGAGGTTTTATCGGGTGCAACTGGGACCATGACCATGTCTATCAGCCAAGAGGATCAAGCAGCGCTGTATTTATGGATGATCTGCTGATATGAAGACCATTCCGAATGCTGTGTTTTTAATTGCCAGCCTCGCTGCGTTCATGGCAACGAGTGTGGGCGCCGTCGCGGGCAATGACCCGGGGATGGCCACCAATCTCTTTGTCGTTGATTTCAGTCAGAAACGGCAAACCATGGACAACTTTGGGGCGAACGACGCCTGGTCCATGCAAAAAATCGGCGCGTGGTCGGAAGCGAGCAAAAATCGGATTGCGGATCTGCTGTTCTCAACCGACTTCGGCATCGGATTGTCCTGCTGGCGGTTCAATCTCGGCGCCGGCATTAACCACATATCAATTGAGAACGACTGGCGCACCGTCGAGACCTTCGAGACGGCCGCGGGGAAATATGACTGGAATCGTCAGGCGAACGAGCGCTGGTTCTTGCGCGCCGCCAAGGCCCGCGGCGTGCGCCAATTTGCCGCGACCGTTTACAGCCCGCCGGGGCGGTTGACCCGGAACGGGTTGAGCAATCTGGGTTCGGACCATATTTCCACCACGAACCTCAAGCCCGGCGCAGAGAATGAATTCGCCGCTTACCTGGCGGATATTTTGCGGCACTTCCGCGACAACCCCGACCCAAGCGAGCGCATTGATTTCGATTATGTTTTGCCCGTCAATGAACCCCAGTGGGATTGGAACGCGCGCCAGGAAGGCAATCGGGCCTCAAATGACGACCTCAAACGAATCTATGCGGCGCTGAAACAGTGCCTGGACGAAAACGGATTGCACACCAAAATCCTGGGCCCTGAATCCGGGTGCATACCCGATATGTACGCCTACGACAAGACGGCGCGCCAGAAGTGGCACGCTGACTATGGCAATTATCTTGCCTGTTTCTGCAACGATGCGCCGACCGCCAGGTGCTTGAGCGGCATCGTCACTTACCACAGTTATTGGTCGGATGCGATTCCGGAGCAGTTGGTGCCACACCGGGAGCGGTTGGGACAGGCCCTCGCGGCGTTCCCCGGCTGGAGGCTTTGGCAAAGCGAATACTGCATCATGGAACCGGGGCGGGATCTGACGATGACCGCCGCACTGCGGATGGCGAGGGTCATTCATTGCGACCTGACGCTGGCCAATGCGTCGGCGTGGCAGTGGTGGGAGGCCGTGGCCAACGAGGATTACAAGAGTGGACTGATCTACACGGATTACCAAAAACCGGGTGATGGCGAAACCATCCATGAGTCAAAAATGTTGTGGGTGTTGGGAAATTTTAGCCGGTTTATACGCCCCGGCATGCAGCGCGTTGAGGTTCACGGAAATGGACCACAAAATGGGGCCGGGATTCTGGCTTCAGCCTATGTCAATCCGGACGGCAGTCAGTTGGTCATCGTTCTGATCAACCCGAAGTCGGATGCGGAACGCGTCCGGATTGCCTTTGACCACCCAGGCCAATCTGCCGTCGCAGTGAAGCCAATGACCGCATACACGACCTCCGCGGAGGGAAACCTGCGGCCGTCCCGGGTGGAAAATATTTTTGCCGGGCTCCGGCTGCCGCCCTATAGTGTGGTGACGTTGGTGTCCGCCCCCGACTGAAGTTGGTTGATGGCCACGATGGCGCGAACTGTATCCATGAAAAAGCTCCCCATAATTCTCGGACTGGCGTTTTTAGTTTGTCTTGCGGTCCAGCCCGCGCCGGCGTCCGACACGCTCTGGCTTGCGGGCCAATGGCGCTTTGCCCTCGACCGCAACGACGCGGGCATTGCCGGGAACTGGTGCAACCAAATTTTGTCCGAGCGGGTCAGGTTGCCGGGTTCGCTGCCCGGACAGGGCATTGGTGACCCGATCACCACCAATACGGTTTGGGTGGGCGGCATTGTGGATCGGTCCTGGTTCACTGCGCCCGAATTTGAGGCGTATCGCCAGCCCGGCAATGTGAAAGTGCCCTTCTGGCTGCAACCGGAAACCTATTATGCGGGCGTGGCGTGGTTTCAACGCGAGATCCGGATTCCAAACCACTGGTCGGGGCGGCGCATCGTGCTGTCGCTGGAGCGACCGCATTGGGAAACCCGCGTTTGGGTGGACGGAAGAATCGTTGGCACCAACGATTCGCTTTCGACACCGCACGAGTATGATCTCGGCCAGCTCGCGCCCGGTGAACACACCTTGACCCTCCGCGTGGACAACCGGGTGATCGTGGATATCGGTGAGAATTCGCACAGCATCTCCGACCATACCCAAGGCAACTGGAATGGCATCGTTGGCGACCTCAGCCTGCGGGCCACGCCGCCGGTGTGGATTGACGATTTACAGGTCTATCCACGCGTCGCCAGTCGCACCGTGCTGGTGAAGGGAACGATCGGCAACCGCACCGGCGCGGGCGGCCATGGCCAAGTCCTCTTCCAACTCAACGGACAAGCGGCGGGAGCGATTGATGTTACTTGGTCCGAGCAGGGCGGGAGTTTTTCCGGGGAAATCCGGCTGGGCGATACGGCGCCGCTGTGGGATGAGTTTCATCCGGCGCTCCAGCAACTGACGGCGGGCCTCGGCGATAGCACCTGCCGAGTGACGTTTGGGTTGCGCCAGATCTCGACCGAT
>Ga0316217_10006583_pt1 | contig 11426 bp, 5 predicted proteins | sample 1anoAmetaG_FD_203633 | JGI IMG/M metagenome (GOLD analysis project Ga0316217, IMG submission 203633) | Freshwater microbial communities from Trout Bog Lake, Wisconsin, USA - 1anoA | ecosystem: Environmental > Aquatic > Freshwater > Lake > Hypolimnion/Profundal zone | place: USA: Wisconsin... | reverse complement strand
TGGGGTATGGGGTGGGGGACACGGTGCAGACGATTCTGACCTCCGCCGATGGAGCAAGCTGGACAGAACGCGCCTCGGGGACGGTGGGTATGCTCTTCGGCGCCGCTTACGGCAACGGGCAGTTTGTCGTCGTGGGCAAGTATGGAGCGATTCTGACGTCCACTGACGGCGCAACCTGGACCGGCAGGAGTTCGGCCGCGTCCGACCTCTTCGGCATCGCCTACGGCGGCGGGCAGTTTGTGGCCGCAGGCGGCGGGGCGATCGTGACCTCGGCGGACGGCACAAACTGGATCAGCCGCAATTCGGGCACACTAGACCACTTGTGGGGAGTCGCCTACGGCAACGCCGAGTTTGTGGTTGTGGGCGACAACGTCATCCTGACCTCCGGCACGGTCACGGCGAACCCGACGGTGAGATTGGCCCTGGGACCCGCCCCGGTCTGGAGCGCCAACGGCATGAGCCTGGCCCTCAATGGTCCGGTCGGTTCCAATTATGTAATCGAGGCCTCGGCCGACCTGGTAAACTGGACCCCAATCCAGTCCATCACCCTGACCAATTCGCCCTTCTATTTCCGCGATGCCCCGGCCACCAATTCACCCGATCGCTTTTATCGAGCCATGCTGCGGTGAATAGAATGATCCGCCAAGCTATGCAAGCGCCTAGGAAGCTCCCGAACACCTTCCGAACTAAGCCGTTCCGGTCTGATCTCAACAGTTGATTCCGCTGAAAGAGTCCACCCCGTAAGGTCAAGAAAGTCGATCGGGGCCGGATCCGGCACGGGTGTTCGTGGAGGTGACGGCGTCGGAGGCTATCTTCGATCAGAAACGCGCGTCCACGTTGCTATTAATGTAAGTGGTTCAAAATCAAGGTGAGAAGCGGGCCTACCAACGTAGGGACGAGTTGTTTGACATTACGTGCGCGTGGCCGCGTTCAAGGGGCCCTTCCGGGCGGAGGTCGTCGCCGACCAGGATTAATCCGACGGGCGGACCGGAGCTGGCCCGCCCTTACTTATGTGATCGGCGTTACACAGCCGAGAATTGGCGAGCCGTTCGGTCAGGGGGAGGTTGCGCTTGGGGCGGATCGTCCCCGTCGCCGAGACTCACTCCGGCCTGCTCCCCGCCACCCTGCGTCAGGTCCTCCCGAGACTCAGCTCCCCCAGGGAAGGCGCACTCATGGGCTTTCTGCGCTTCGGCTCCCCGGCCTCCAGCCCATTCACCCTGCTGGAGCCGGTTCGCACTCCGCTCCAAACTCACGAGAGCGCCGGGGACAATTCCCCCCACTCACCCGGCACCCACCACGGGCCACGCCGGGGATTCCCATCGATCCTCCCCGGCTCAGTTAGGCTCCGCTGTGGCCGCGTTTAACGACTCCGGCCACCTTCCCCCTCCGGCAACCGCCGGCTGAGTTGCCTCCGCCCCAGAGATCAGAATCGCGCCAGCCGCCGCTCCGTTCGCAAAGCTCGCTCGCGCCCCAGCCTCGGCGAGCCTGCGTCGGGTCCCCCGGCTGTCACGCTTCTGCCCGGGCATTCATCGATTGGTGTGGTGGGTGTCAGAAAACCAACCCACCGGAAAGAAAGGTTCAAGCAGTTATGAGTATTATCATCGAGTCGAACGAAACCAGCAACATCCACCGCAACGAAATTGACGACGCCGAACTCCGCGCCATGGCCCCGTCCGTATTCGCCCAGGCAGCCATGCCGGGGACCTCCCCGCGCTACACGTTCCTGCCCACCGACCGGATCGTCACTGCGATGCGGGCCGAGGGGTGGAAGCCCACCGAGGCACGCGAGATGCGGCCCCGCATGGAAGCCAGGCGCGGTTACCAGCGCCACATGATCCGGTTTCAGCGCCGGGATGAAATCGCCGAGAAGGGGGAATACACCCCCGAGGTGGTCCTGATCAATTCGCACGACCGATCGAGCGGATATCAGATCCACGCCGGGCTTTTCCGGTTCATTTGCAGTAACGGGATGATGGTCGCCGACAGCCTGATCCCGTCCATCCACGTCCGCCACACCGGCCAGGAGATCGGCCAGATCATCACGGCGAGCTTCCAGATACTGGAGCAGCTCCCCAAGCTGGCCGACCGGGTCGCCCGGTTCCGCAGCATTGGGCTATCGGCGGACATTCAACGGCAGTTTGCCGAACGAGCTTTGTCTCTCCGGTACGACCGGCCCGAGCTGGCCCCGATTAATGCGACCCAGTTGCTGGAGGCCCGCCGCAATGAGGATGCAGGCCCGACGCTATGGGAAGTCACGAACCGCGTGCAGGAGAATTTGCTCCGGGGTGGAATGCGGGACACCTCCCGAGTGAGCCGGGCAGGGAAGCCGTTCAGGCCCATGCGGCCGATCCGGGGACTGGCCGCCAACGTCGGGATCAACCTGGGGATCTGGGGTTTGGCCGAGAGTTACATCCTCAACTGAACCCGCTTGAACCGAGGGCGGGGTCGAGAGGCCCCGCCCTCCTTTTCCCCTTATGACTCCCACACAGATCGCCCGCGCCTTTGAGCTCTTCGGTTCTGTCATTCCGGCCTCGACCGGGGACACGACCCGCCGCCGCACGGCCTACTTTTACCGGCGGGAGGCCATCGCGTGGGCACGCATGGCCCGACAGGAATGGCCCGGGGAAATGCAGGCGGCCTGCCGACGCTTGGCCAAGGGCTACCTGGCCACCTACCGCCGCCTCGAATCCAGCAACCAAATGGCCAACAAGTGAACACAATATGAGGTTTTGGAGGGGCATGTTTTACGCGCTGGCCTTTGGCCGCATGGTGGGGATACTGTTGGCAGAGCATCGCCGCCTGGCGTGGCGACGGAGGGAGGCATACGCCCGCCAGGTCCAATCAGTGCCGCCGGTGATCAATACACTCCGGCAACGGCAGCCGGTGGCCCGGAGGGACGGCGCAAAGCGAGGCTGGTAGGGCATGGTTTTGCCCGCGCTGGGGCTACCGCCGCCCCAGGCCCTGCGCCAGAGGGTTGTTCCCTCTGGACACCCTCCTTGCCGCTGCGCTGGCTCTGACGCTTCGCGGCCTTTCCGGCGGGCGGAAAGGAGAGTGCTTGGGGGCGTGGAAACTCGCCGAGAAACCCCGAACAACGGTCTGAGAAACCGTTGAAAATTGCGCCTCTAAATTTTGAACCCCAAGACCCATTTCTTGAGGCTTTTGACCCCGGCAAGCGCATGTCGAACGCGGCTTTTTTGTGAGATTCGTACCTTCCGATCCAATTGTTTACCAGACACTTACCGTGAGTACACTCCGTTTTCTAGTAGGATCTAACACCTATGCACGTAGGTTTACAAAACCGTTGCTCTACCACTGAGCTAAACTGGCTAAAGCCATTATTTATTGGCCTTCTAAGAGGCTTACAACGTCCAATATCGATAATCTGATGCCGCGATCCGATACCGTTCCATGCGAACGACGAAATGCCAGAGCAACAGTCGCCTTGGGTGAAGGCGCCGGTCTCAGATCTTGTCCGCTATAAACCATCGGGAGTGTATTTTGCCCGCGCAAAGGTTGGGGGCAAGTTAATTCGTCAGTCGCTCAAGATCGATGCGCTTTCGATTGCCAAGCTGAGGCTCCAGGACTTGCTCGCTGGAGAACGGCAGAAAACCGAGCGCCAGAAGACCATTGCGGTTGAGAAAATGACTTTCGGCGAGGCGCTGGAGATCTGCAAACGGAGAGTGGCAGAAGATGGGGAAACCAAGCCGACCACTATAATATCCCGAACCGAGGTTCTTGAAGCCGTTCAAAAGTCTTGGCCCGAGGTCAACACCCTCGACGTGACGGAGAGTACGCGCGTCGAATGCGCCAATTGGCGGTCACGTCTTGGGGCTGGATACTCTGCCACACGGGTCAACGGGGCAATATCCATGCTTCGGCGGACATTTCAATTCGCCGTTGATTCTGGCATCAGGCGCGACAACCCAATGGGCACGATCCGCGGGGCGCAAGTACGCCGCAAGCAATTGACGCTTCCCGAGGGCGGGCAATTCCCGGCATTTGCGACGGAACTGGAAACGAGCGGCAGCAGGCATTCTACAGTTGGGCGCGCGAAAAGCAAATTCACATCAGTCATTCTTATCAATTTATCAGTTGCTTTACTTTGAGTTGCTGGTAACGTGTGGCCAGCATGTCCGAGACTGAAGATCCGCTCGCAAAAGCAGTCATGCTTCGCCGGGCTTTCTCCGATTCAAGCCATTTATGATTTACGTTCGTTTCGCGGCAGCGTTGGGGTTGTGGGCGGCGGTTTGGGCGCCGGGCCCCTCTGCCCGCGGCGATGAATTCAGGCTGAGCGTGACGGTGGACGCCCAGCGGCGGCCAACCTTGTCGATGTCCGGCCAGACGGCGGGCTGGTACGTTCTGGAGGCGTCCACCAATCTGAGTCAGTGGTTTAGCGTGACGTCGACGCCGGCCTCGACTGGGGCGTTCAGTCTTGTGGACAGCGGGGCGGCGCGACTCGGGACCGTGTTCTATCGGGGGCTGCACCTTTCCGAGTTGATTGCGATCGCGCCGCAGGTGGATTCGAACCAGGTTGCGAGCGGCTTGATCTCGATGGAGAGCGGGGGCAATCTGGTTCTGACCAACGAATCCGGAGTTCGCTTTTTGTTCACCGTCGGCCCTTCCAATGTGTTGGATACGGTGGCCGTGCGCATGACGTTGGTGACGAATTTCAGCTCGTTCCCGTATCAGAACGAAATGCGCGCGGCGGTGCTCTTCGAACCGAGCGGGTTCGAGTTTCACGGCGCGGGTCTGCTGGACATCTCGTTCCCAACGAACCTCCCTTTCCTGAAGCTTTCGAGTTTTGCGTTCAATGGGGACAACCAGGGGTTCCATCTGACACCCGACGTCGTTTCCACCAACCGGGTGCGGATCCCAGTGACGCATTTCAGCGGAGTCGGAAGCGGTTTGTGGGAGGCGACGGACCGAACGAGAGCGGTGACAACATTTGTCGAGAACACCCGAGACGGGATGTCCCAGGATCTCGCCGGGATCCTGGCAACGGAACGGCAGCGGCAGATGCTGGGGGGGGAGCCGCGAACCGATTTGAACACGGAGATGGAGCTCCGCCAACAGGATTACTACGACAACTACCTGAAGCCTTTTATTGTCGCGGCGGAGACCGACTGCGCGCTGGCTCAATTCCTGACGCGGCAGATCCTTGGAGTCGAGCGCCAAAGCGAACTCCTGGGCGTGGAAAGTGGTCCCGGGTCGGCGTTCCTGGGCTCGCCGACTTCGAAAGCTTGGACGTGCAACTGTCTGAGTGAAGCGATCAAGGCGTGCGAGGACGGCGCGATCTCGGACAAAACACTCATGCGCGCCCTCCTGGGCGCGGAACGCCAGGCGCAACTCCTGGGCGGCGGCGACGCTATGGCGGACTGTGGCCTGGGCTCTTTAAGCGCCTTCATGGAGCAAGCATTGAACGAGAAGCTTCCCTGCGCGCCGGAATGGTTCGGCGTCATGTCCTATTCGGATAGTGGCAGCCGGACGTGGGATTGCTCCAGCGGGTCCCCGGGCGCGACCTGCGCCGCGTCCAGCACCGCCTCCCTGAATTTCGAAGCGGAGGTGGAACGCGTCGAGCTTCTGGACGAGTCCTTTCCGCCGTTCTTTACGAGGCAAACCTGGACGCTCAAACTATTTCCCGAAGCCGCCGGTTCTTTTGCCAGCGACTCATTCAGCACCCAAACACTGGACTGCGGCGGCGTGACAACGACGACCGACCGGAAAAACGGCGCCAATTCCGGCCCGCTGGATCTCGAAGCCGAATTCACGTTTGAGCAAGGCGAGTTGACAGATTTCAACCTTCGGACGGCGGTCAGCGGCGATCTGGCCGTGGACACGACAGAAATCGCCAAGAGCGTCACCACGCCGTGCGACACGGGCGGCGCCGGCTCGTCGAGCTCCCACACTTACCTGGATACCGTCTACCTGGCCCCCGAGCCAGTCAGCATTGATCAGGTGATCTTCACCAAAAGTACCCCCGTCGCCCTGGAAGGGACTGTCAGTGGAACCCGCATCAACGTAGACGCGATCAGCATGCCCTACTCATGGACGTTCTCGTTCCGGCGGAACGGTCCTTAAGGGCGCCTGGAACTTTACCGTATCGCAGGACCGGTACCGCCAAGGGTGGAAGGCCACGCTATTGGATCGAGGGACGAGGATTCTTGCGATCCTCAGATGGCGACCATGTTGACTCCTCGCATGCTGCAAGCAGAAGGCGCGTCAACAGCGTTCTCGCAATGGGACCGCCGAGTCGATCGGATATTGATAACCATCAAGATCCGATCGCGATTCGGCCCGGCCCTCCGCGGCGCCACCGCGATCGGATGGGTTATTGCGACTGGATGCGATAAAAGCGACGAGGGGAATTGGTGGTGATGGGGTCGGTCAGAGTCGTGGCCGCATTGGGGCAGGTGAACTCGAAGTTGGTCACCCAGTTTACGAGGTTGGTGGAGGTGAGCAGCGTGTAGGTTTGGCCGGTGGCGCCGACCACCGTCATCTGGAACTGACCGCCGGCCGCGTGATGCGCCCCACTGAAGGCCGCCGGAGCGGGATTCGCTTCCAGGCCCGGCGCATAGACCGCCAGGTCCACCTGTTCCATCTTCCCACGGTCGGCGGTCGTAAAGGTGAAGAAGCCGGGCGCCGAGGGGATGGTCACCGGGTAGGTGTTGGTCCCCAAGGTCAAAGTGGCGTTCGTGCGCCAATAGGTAGTGGTGGCGCTGTTCAGAATCAACGCTGTGCCGGAGGGGGTGGCGCTGCCGACGATGGACTCGAATGGCACGCGCACCAAGTGGGAGAACTGCCCGCCGATGTTGCTCAGGGCGGCGCTAACGGTCACGGGCGTGCCGCTGGGGGGAGTGATGGTCCATGTGAGGGTGCCCGTCGTCAGCGGCGAATTGCTCGCTGCAGTGTTCATGACGGCACCGTACATGACTAAGCCTGGTTCGGGGAGGCCAGAGGCTGCCAGGCTTGGCGCTCGTAGCCAAAGAGCGAACGCCAGTGTGGCGACTTCAAAATACTGACCTCCGTGACTCTTAGCGCGGATGGTAGTTTTAAGAACAGCTAGGTTACTCATATTTTCAACTCGTTTCAAATTACTGTGGCGTGGGGCAGGGTGTCGGCATCGGCAAACCTGACCGATTGTAATCTTCTCGACGTGCCGCATCGATGGCTGCAGAAGAGTCCCGAGCCATATTGTCTAACTTGGTCATGACCTCACCCATTTCCTGTCCGGTAAACTCTGCTGTGGCTCTAAATCCACCACCGAATTTTCCAATGTCCTCTATGTCGCGGTGAGGGCCCGCAGTTACTTCTACGCTGAATTTGGCGCTACGGAAAAGTGTCAGAATATCTTTACGATCGGACTTGATCCAAGCAATAACGTCCTTTGCGCTAAGTTCAACGGACCCACTACCACCGATAAGCCCACCCTCTATAGAAACCTTCCCACGCACAGATGGGCCGTTCTTCGGATCAAGGGCAGCGCCAAAGGAGATTTTAAAGGCTCCTAGATCAAACTCTTTAGGAATGGAATGAGCAAGTTCGACACCAGTTTCAGAACCACCAACTCCTGAAATCATCGCCTTTCCCGCGAAACCATTTCCTTTCTCACTATCGTACTTGTAACCTATACCAGTATCAAGAACCTCCCATTTGTATACCTTTAACTCGGCATAAACTTCCACCTTGATGGAATACAGACCTGCCAGATCGACATAAGCCAAAGGGTTGTTTAGCGAGTAGCAGTACGTGTTCAGCCGTTGTGGTTGGATTAATGTCTGCTCAAAAGCGGCCTCCTTGAGAGCCATCTGGGTTATGGCAGGATCGGCCGACGTAAAACGCCCGAGTCCAGAGGAAAGAAAGCGATTCCCAAAAGCGTCGAAACCAGTTTCAAAATCGTGTTCCTTTTGTGCGAATCTATAATTCTCCCGATTGTCTGGGGATTCGTAGCCGCTTCGGACGAAACCGAATGGGAGGTAAGCCCTTTCTTCGAAGGGTATACCGAGAAGATCCGTCAGGACGCTCGCGGAACCGAGGTGATCATGATGGTAATAGCGAATGCTTAAAGGCGATTGGTTTGTTGCGAGAGGCACGGGGTATTCCGCTCGAACGAAAACGCCGTCATTAAGTGAAATGGTAGGGGAGAGGGATGATTGGGTTTCGAGGGGTTTGGGGAGCTTGGTTTGCCAGTCCTGGACGAACGCCTCGAATTTGGCAACAGAAAGGTCGTTAGGCAACCCTTTGGCCCAGTGGACCGAAATACATCGCATCGCTGGTTGGTAACTTGCGCCGGTAGGAATGACCCTAAACGGAACGAGCAAGGGGATGCCGCTTACCTGGAGCATCTGGTTGGTAGCGGTGTCCACCCACAGTACCGTGCCTGCGGCTAGAGGTTCAGAATCCTCCACCGGTAACCAAGTTAATGTAGCTTGGTCCCAACGGTTAATCGAACGTAGATCGCGGATTCCAGATCGCAGTGTAGCCGCAGAGGTCCTAACTGTGAGAGAGATAAGGTTGAGGCCGGCGTGTAGGCGCAAGCGCTGAACAACAATGGCATTTGTACTGGAACCTGTTAAGTGAGCGACGCGGGTACTACCGTTCCAGACGTATTTAGTCGGTGCGTCGTTTTCGCGGATTTCGAAGTTCTTATCAATATAGACAGTCGATTCAGATTTTGCAATTGGAGGCTGATGGGTTACGGTCTTGGTAATTCTTTGACCGGTGTAATCATATGTGTAATTCGCTACCATGTTGGTGCTCTCGACGCGGCTAAGGCGGTCTTTGAAATCCCAGGTATTGGTCAGGCCGTCGACGTTCACCATATTGCCGTTAGAATCGTAGGAATAATGGCGCTTGAAGATCGGGAATTGAGGATTGGAGATTGCGGTGAGCGCGTGGGGGCCTGGGGAATCAGGTGATCGCTTCCCGATTCGGCCGAAAGAGCCGGCGTCTCCGCCTGAACTCATCCCTCCGAGATTGGCGACCGGAAGGTCGGTGAGGAAATCGAGGTTGGTCATGCCGGAGGTCTGCGCCAGCATGTTCCCGATGCGGTCGTAACGATAGTTGATGGCGCCCCCGTCCACCTTCGTGACCCCAGGCCCACCGAAGGCATAGCCCGCGTAGGTTATACGGTAGAGATCGTCGTATTGGAACAATTGCGTGTTGCGCCGAGGATCACCGGCCGCAACCGCCGCCAGCGGACGGTTATCCATGATGTCCTTAATGTTCGAGGCACCGTCGAAATCGTAGGAGAAGTTGATGAGCTGGCCTTGGCCCTGGCCAGCCTCCACTGCGGGTGAATAGGTGAGCAAAGAATTGAGCCTAAGGCGGGGGTCGTAACCGTAAGTAGTGCGGACGCTGTTGCCGTAATCGATTTCTCTCAATTGTGCCGAGGGTTGGTAGAGGATGTTGGAGATTACCGTTCCATTCGGTCCGCCGACGATCCGGCGCAGGAGGTTGCGGGCGTTGTAAAGGTAGCTGACCTGGTCGTTGTCGGCGTAAGTCAGGGTGGTCACGCGGTCGAGGGAATCGTAGGCGAAACCGGTGCGGTAGCTGACCAGGATTGAAGAATCAAGATTGGAGATTGCAAATTGGAAGACGGGGTCAGGGATGCGTTTGACGACGAACGCGACTCGACCGCGGGCGTCGTAGGAGGTGTGTTCCTCGCCGGAAAGGTCTTCCACCCAGGCGAGCATGCCCTTCGTATTCTGGGGCACGGCGGTGGTGCCGTCGCCGATGTCAACCGCGCCGACCGGCGTGTCGTAGTGGTAGAGGACATTGTAGATTGAAGATGGCAGATTGGAGATTGAATTGGTCCGCCACGAGGGGAGGGGGAGGCCGTCCAGGTATTTCTCCGTGAGAAGGCGGTTGACGCTGTCGTAGCCGTACTGGATCTGTTGGGACTTGGCGTCCACAGTTTCGCGGAGGTTTGAACCATCATCGTAGCTGTACGTCATGGCGCCCCGGTCGGGGTCGTTCATGAAGAGCTTGCGTTTGAGGCCGTCGTAGCGGAACCACTTTTGGTTCGCTTGGCTGTCGGTGATGCGCGTGAGGTTGTCGTTCAGGTCGTAGTCGTAACGGGTTAGCCAGGGATTGATGGAATTGCCCGTGGTGCCGTCGTCATGCAAGTGGGTGGCCTCGATGACGCCGACCAGACGATCCAGGCCATCCTTGAGTTGGTCATGATAGGCGCCGTACCGGGTTGATTTCGGGTTCGTCTGTTCCTCGTCGTAAAGGATGGTTTCGAGAGGTAGAAAAGCCGTTCGGGACTCGGTTTGCAAAGCACCCGGAGCGGCCGTCTCGGGTGGATTGACTGTGCGCACGACGCGGCCAGGAGCATCGTGGAAGCTTGCGACGCTGGCAAGCGTCTCGTCGGGCGCCGTGTAAGTCGACCCGGAAACCACGAAGGGCAAGAAGGAGCGGCGCTCCTGGCCTTTGGTCGAGAAGAGCTTGAAGTTCTTGGCCACCCACTCGCCTGGAACGTCGTTTTCCTCCAGGGTGCCTAGTTTATGCCCCATGCCGTCCGAGAAGCTGATCGTGTCAAAGGTGTTGGGCTTCCCAGTCTCCTCTCGCTGGTGCGTGGCGACGGAATTCGCAACCGAGGCGTCCGCGCTGGGAACGATGGTCAGGTTGCCGAGCGCATCATACTGGTAGTAAATGCCCCGGAACGGATCTCCCGGTTTGTAAGCGAAGGTCGCCGTAGGCAGGGCCACCGAATCGCTCGGCTTCACGATGCCCACAAACCGCCAGAAACTGTCGTAAAGGAAACGAGTCGTTTGGCCGTTGAAGTTGACCGCGGTGGTCATCACGCCGGCGCCATAATCGTAGCTGGCCTGGGCGACCAGGTCCGCGTTCGTGCCGCCCACATGAATGGTCTCCGTTTCCACGTAGGTGTGGAACATCGCGTCGTAGCCATATTCCTTGGCATGTCCCTGACCTGCGGCATTCCAAAGCGGGTCGCGCGTCTCGATCAAGTTGCCATAACTGTCATAGCGGTTGCGCGAGGCGTTGATTGCGTAGTTGACGGGCAGCCGGGGGTCCCCCACCTGGGTGGTAATCGCCGCAAAAGCGGGAACCACATCGCTGCCGTTGACGAAATGCTCCTCGCGGACCATGTCGCCCATCTGGCCCACCTGGCCGAGGGGCAGGCCCACAAAGTCCACGCCATCGTAATAATCGCGCGTTTCGGCGACAAAGACCCCGTTCCGGTCGGTGACGCGGCGGCTGGCCGGGAGGCCGACGATCCAGTTGCCCAGATTGAAGGCGTAGGTGGTATAGTTAAACCGCTGGTCCTCATTCGTCGAACCGGGCAGATTGTGGCCAAAGTTCCGATCCGCAATCGTGTTGCCGAAAAAGTCGAAATCGCTCTCCTCGTAGAGCTGCTTGGGCGCGCGCTGGGGAGTAAACACATCACGGCCGGCGAGCGCGCC
>Ga0316217_10006582_pt1 | contig 11429 bp, 9 predicted proteins | sample 1anoAmetaG_FD_203633 | JGI IMG/M metagenome (GOLD analysis project Ga0316217, IMG submission 203633) | Freshwater microbial communities from Trout Bog Lake, Wisconsin, USA - 1anoA | ecosystem: Environmental > Aquatic > Freshwater > Lake > Hypolimnion/Profundal zone | place: USA: Wisconsin... | reverse complement strand
GACCCACACCGGCCATCCCTTGGGCATGCCCGGCCGTGGCGATGAACACCACATCGCGGTCGAGTTGGCCGCGGTATGGGGCCAACGCCTGTGCGTATTCCAAGAGCGCCGCGAGCGACAAGGATTCTTCGGCACCCGGCGCCAGTTCCGGCACGAACGAACTGGCATCATAATGCGCGGTGATCACCAGCGCTTCGTGGGATGTGCCTTTGCCGGGGAGGACGCCAATGACGTTGCGCACTTTCTTCGGCTGCCACGTCACCTTGCAGCGAATGGTGATTGGCTGGCCGGCAAATTTCTCGATCGGCCCGCGCGCGACAAACCGGGGATACGCCACCTCGGTCCCGCTGAACAAGGACTGCCACTCGGCCGGCTTGTCGGGATCAGCGCGCTGCGCCTTCGCCACTTCATCTTCGCGCACAATGATGGCCCGGACTCCGACATTGGCCAGCGTCAACCAATTGACGTTGGCGTTCAGATACGTCAGCAAGACGGTCGCGTGCGGATTATGACCGGTCAGCGCCGTCAGGTCGCCGGACTCCGCCTCGACCAGTTGCGCTTGGATTCCTTCCGCCGGCAAAACCGTGGGGAGCAAACCGGCCGGCTCAAACGGATACAACGTAACCCCCGGCAACGGCTGGCCATCGGCGCCGAGGACTTCGCAGTCTTCCGTCTCCGGCATGACCACTTCCAGTTCCTGGGACTGCCCGCGGAGGCCGGCCGTTTGAAAAGTGTCCGCAATCAACTTTTCCGTCCGGTAAAAGCCCGGGCTACCGGTCGCGCGCCCCACTGGCCGCTCGCCCGGGTGGCTGCTGGCCGCGGCGAGTTGCGCGATGCGCGCGTCGAGGTTGGTGGCCGTCAGCTGTTCAAGCAACGGGGCTTCGGAATAGTCGCCGTGATACTGGGCGCGATGGGTTCGGTGGAGCGGTTCGGCGCAGCGCACGAAAAACACGAGCAGCCCCAGCCCGGCCAACAGGAAGAACCCGGCCACGACCAACTGATCAACGACTGCGCTGAAGCGGGGCTGTTTCATGGCATCTTTGCGTAAATATCCAACACCCCATGCAGCCGCAGATAAATTCCCACCACGTCAAAAAAGATGATGGAGGTCACGCACGCCAAAAAGATCCCGACGCAGACCGGCACAAGTCCCCGGCGAATCACTTGCGCGCCGCCCAGGCGGAACACGACCAGCCGCGCCAGCCATGCCAGGAACAAGGTGAACCAGACGTTCTTCATGAAATAGGTGGAGGCAAGAACGTAGCCCAGCGGATGAAATGGAAACCACATGAACTTCATCCGCATGAAGGCAAACAGGCCGGTGATGCCCGCCCCGATGGCCAGTCCCTTGGCATCGAGGTTGTGGATGATGTTGAGCGGCTGCGCTTCGGGAATCTTGCCGAGGGTGCCGGCCGCCAGCGCGCGATCGGCATTGGCGTCGATGGGAATGAAATGGTTGAAGTACCAGTTTTGTTCGTAGGGATAGGTCGTTTTCAGGTTGTTGATCCCAAACCCATACATCCAGCACAACAACGCAAACCCGCCGATGAACAGGCCGCCCAGCAGGCCGAGCGTCAAGCCCGCGCCGATATCGCGCGGCCGCACCTGGAAGTGCCGGCCCAATTCCATCATCTCCACCTGCACCGGCGCGATCAGCAGAAAGACCGTGGTGCACATGAATCCGCTGGACAGGATCGCGACGAGCATGGCCGTCGATTTGAAGACCGTGATCCCGCCGAGCGCGGCCATGAACTGGAACCCGACATACGGCGTGAGCGAGCCCATCGGCGCGCCGCATTCCGCGCGAATCTTGCTGGCGGCAAACCCGCACAGCAGCATGTACCCGAAAAACAGCAAGCTCGCCACCGCGCCCATCTTCGTCCACCAGCCCCAGCCGAGCAGCACGGCCAGCGCGCCCACCACCAGCAGCAGCGCCGTCCGGTACGAGACGACTTCCGGTTCCGCGACCGCGCCCGCGGTGGTGCGCCGAAACACGAGCCGGAAGACCTTCACCAAATGATGGCGGCCGACGATCACGGCCAGCACCGCATACGCAATGAAGCCGCCCATGCCTTGCTGGGCGTCCCACGGATAGCCGGGGAAGCGGGTGAGATTGAAGGCGCGGCCACATAAATGCCACAATTGAAAAATCAGGAACATCGACCACAACGACAGCAGGATGTCGGTCTCAATCAGCAACGCAATCGCCAGCACGCAGAACGACAAGCCCACCGGACTGCCCAGACCGACGCCAACATTTTTCAGGTACGCCTTTAAGACCGGGCTGGCGACGTAGGTATCGAACGGCATCGGGTCCAAGCCCGGCGACGGGACGTGCGGGATGTAAAAGTGCAGCCCTTTCAGCAACGCCAGAACAAACGTGAGGCCGAACCCGACCCACATCACCCGGTTGCGGAAGATCGGCCGAAACACCTTGCCGGCCGGCGTTGTCGCTTCTGCAAACAGATTCTTCGGCAGGATTGTCAGCGGAAAGGTAAACCGTTCATGTTCCACCCACTGCTTGCGCATCAGCACGTTCAACCCGAGAAAGCCCATGAACAATGCGGCCACCAGTGTGCCCCACGCGATGGCCGGCTGCTGCCATTGGCGCAACGGGATGAAACCGGTCACCAGATATTTCACCCCGGCCCGGCTCAGGAGATTGTCCGGGCGGACAATGGTGAAATCGCGTTCACTCGGTTCCAGCTTGGCGAGTTCGCTGGCCGTCACGACCCGCCGGCCCGCATACGCGCCCTCGATTGCCTCGACGTTGAAGAACTGGATGTCCTGCAGCGTGAGCCGGCCGGCGCCGGTCAGGCCAAAATAGAACGTCAACCGGTTTTTCAAATCCGTCGGAATCTTGACCGGGTTCACCCCCACGCGCTGAAAGCCGCCCGGCAAGGCAAAGCTCGGCCGGGTTTCATCCGAATTGATGAACAGCGGCTGGATCGCGCCGTCATCCGCCTGCATTTTGGCAAAGTAGCTGGAGCCCTTGGTGATGCCGTCCGCCTTCGCCAGCAGCGCGAACAGAAAGCTTTCGCCCGGCACGAGGACTTCCCGGCCGGCGGCGTCATACCGGTTCACCGTCCATTGCAATGTGACCCGCGCCGCCGGGTCGCCATTGTTGGCGAGCACCGGGCTGGGCCGCACATCCCCGGGCTGGAGCAGCGCGTTGGTCCACGTGACCGTTCCGCCGCCGGTCTGTTGGAAATCGGCAAGCTGGTTCCGGAACTCGCCGTTGGCGCACAGATTCTGGCCGTGCGGCCACAACATCGGCGGCAGGCTCTGGTACTTTTTGAAGTCGGACGAGTGCGGCACGGCGGCGACCAGCCCAAAAAACCGGTGCCACATGCCCTGCGTCATCAACGGCGCCGCCAGCACCAGCGCCGCGTAGATCACCACCAGCTCCGGCACCAGCAACCGCAGTGATTGCCGCAGTTTGTAAACGATCACGCAGATCACCAACAGGGCGCCAATCACGCCGACCGCGCTGTTCGGCGGGGAGTTCTCCGCCAGCGGGCCGCCGACGGTGTTGTACAATTCCTCGTACTCAATCCAGACCCCCATCGCGAAAAGCGCGACAATGGCCACGACCACTGCGCGCAGTGTCAGTCCGCGATTTGAATGTTGGTTGGTCTCAGCCGGCACGCAATCGGTCCCCAATTTGTTCTGAATCCATCTGCCAAGGCGCTCGCCTGGATGCAATCGGCGCTGATTATCGGAATTTACTGATTATGTATCAGCATATATGCCAGCGCCAAGATTTTTCTTACTCAACCTGTGGCCGCCGTTGAAACCGCGCCACCCGCGAAAACCGCGCCTGGTGCCAGATTGTCGATACGGTCTGTGGCCGCCGTCCACCCGTGTCCGCCTGCGGCAACCACACTCGACCCTCAACCCTCAGCCCTCGACATCCAATTATCTGATATTATATCCCCACTGGTTTTCGATTGCCTTGCGCCGCTGCCAAGGTATATTGTCCCCGGTGGGTTTGAGCAATATTTCGCTAATGATTGGACAGCCAAAGCACTTGGAACACGCTGGGTCTGCCCCGCAGTGGTCACGGCGGCAAACGCAGTGGGCCAGCCGGCTGGGTTTTACGCTGGTTGAGATGCTGGCGGTGGTCATGGTGATTCTGCTTTTGGCCGGGCTGATGATTGGCGTGGCCGGTTACGTGCAGAAGAACATGGCGATAACCACCACCAAGGCCCAGATTGCCGCGCTGAGCGCGGCATTGGAGAGTTACAAAGCTGATTGGGGACATTATCCCGCAACAACCATTGCCCGGATATCTTCGAGTGGGTTCTGGGAGTCGACCAATAATTGGATTATGTATCGGGCCTTGTCCGGTGCCAACGGTGGGAAGCAGTACCTGCGGTTTTCCACGAGTCAGTTGCGCGTGAGCATCGCCAGTGGCGGCGGGAGCAATGGCGGCTTGACGAATATCGTCGACGCGTGGGGGATGCCGTACAATTACTATTGTTCACCGAGCACAGTCTTTGCACTTGTTAACAACAAATACATTCTGACAAATTATCCGGCCGCAAATACCAGCATCAACGACAATAATGGGTACTCCGCCGGCGGCCAGGTCAATGGCGGTTCCTTTGATCTTTTTTCCTATGGCCCGGATCACGCGACATTTGTGGCCACGAACCTTGCCTACGGCTCTTGGAATGACGGGCCCTGGATTAACACAGGCTTTAAGACCAACAGCGCCGCCAACGACGACATCACCAATTTCAAACGATGAAGACCAGCGCAGAATGCAAGACGCGGCGACAACCGGGGAGCGGAACGGCGTTCACCTTGGTGGAGCTTTTGGTGGTGATCACGATCATCGCGTGCTTGGCAGCGCTCTTGTTGCCGGCGCTTGGCACGGCGAAAGATCGGGCCCAAACCTCGACCTGTGCCGGTAATCTCCAACGGGCCGGCATGGTCTTTTCGACGTTTCTGAATGACCACAATGGTTTTTATCCGTACATTTCGGCTGAATGTATTCCTGTTCCGAAACCCGGGATGCCTCCCTGCACAGGGCCGGGCGTTACCGGAACCAACCAGATTAACCCGTGCGCAACGCTTGTGAATGGGCAATACATCTCGGACGGGAATTGGGATCCCTCTTGTCAGCCATGGCCGTTGTGCCCGGCGGCTTGGAACGGCTCCGCGTGTTGCCTCAATCACTGGGTGTACCAGTTGACCCCCTACTTCGGCTTCAGTTCCTGGACCGCAACCAATTACGCCAAAGCACTGCGGTGCCAAGCGAATCCGTATCCGTGGCCGGCCACCATGCAGGTCAATTATAGCGCGTTGTGTACCTATCGGATGAACGGCGCAATGTTTCCGGCCACTTATCGTGGTGGTTGGGCGGGTGCGTGCAATCCCGGACAGTGCCTCCCAGGCAGCCCCATCGGTTGGTCGCGAATGGTGAATCTGAGCGACATTGACCATCCCAGTTCCGTGATGCTCTTGGGTGAAAGGGCATACTATCCGACCCCGAGCTATTGGACAGCAACGGGGGCGTATGCAAATTCGCCGGCCATCAATCCCTGTTACGTTACCAATTGCGTCTTTGGAACATTCTGTGACAATCATTACACTCAGGCGAATGGCGCGTATGATGAACTCCAGGTGACCCCCAGCAAAAGTTACAACTGTTTGGTGGCGTATTGGCACAACAATGGGATGAATGCCCTGAAGGTTGACGGCCATGTGGAAACGATTCCCAAAGCCACGCTGAAAACCTCCGCTGCTCAAGCGGCGTTGTCGAATGCGGCACCCGGCAACATCTTTTGGGATGACGGCAAGGGGGGCGGTTGCCTTTCCCATTGGTACGATAATCAATACCCCGGCGGAACCTGGCCGTATAATCAGTGACATTCAGAAGCCTGACCGAAACACTCCGATGGAAATCACTCGCAACAAATTGATCGGAATCAGTGCCGGGATTTTGCTGCTGCTTGCACTGTGGGCAATCAAACGCCAGTTTTGGCCGACTCTGCCACAGATCAACCCGGCGCGCATTATGAGCCTTGGCCAGGTGCTGGCCGATGCAACCGTTCAAGCAGTGGCCGGTCACGGCCACATCGTGGCGGTGATCAATGCGCAACACCAACAATCCGGTAATCCGTTACACGAGGAATTCAAGAGTTTTCAAAACGAATTGAATAAGCGCGCTGCTGTCAGTCTCGCAGCCATCGAAGTCGTGCCGGTCGATCCGAATGAGATGGTGCTCGGCAACGGTTGCTCGGGTGCCCAACTGCAAGCCCTCCTGTTGAAATACGCAACCGCCGATGCCATTGTCTTTCTCATCGACTTACCGGAGTGGGGTCGACTGCAAGCGCGCCGAATTACGCCCCAGCCCGGCAAGGCAAGAATTATCGTGGCGCTGAATGGGTCCGCGCCGACGAAGCGCGAGTACGCCGGCTATTTTGCCAACGGCGTTCTGTCCGTGCTGATTGGAGCGCGGCCCGGACCTGCACCAATGGCCAAACCCAAGACCCCGCGGGAATGGTTCGACCGGTATTATCAGCTTTATACTCCGCAGAACTTTGATACTTTGCCGGAGTGAGGCCGAGATGATCAAGAAATCACAACGCAACCAATCGTTCACCCTGATCGAGATTCTGGCGGTGGTGGTGGTGATTTTGCTCCTCGCCGGGATTATGCTCGGCCTGGCTGGATACGCGCGGAAATCGACACAGTCGCAGCTGACGCGCGTTCAGCTGTTACTGCTGACCACAGCGCTGGAGAACTACAAAGCCGACTGGGGCTATTATCCGTCCACCTCACCGGTCCGCATTTCGTGCTTCATTACTGCAGAATCATCGAACAATGTGTGCCTGTACAATGCACTCTTTCAGCATGGCAAAAACTATCTGCAGGGTTTTCCGCCGGGACAGTTGCGGATCAACAATTTTACCGGCCTCACGAACATCTTTGATGTTTTCGGTACCCCGTTCAATTACTACAATTCGCCAACAACGCCGTATGCCCTGGTGAATGGTGTTAACACGAATGCAAACGTCTTCAATCAATCGGCTAGTTACATCCTTGGCGGACAAGTCAACCTGGCTTCGTATGACCTTTTTTCTTATGGCCCCGATCAAATCACGTTTGCTGCCACGAATGCTGTCTACCCGTACTGGAAATCATACATTGCGGGGTCGACGGTGGCTTGGAGCCTGAAATCCTCGGCGGACGACGACATCACCAACTTTCGCCGATGACCACGGGAACGACAATTTACCGGTTACCGCGGGTGCATCGTAGTCTTGTTAGGGTGTGTCCGCCGGGCGCGCCGTCCCGTTTGGCTGACCGGGCCTTTACGGTGATCGAACTCTTGGTTGTCATCACCATCATTGCGACGTTGGCGGCGTTGTTGCTGCCGGCGTTGACAGCGGCGAAAAATCGCGCAAAAACGACAACCTGTGCTAGCAACATTCGCCAAATCGGGGCCGCGCTCAATTTCTTTCTGGCTGACCACGATCAATTATTCCCGTACGCGGCGCCGTGGACCTACCCATATTATCTTGGGACTCCGACCTATCCATACTCGGGGCCTACGAATAAGATCGCCGGCCTACCGTGGAACCGACAATTGGGCCTCTACGTCGGCGGCACGAACAGCGTGAAAGCCGCCCAGTTATTCTATTGTCCGTCCAATCCGTGGCCGGTGCCGATGACCACGACTTTGGCGGGCGGTTCACCGACGCTTTACGGACTGAACGACCAAATTATCCCCGGCAACTGGCATGACTCTTCCGGGGTTGATCCGAGCCTCTATCCCGGTCATTACGTCGCGCGGACAAAAGCCACGCGTCTGGTGAGCCCCGCGACCGCGATGCTGACCGGCGAAAATCCATATGCTAACCCCGGGGATAATCTTTCGCTTGGGCTGACTACTGCGCAGGGGTCGATTTCTTACCTCCATTTTTCCTACGGGTACACCAATTTTTGGCATACGCCGTGGTTTGGTAAAGGCACCACCGTCTGGGGGGATTCTCATCCTCAAGAAATCGTCATGCACAATCTGTCGTGGAATTCACTGATGGGGGATGGGCATGTGCAACTGGTCAGCAAGGACACCTTGATCAAGGAGATGAATCTGCCCAATGGATCACCACCCAGTCAACTTTGGTACGGCGGCATCACCGTGTTGAATTTTGTAACGGCTCTGAACTGTCCCTATCCCCAATAAACAATTGCGATATGCAACCAAAGACCATCGTTATGATTGCCGTCCCTGTTCTGCTCGCGGCACTGGTGTCGCTCTGGTTTACGCTGGGATCGTCACCGCCGCCGGTCAAGCGCGCGCTGATCACGAGTCTTGGTCTGGTGCTGGCGCAGGAAGCCGCCACGGCGGCGCACGACCAGGGCCAGATTGTGGCGGTGATTGCGGCTGACCATCAACAGGCCGGGACTGTCATGCACGCGCAATGGCGCGCGTTTACCGGCGAGCTCAAAAAACACCCGGCAATCCATCTGGCCGAGCCAGAAGTCGCAACCCCTGGTAACCATGTCCCGCTCGGGGAGCTGTTAGATCGGCATCTCCAAGCCCGCGTCATTGTGTTTTTTGTGGATCCGCCGGACCTGCGTGATTGGAATGCCGTGGCGAGCCGGACCACGGTTCCGAAGATTGTGGCCGTGGGCAACCCTGATCTGACGGCGCGAGGACACTACGCCCAGGCATTCAACAAGGGGATCCTCGCCGCCGTGATCTTCCCGCGGTCGGTTCCAGCCGCTGCCCCTGCCGCAGATCCGAAGACGCCGCGCGCGTGGTTTGACCAGTCTTACCAAATTTACACCCCGCAGAACTTTGCGACGCTGCCGGAGTAACGGCAGTCTGAGCCAGTGCGATTCAGTTCGTTGCTCCATCCCGGCTATACGTGTGCCAGCCACTGCTCAATTGGGGTCACCCGAATCCGAACCGTCCGCCCGTTCCAGGTGAAATCCTCGTCCTGGGTTGTTCCGCGACTGAGACACCAGAGATCGTCACAGCGCAGATCGGCGCCGGCTTTCATCAGGGCCCGGAATTCCCGGGCCTTGGTCCGTGGATCGGAAAGATCCCAGCACACCTGAATGAGGCGGGACACGCGACCGCGCTCCCGGATCACGAAATCCACCTCCTCCTGCTCCTTGTTTTTCCAGAAGGCCAATTCGATTTCGCCAGCGAGTTGCCGCCGCCACAAGGCGATGGCCACCACGTTTTCGGCCAGCCGTCCCAAATCCTGACCGGGCCGGGTCCCCAGACAGACTGCGAGGGCGGGGTCGCTGGCGTAGATCTTCTTGTTTGCCGTGGCCCGTTCGCGCGCCTTGAAAGTGAACCGGTTCAGCGTGAACAGCAGAAAAGCCTCGCTCAGGAGGCGGGTATATTTCTCGGCGGTCGTGGGACTCGTGACCCGCGCCACCGCCGCCACCGTCCGGAAGGAAAACTCCTTGGCGGTGTTTGAGAAGAAGTAGTGGGCAACGTCTTCCAATCCGGCGCTGGCGCGGATCCGATGCCGGCGCACGACGTCCTTGAGCAAGGTGGCGCGAACCAGATCGCGGAGATAGTCGGTGCGATTGGCGCCCCGGAGGAGCGGTTCGGGATAGCCACCCTCGAGCACGTAGCGATCAAACAGGGGCGCCATTTCCGCCGCCGTGTGTGGTGCGCCGACGGCGGATAGCGTTTCGGCAAAGGAGAACGGCAGCAGCACGACTGACTGGTGGCGGCCCGTAAGGTGGGTCGCCAGTTCGTGACCCAGTAAGTTGGCATTGCTGCCGGTGAGCAACAGGCGGCGACCGGCGCGCTGGAGGCGGTTGACCAAGAGCTCCCAGCGCGGGAAGTTCTGGATTTCGTCGAAGAGGATGTGTCTGGGACGGCCATAGACATCATCGATGGCAGCGATGAGCGCATCGGCATCGGTGAGATCCGCCAAGCGTTCATCGTCGAAGTTTGCATACCCACCTCCACCGAGCTTGTGGAGCAAGTGGACGGCCAGCGTCGATTTGCCGGCGCGGCGCGGACCGATGATCACCCGAATCAGATCGGTTTCCGCTGCCGACTGCGGCGCCAACTGGCGCTCAACATAGGATCGCCGAAGCTGCTCTTCAAGATCCGCTTTTTGCGTCAGCACAACATCGCGAAAATGTTTCATAGTGATCATATTAGACAAATAAAGGGAAAATTGTCCAGTATGATTAGATTTCTGGAAGCTTTACAGTGCGGACAGGTCTGCACGCCGCAGAATTTTGCGGCGTTACTGGATTAACCCGTCGGGAATTCTGGAACCGCTGATTCACGCAGATTATCAGCGATCTGCATCCGCGTCCATCAGTGTTCATCTGTGGTTTCAACTCCAGCGCTCCGGGACCTGATTCTGGCCGGCCCCGAGCCGGTCGCGCGTCACGTCGGGCCAGCCTCAGCTCTCAACCCTCAACCTCCTCTTTGGTTTTAATTGTCATCCGCCCGCGCCGGTGTATATTACCCGCTGTGATGTCGGGCAACTCCTCGCTGATGATTGCACAGTCCACGCGCCGCGCCGCGCCTGGTCCGCGGGCGGGGCGCCGACCGCATCCCGGTCAGGCTGGGTTTACCTTGATCGAATTGCTGGCGGTGGTGGTGGTGATTCTGATCCTGGCCGGACTGAGCATTCGCATTGCCGGTTACGTGCAGACCAAAGTGGGGACATCAACCACGCGCGCCCAGATTGCCGCAATCAGCGCGGCGCTGGAAAGCTACAAAGCCGACTGGGGATATTATCCGCCAACTGCGCCGGGACGAATTTCCGCCAGCGGAATGTGTGAGGCGACGAACAATTGGATTTTGTTTAACGCGCTCTGTCCGACCACCGCCGGTCGCAAAACATATCTGCGTTTTCCAGCGGCACAGATTCGCACGAACACCTTCATCCAGCTTCCCAATGTTTATGACGGTTGGGGCCACCCGTTTAACTACTATAATTCGCCTAAGACGACCTATCAGCTCCTTACCAGCTCGACCAACTATTACGGTTGTACCGTTGGCGGCCAAGTCAATCTCACCACCTTTGACCTCTTTTCCTATGGACCGGATGGTTACACTTACGTGATGCCCAACGCCGTTCTGCCGGCGGGGTGGGCCGTCCCAGGTGCGCAATGGAACAAAACGAACGCAGTGAACGACGACATCACGAACTGGGGCCGATGAAAACTAGTGTCGCCAACGGCAAATCCTTTACCTTGATTGAGCTCTTGGTGGTGATCACCGTCATTGCAGTATTGGCGGCGCTCTTGCTGCCGGCGCTCGGCATTGCCAAAGACCGCGTCAAGACTGTCAAGTGCGCGAATAATCAAAAACAAATCGGCTCGGCATTCGGAAGTTATCTGAACGACAATAATGGTTTCTATCCCTACATCTATCCAGATGGCTCTACGAATGGCTATTGCAACTGTGGCTTACCGGGATA
>Ga0316217_10006581_pt1 | contig 11429 bp, 7 predicted proteins | sample 1anoAmetaG_FD_203633 | JGI IMG/M metagenome (GOLD analysis project Ga0316217, IMG submission 203633) | Freshwater microbial communities from Trout Bog Lake, Wisconsin, USA - 1anoA | ecosystem: Environmental > Aquatic > Freshwater > Lake > Hypolimnion/Profundal zone | place: USA: Wisconsin... | reverse complement strand
TTTCGTATTAAAAGTCAGATCATCCATTGCCGAAAAGAATTCCTGATTATCTTCATCCCAAGATACACTGTCTATGACCATATTCTCCCAGTCGCGGATGATAGTATGAATATATTTTTCAGAAAACACATCCTCATCTTCATAAAAAGCATCGTAATCTATATTCCATTCATCCAGCTCTTTTTCCAGCAACAGCAACACTTCATGATCAATATCCATTCTTGACTTATGCTCATTTGCTATGGTCAGTATTTCATTGATATCTAAGGTAATTTCTATTCCTTCAGGACCTGGAATATCTTCTACTGCATAGCCGGCTAAGGGTCCAGCCTGTTTCAGTTTATATTCCAGCGCATTCATATCTTCCAGCAGATTATCCAGTTCCAGTTCGCGTTTCAGCATTTTTCCATTCATAGCAGTATGCCTTTTTACCAGTTCATAAAGCCTGTTGTGCAGGTTTTCATATTCTTTCAAAGCATCCTGTTCAAACTTACTCAGCCTGCCTTTTGTTCTGTGTTCCAGATGTATCGTTCTTAGTGCTGTATTTATTTCAGAAGGTTTCATATTATTGCTTTTTAGTTTATTTTATCCATACAAAATACTTGAAACAAGCCTCAGTAATTCATGCTGTTTTATGACTAATCAAAAGTACTGTTTTATTCGATTGTTTGTATCAGAATAAAAAAATCCCTGAAAGTATTGCTGTTTACTTTCAGGGATAGACTATAATGAACGGTAATGTGAAATAGCTTTTATATCAATCCAAACACCCCTATTACCACTTCGCTGCTCCAGTTGCCACAATGTTCGCCCTTTAGAATATAAATCACTTTATATTTCCAGGTTACCCCAATCCCAATAGCCGGTAAAGGCGATACATCGGTATAATCCGGATAAAGACTCATACCCAGTTTTATATATCCTTTTCCATCGCCCGAATCTTTCCATACTTCGTAACCCTGATAAATCTTTTTGGTGGCATGCAATATAGGATGCCCTCCGGTGGTTAATTTGCCGGTCAGGTTAGGGGTTGCTTCCTCTTCCTTTTCGGCAGCTTCTGATAATATAAAACCAAGAATTATTCCAATATCCCTGGTAAAATTGGCACTCTTCATACAATCCTGAATCATATCGGCAAATTGTGCCCTTGCATTACCCAAAGAAATAGTGGGCAACACCGTAGGATACACCGGCGGCTTGGGAATATCACCCATTAATGCTTTTGAAGGGCCATAATGCAACTGATATTTATAATCGGTAAATGCATGTGCAAATGCCTGCACCCCTGTTTGTTCATTAAAAATAAACTGTATGTAAGTGTTGGTGATTTTAAAGTTTGCCACTTTGGTAGTATCCAGTGATAGTGGAATTATATAGTCACCAACATTTTGACAATACTGATTTGTCTGACCTGCAAAACCTGCATCTGTAGCTAAAATAGTTGTTTTCATAAACTGTAAAATTTATTTGATAAAAAAATAATTGAATAAAAACCTGTTTGTATAATTAATATAAATATGCTTTTGAATGATGAATTCCGGATAATAATTCATGGAAATATTATCTGTATTCCAATAATAATTTTTATAATTTTTGCAACCTGATGAGCATATTAAAGATGTCAAACTAACGTTAGTATAAGTTATACCAATCTTAGTATTTGTTATTTTGGCATTAGTATAAGTTATACTATTATCTGTATGAGTTATACTGTCATTAGTATTCGTTATACTAACGCTTGTATGAATTATACATTTATTAGTATGAAATCCTTTGGCATAAGTATAAGTTAAACTAACATTAGTATGAGTTAAACTAACTCCTGAAAAATTATTCCTGTCTATTAAAATTGTATGGCCATTACCTCTGCAATATTCCGAAGCAGTTATGTTACGTAAACCATAACCTGGGAAACTGTTGCGCGTACCGGATAATATCTGAATAAACTTAGCCATCTTTTTTGTAATCTGTTTTTAATTACAAAAGCAAAGCTGAGGAATAAAAAATAAAATACCCCCCGATGAACCCCCGATTTTTTAAGGGGGTACCCCCTTATTTTTTTATTTCCTTGTTTTACAGAAGACAATACTGAGGATTAACCGAAATTAAGAATTACATTTACAGAATCGCCATTACCTGTAAAACGATTATATGAAAATTTCTGTTGGTATAGTGGATGATTTATGGACAATTGTAAAAGCTTTATCCGATTTGTTGAACAATACGGCAGAGTTCGAAATGACCTTTACGGCGAACGACTGCAAGGACATGATGAAACAACTGGATGCCGGCAAAAAACCACCTGCCTATATGCTGGTAGATACCGATATGATACTGAACACCGGGGTAGAAGCTGTTCATTACCTTCATAGATTTTTTTCTTCCATGGAATGTATTGTTTTTTCACCTCCTCACAGTACACCCGATCAACGGGCGCTGATGATAGAAGCAGGCTGTATAGGCTGCATCAGTAAAGTAAGTTCGCCTTCAGATATTATTAAACAACTGAATACCCTGATGAAACACGAAACCATCAAAGGGAATGAAGAAGATATAGTACAGGCATACAATCTTACCCATAATAATCTTTACAAGTTTAGCACAAGGCAACTGGAAGTAATTCAACTGATATGTATGCATAAAACCAATCAGGAAATAGCCGACACTTTATTAAGATCATCGAGCACTGTAGAAGGATGGATTACCGGAATCTTTAAAATATTTGGCGTGAAAAACAGGAAAGAAATGATTCTTAAAGCGATAGAAATGCGCTTGTACTGCTAACAGTTTATTTAAATAATCAATTAATTCAGAGAATAAATTTGGGCAACAGTTATTTGTTGATATAGATGTATCGGGAAAATGAACGGCCTGCTACATCCATCATCAATATTTTGTATTCACCTTTCATTAGCCCTGCCGTATTTAACTGAACATATCTGAAATTGTCCATCCCTTCGGATGAGAGTGAAGTAATCAGTTTAACCACCATATCCTTTGCATTTATAGCTTTAATGGTAATAGGCGATTTTAATGCTGCATCGCAATGCAGGTTCAGTATGCCGCTTACAGGATTGGGATATACATTGGTCATATTTTCGGTTGACTTAAAATGAATATCCTTGTTTGTATTTTTTACAATAGCAGGACTACCCTGGCCGAAATCAGATTTTAGTTTAAAGCCAAATATTGTTATCAAAAAACAGAACAGGCTTAATGTTCCGATAGTAAATGTTTGTTTCATGGGGTGTTCATTTTTAGTGCTTTTTTGTTTTCATTACTTTCAATAAATTTAAAGAAGTAAAGCAAGCGATTTTAAAACTTGCTTTACCATACTTCAATAATTTTCATTCATGGCATTTTAGTCCATTTCATAGGAAAATTAAATTTCAAAGTAAAAAAGAATGTTTCTTTTAATTTTTAATAGGATAAATCTGGATTAAAAAAACGGCGACTCTTTTACAATTGATATTACTTATCTGTTTTGTTTTTTGATTAATTGTTTAACTAATCATCGACAATGCAAATAACAGTCTTAATAAAATGTTATACAATAGTAAAATAACACAAGTGTTTGTACTATAACGGCTACACAATGTATTACAAATCATACATCACCCCGGTAGTATGTATTACAATCAGGTAGTTTAATTTCTACAATTCAGTAATTATATTAATATTTAACAACAATATCATAGAATAAAAGTTGTCATTTATAAAAAGCGGTCAGTATGTATCTGTCAAAATATTCGAATTGAATAAACCAATACAGATATAATATTAAATAAAATATATTTATATGCAGTTTTATGGAACATCCGGGATTTTCAACACCTGATTCTGATATAGAAAAAAAGGGTTTTGTTTTATAATTTCTTTAGATTGAAATTTAATATTATTGTATATAGCATAGTAAATTTTGAATAAATGGATTCTGCACCTACATTTGAAAATCAGATTAATGTCCTGTCAGATATTTTTATTTATTATTTTAATTGTTGCAACTCTGTAGATACTTTAAAAATTTATTTTCATTGTATTTTGTAACTTTCAACATATTAAAATAAATATGCAGGATATTATTAATATTATAATACCATATTTTCAATATATACAGAAAATACAATGAAGAATAAGCTATTGAAACTAACTAACAATACTTCCTTCTTACTTACTTTATTCATTATCATTATAGGGCTGTTGATTTCGCTCGGTATGGTGGGTGCAAATCTGAATAAGAAAACATTATCGCAATACGAAGATATAGTTGGTGTATCTACCAGCAAATTATCTTTATTAATCAATATCAGAAAAAATGCAGATTATCTGCAGGTAACCACCCTCCGGTATTTTATAGATACATCGTTGAAAGATAAGGATGTGGTAGAAAAAAAGCTGGCAGCCGTTCAGCGAACCAATGATTCTGATTTTGTAGAATATAAAAAACTGATCAGCAGCACCGAAGAAGCTGATTTATTCAATAAAGTATATGCTGCACAGAAAATAAACGCTAAGACCCGGAATATGCTGCTGGAAAAAATGCATCATACCGATATCAGTACTATGAATCCAATGGATTTTCATAAAACCGGACAGAAATATTCCTACGAAATACTGCAAAATTCCATTACCGATCTTTATGGCTTTCTGACCAGTCAGACGGATAGCAAAATAATTGATGTAATTAATGATACAAGTCATTCCAGAATATATCTTAGAATAGCGATGCTGCTGATTATTTGTCTGATAATGATGCTGGCATATATCATTGTAATTACCATCAATAAACTGAAACAAAAAAATAAAGAACTGAAAGTAAGCGATAATATGTATCGTTCCCTGTTCAACAATATGCTGAACGGATATGCTTATTGCCAGATGCATTATAATGAAAATAATGAACCCATCGACTGGACATATATTACCGTAAATGGTGCATTCGGAAAACTGACCGGTCTGAATGATGTAATGGGGAAAAAAGTTACCGATGTTATTCCGGGTATTTACAATAGTTCGAAAGATTTATTTATACTTTATTCCAGCGTGGCAACAACGGGTGAACCACTGCAGTTTGAAAGTTATGTGAAAGAACTGGATATATGGTTTTCCATTTCGGTGTATTCTGCTAAGAAAGGATTTTTTGTAGTAGTATTTGATACAATTACAGAAAGAAAAAATTCAGAAAAAAGACTGAAGAACCTGACGGAAGAATTAAGAACATTTACCGTGTATCTGGAGAATGCAAGGGAAGAAGAAAGGAAAAGTATTGCAAAAGATATTCATGACGAACTGGGACAAAACCTTACTGTTTCGAAAATGGACCTGGCCTGGGTTATAAAACACCTGGATGATGATAAAAATATACTGAAAGAAAAACTGGAACAATTACAGCATGTAATGCAGGGAACCATTGATACCAGCCGTAGACTATACAATAATCTGTATCCGCAGATGATGGAAGATATAGGGTTGATAGGGGTCATAAAATGGCATGCCAGCAATTATTTGAAACCAAAAAATATTGGATTCGAATTTATTACCAGTCTTCCCGAGGACAGGGTAATGGATGAACACCGTATCTGTCTGGTATTGTTCCGCATTTATCAGGAATGCAGTACGAATATTCTGCGATATTCCCGTGCAAGCTTTGTTGTTATAGATTTCAATATTCACAATGGTCATATAGTATTGAGTATTACCGACAATGGTGTAGGTTTCGATATAAATAAGGTGGACACTAAAATGCATCATGGGCTATTGGGTATGCGCGAAAGAGCATTTGCCCTGAATGGTATTCTGAATATACAATCCGAAATCGGCAAAGGCACTAAACTTACAGTATCTATACCTGTCCCTCAGGAAATGCTGGATAAGCTGTAAATCAATATATCAACAGATAATATCTGCTTCGGAATTAATTATTATAGAAAATAATAATATGTCTTTTTTGGGCTGAAACTTTAAAAAGTCATATTTATACATGGTGTAAAATTTACACAATATAAAAATTTTAAGAAATGTATTTGAAATAATTTATTTATATCTATTTCTGTTGAATTGGAGTTAATTCGTCTTTATTGTAACATTAATAAATAACTAATTGTATAAAATTGTTATACATTTGAAACTCCTAAAGAAATTGCGATGAAATTTGTTAAGTTAAATATTACCGGTAATGTAAAAACATTATTAGGAATTTATCTGACAGTTATTGGTATATTGATTTGTCTGGGAATACTGTTTGTGAGCATAACCACAGGAAGTGTAAATAAGTACAATAATATTGCTGAAAACTCTACCCGGAAACTATCTTTATTAATTGGTATCAGAAAAAATGCTGACTATGTACAGGTAGCTACAATGCGACATGTGATAGATACTACAATGAAGGGTATGTATGAAGAAGAGAAACTGATCAATAACGAAATAGCCCTTACTGATTCTAATTTCAGTAAATACAAAAATTTAATAAACAGCCGGGAAGAATCTGTATTATTCAATAAGGTATTATCAGCAAGGGAAGCTAATGTAAAAGCCCGCAATTATTTAATTAAACTTGATTATGAAAACGGTAGCGATATTTCCAGACCTTTAGCGTATCTTAAAAATGTTCAGAAATATACTTACGAGGATTTTCAGAGTTCCATCACTACGCTTTCGGGTTATCTGACTTCAGAAGCTAAGATTCAGTTGGATCAGTCAAACCTATTTACACATCATATAAAATGGATGCTGAATATTTGCCTGACGGTAGTAATAATAGTATTGCTTATACTTGGTTATCTGTTATTTTTAACCATCAACAGACTTAAGTTACACAACAAAGTATTAGCTGAGAAAGACCGGAACTATAATAAACAAAAGCAAATGTTCAGGTCGGTGCTTGCAGCAGCACCCGATGGGATTGTAGGTATAAACGATGAAGGAAAAATCATCATCTTCAATAATCAGGCTAAGAAAATGTTTGGTTATAAAAGGTCGGAAATACTTGGTCAGCCCTTGTCTATATTAATCCCTCCCGATAAACATGCAAATCATGCAAATCATATAGGTCATTACTTCAATAACAAGGTGGAAAGACCAATGGGCAATGCCACAATGGATTTGTTTGGAATCAGAAAAAATGGCGAAAGATTTCCGGTAGATATCAGCCTGAGCAGTGCAGAAACCGAAGATGGTGTAATTGCTATTGCGGGTATAAGGGATATAACAGAAAGAAAGAAAACAGAAAGACAACTGAAGCAACTGGCCGATATTATAGAGAACTCGAATGCTTTTGTGGGTATATCCAACATGAACAGAACCATGGAATATGCCAACGATGCTATGAAGAAGATACTGGATATTCATACTGAAAAAGATCTGAACGAATTAGTGGTAAATGATTTTTATACACCCGCTTCTGTCATTAAAATAAAAGAGGAAATTGTGCCTCATGTTTTAAAAACGGGTAAATGGGTTGGTCAGAATGAATGGATCAGTAAGACAGGAAAAATTATTCCCGTTATACAGGTGATTATGCTTCACCTGAACGATATGGGAGAACATGAATATACTTCTACTACCGCCATTGATATTACTGATTTGAAGAGTAAGGAAATAGAACTGATAAAACTTGCTGCCGATCTTCGCTCTCTGACCAATAGTCTGTTGCTGATAAGAGAAGAAGAAAGAAAGGCAATAGCCAAAGATATTCATGATGAACTGGGACAAAACCTGACTATCTCTAAAATGGAAATTGCCTGGTTATTAAAGCATCTGGATGATGATAAATCATTGTTGATAGAAAAGCTGGAACATCTGCAAACCATTACACAGTCAACCATCGATACCAGCAGAACATTGTACAATTCGCTGTATCCGCAGATGCTGGATGAAGTGGGTATAGTTGGCGCTATAAGATGGCATACCAGTAACCATATTAAAACGACTAATATTCAGGTTAAAATCAGGACAACATTAAAAGAAGAGCCGTTGATGGAAGACCATAGTATTTGTTTAACCTTGTTCAGAATCTATCAGGAATGTTTTACCAATATTATACGGTATGCCAAAGCTTCTAAAGTTTCTATTTACCTGGATATAATTGACGGACAGGTGGTGATGAGTATTGAAGATGATGGTATTGGGTTTGAAATAGATAAAGTAGATACTAAAGTACATCATGGCTTATTAGGAATGAGGGAAAGAGCTTTTGCATTGAATGGAACACTAAACATAAAATCGGAAATCGGGAATGGTACTACAACTACTATTTCTATTCCTTTACCTGCAGAAATCTGTTCTCAGAATTAGGTCAAATAAATTCGTTGCCGTTTAGCTTTATTTTTTGTCAGTTGCATATATAAATAATTTATATTCGCTACCTGTTACATATTATATAGCCATCCAAACTAGCAAAAAAAATGAATGAGAATGATATTCTGAAGTTACTTCTTGCTCGTACAAATCATGGGTACTGGGATTGGAATATTAAAGAAAATAAATCATTTTTAAGCGAGGAATTTTTAGCAATATTTGGCTATACAAAGGAAGATCCATTTCCGGAGAATAAGGGTATTGATTATTTACATAAAATAATCAATGCCGAAGACTACAAAATATCGCAGGAACTTTTTAAAGCACATGTTCATTCAAAAGCAGCCATTCCATATGAAGTGGAAGAACGATATATGCATAGGGATGGATCCGTTCTGTACACTAAATGTTTTGCCCAGGTAATAGAATGGGACAACAATAATGAGCCGGTCAGAATGGTTGGTTGCCATCAGAATATTACAGATCAGAAAAACAGAGAAGAAGCATTAATTAAAGAAAGGGATGTATTGAAATTAATATTGAACGATATACCACAATCTATATTCTGGAGGGATAAAGATCATAAGTATCTGGGTTGTAATATTCCTTTTGCAAAATCACTTAGAGTAGCTTCACCCGATTTGGTGGTAGGTAAAACAAACTACGACTTTATACATCTGAATAAAGATGAAATAGAAATGTTTCACAATGAAGATAATGAAGTATTGTACAAAGGATATCCAAGACTGCATTTTACTGGCCAGATAGATAATAATGAAGGGAAAAGAATATGGGTAGATAGTTCCAAAGTACCATTAAAAGATACAAACGGAAACCCATACGCTGTGTTGGGTATCTTTAGTGATATTACAGAACATGAATCAATTAAAGAAGATTTGTCACGTACCAATAAACTATACAATACCCTTAGAAAAGTTAATGAAATTCTGCTGAATGTATCTTCAAAAGAAGAACTGTTTACCAATACCTGCAAAATTCTTACCGAGATAGGAGGCTTCCAGTTGGTATGGGTAGGAGAAGTGGAAGGTGATAGCATTGTTGCTAAAGCCATTGCTGGACATCCGGCAGAATATGTACAGAACTTAAAATTATCAACCGGAAAAGAATTTGTAGGATACGGACCTACTTCTAAAAGTATTCTGGAAGGTAACAAATATATCTGCAACAATTTTTTTGCCGATATTCTTACACATCCATGGAGAGAAAATGCAAATAAGTCTGGTATAAAAGCATCAGCAAACTTCCCTGTTAAACTTAAAGATAAAATAGTTGGATCATTAACAGTTTATGCGGATACCATTAATTATTTTCAGAACAAAGAAGTACTGTTACTGGAAGAAGTTGCGCATGCAATTTCATTTGGTCTTGATAAATTGCAAAGAGAAGCTGAACAAAAAGCTGCGGGAAATCAAATCAAACTTTTAGTAGATATTATAGAACATTCCAAAACTTTTGCAGGGATTGCTGATTACAATACAAGGTCGTTTATTTATTTGAATCCTGCTGTTAAAAAAGCCTTTCATATAAATGAAGAAGAAGATATAACCTTACTGATTACAAGAGATTTTCATACTAAAAAAGGAATTGAAATTTTACTGAAAACCGCTATTCCGGTTCTGATGAATGAAGGTATATGGGTAGGCGAAAATGAAATGTTGAGCAGGGATGGGAAAATTATCCCTGTGTTACAAACTATTATACTGCATAAAGACAATAAAGGAAAGCCTGAATTTATTTCTACTACTGCCATCAATATATCGGAAATTAAAAGCAAAGAAGATGAGCTAAGTAATCTTGCTTCAGAATTACGTTCTTTATCCAATCACCTGATATCCATCAGGGAAGAAGAAAGAAAATCTATTGCTCAGGAAATTCATGATGAACTGGGACAGAATCTGGCCATCCTTAAAATGGATGCAGTATGGATAAATAATCATATAGATTCGGATAAGGGGAAACTACAGGAAAGATTAAAGCAATTTAATGAAATAACTGATGAAACAGTAAAAACCAGCCGAAGGTTGTACAATAATATCTATCCTCAGATGCTGGATGATGTTGGCTTGCTAGGTGCTATCAGATGGCATTCCAAACAATATTATAGCAACAAGAACTTCAAAATCAATATCATTACGGATCAGAATGAAGCACAATTTATTCCTGACAACTTCAATATATCTTTAACCATCTTCAGAATATATCAGGAATGCCTTACCAATATACTCAGGCATGCAGATCCGGATACCGTAAATCTTTATCTGGATATCAAAGATGGTATTATATCAATGAAAATTGAAGATAATGGCAAGGGGTTTGAAATAAACAAAGTAGACACTAATGTTCACCACGGACTTTTGGGCATGAGAGAAAGAGTGTATGCATTGAACGGTACACTGAACATAGAATCGGAAACAGGAAAAGGCACAACTACCACTGTTTCAATTAAATTGAATAATGATATAATTGATTAGTCTTTTATTTTCAATACCTTATTCCCTTTTCATATTCTATGGAACTGTAACTGTTTTAGTCTGATAAGTCTGTGCCGAAAAATAGCCGAGTACTCCACCACTGATATTGCTGACAGGATTTGCCGGGGTTGTACCACCGCCAGGACCGGAACCTGAAAGATTGCTGAGTACATAAAAATACTGATAAACATTAGGATCAATACCATACATCTCTATGGTTACATTATCGTATTCTACAATATCAAAGTCTCTGGTAAACAAAGGTTCATCATTAGTTCTTCCATTAGTAAGAGCATCATTTCTTACAAATACTGTACTGGATTTCACCCCATTGTCGTATAATACAAAACGATAGTTGTTCTGATACTGTGTAGGATCATCGTATTTAGGTATTGGGGAGAACTTTTTGTTGCTGGGTTTAGCCGCAGGATTATTATCATAAAAAGCTATATTATACAAGGCTACAGGATAAGGCATAATACTTTGAGCGGTATAAGTATTTCCGGCAATGGTTACCGACATATAATAGGTATGTCCATAAACCGCAGTCATTCCTTGTATCTGATATATTCCACTGCCTGCAGGTGTTTCAGTAGCAATAACAGGAGTATTGCCATTATCCGAAATAGCTACAACAGC